>Ga0307985_10000055_pt1 | contig 56925 bp, 42 predicted proteins | sample EllFjometageno80_FD_203155 | JGI IMG/M metagenome (GOLD analysis project Ga0307985, IMG submission 203155) | Marine microbial communities from Ellis Fjord, Antarctic Ocean - #80 | ecosystem: Environmental > Aquatic > Marine > Unclassified | place: Southern Ocean | collected 2014-10-09 | reverse complement strand
TCCCACAACGCCCAACCATGATCGGCTTCCCCGTCGTTCTGTTAGTACTCGGATGGTTGTGGACGGCATGGTCCGACATCGAGGACAGTGGCGAGAACCGCAATCGCACGATGCTCTTCTGCGGTGTTCTGGTCGGCCTGACGCCGTTCTTCAACCTGTTCGCCTTTGGTGTGCCCATGGTGTTCGTCGGGATGTGGTGGATCGGCACTCGCTTCCGCACCGAATGGCTCTATTTCCTGGTCCCAGCAGCCGTGCTCGCCCTTCCTGTTGTGGTGTTCTTGCAGCCGCCATCGAGTTCGCTTGAGTATCCCTATGACTGGGTCGAGCACATCCGCAACCCTGGCGGCATCCCCGACGATCTGGGCCTTGTCAGCCGAGTCGGCCATTGGATCGTGTTCTGGTTCCGAAACCTGGGCTTCTTCTTGCCGTTGCTGGTGGCCGCTCAAGTAGTGCGGGACGTCCTGCCGAAGAGGCTGGCCTTCGCTATGGCCCCAGTGTGGCTGTTCTTCTTCGTGCCCAATGCCATCAAGCCCCACCCATGGAACGGCAACAACACGCACTACTTCGTCTTCGTTTTGTTACTCGGTGCGTTGCCTGTTGCCGCATTGCTTGTCCATGCAGTGCGCAAGATGCCCTTCAGCACCCTTGTCGTTCTGCCCTTGTGTTTCACCCTGACGGCAAGCGGGTTCATTGATGTGCTGGTCACGAACGACCAGGCCACATCACCATGGCCACTCACCGCCATGGATAGCGCTGGCGTTGCTGTTGGCGAGTGGGCGCGCACCACCGATACCAACTCGGTGTTCGTAATTGAGCTGGGATGGGCGCCGGGTCAGGCATCGCCGCACCAACATCCGGTGCCGGCACTCAGCGGCCGCCAGGTGCTCGTCGGCAACGACGGCTGGGTCTATGACCTTGGCATTGACGACTGGTCGGTTCGCAAGGACCACTCTCGGATCATTCTCGAAGCCGGTGCCGGGTATCAGGAGCTGGTTGACCTCTACGATGTCGACTACCTGGTCGTGGGGCCAAACGACCGCACCCCCAACTGGGATCCAAACATCGTATTCTGGGAGGAGGCAGCAGATGTCGTATATCGACATGGCGGCTGGACCGTCTACGAAGTCTGAAGCTCCCACGACCGAAGCCGACATCAACGATGGCCGATTGGTGATTGGCGGCTTCCGCATGCCTCGAACCAGCACCATCATGGTGCTGCTCGTGGCGGTAGCACTTGCCCTGCGACTGTGGGAGCTCGGCGAACGCCCGTTACATCACGATGAAAGCCTTGACGCGTGGTGGAGTTGGCGGTTCCGCAACGGCTTGTACACCGGGTACGACCCGGTGTATCACGGCCCGCTGCGTTTCTACATAACGGCTGGTCTGTACGACGTGTTCGGCGAGACCGATGCGGTCGCTCGCCTCTTCTCGGCGCTCAGCGGCACCGCCGTTGTTGGTCTCCCGTGGTTCCTTCGACGTGAACTCGGCCGGGCAGGCACCATCGCTGCGGCGGTTGCGTTGACGGTCTCGCCGACGATGCTCTACTACTCGCGGTTCGGTCGCGAGGACGTCCAGATGGTCTTCCTAACGCTGCTGGCCATGGTGCTCGGCCTTTCGTATCTGCGCACACCCCGCATCTCTACCGCCACCGGGTTGGCCTTTACCTTGGCGTGCAGTTTCGCCATCAAAGAGTCCACCTATCTCTTCGGCTTACTGCTTGCCGTCTTCTTGCTGATGGTTCTGGCGGCGCAGTTCGATGCCCAGAACCGTGTCGCACTCGGCACCGAGACCGACCCAAACAAACTCAACCCAGCGTTCATCAGCGCAACATTGCTCTTTGCAAGTGCCGGTCTCACAGTTGCTGCCGTTGTCGGACATCTGTCTGGCGAGCTGTTCCCGCTGATTGGTATGTACATGGCGGCACTTGCCACCTTCGTGTTGGCCACTGCCCTTCCTCGGCTTCGAAAGGCTCACGTTCGTTGGAGCATCGACCGTGCCGGTTTCTGTGCGCTTGGAGCCATGGTGGCGGCTGCTTGCCTTTTCGCTATTCGGCGAGGACTCGGGACTGTGTCGGCACCGGCCTGGCTCATCGTTCCGTCGCTGTGGGCTGTCGCAGCCGTCGGCGTCGCCCTATTCGTGATCATGTTGCCTCGCACCACTGCATCATCTGACTTTGAGTGGCCAGCGTTGGTCAAGGCTGTAGGCGCAATTGGTTGGACTGGCTGGTCGATTGCCCTCGGTACCTTCGCGGTCTCTTGGCTGCTGTTCTTCACCGTGTGGTTCCGTGAACCTGGGGACTGGGCCACCGGCTTCACACGCGCCATCGAATACTGGGACAGCCAGCAAGAGGTCAATCGCGGCGGCCAACCCTGGTACTACTACTTCTACGCGCTCCCCATCTATGAATGGCTCTTCGTTGTGCTCGCCGTTATCGGTAGCTGGCGAGGACTTCGCAAACCAACGATGATGTCGGTGCTCATGGTCTGGTTCGCCGTTGGCAGCCTAATTCTGTACAGCTATGCCGGCGAACGTATGCCATGGCTCATCGCCCATCCGTTGCTGCCGATTCTGATCCTGGCCGCCCTTGGGGTGCAGCACTTGTGGCAGTACCGGGACCGTGCAGCCATGCCGGCTATAGCTGTGGCCCTTGGCCTGGCGCTGCTGTTCACCACCGGCACGTCCATCCGGGCAAGCTTCCCCAATGGTGCCGATAGTCGAGAGATCCTGAGCCAGGCCGGCCAGGCCACCACACATCTGACTTCAGCGCTCGATCGGCTCGACACGATCGACGACATTGCGATGCGAGAGACCGGCCAGCCTGCACGAGTAGCTATTGGTTCGGCCAACGCTTGGCCCTACAGCTGGTACTTGCGTGACCGAACAAATCTCACCTGGTTCGACAGCTGTCTGGGGCCACCAACCGACGGCTCAGCCGACGTGATCATCATCGACCGCACCTTGACCTGCACCCAGGACAACACCTCGCAAGAAATCCAGCCCCAAGAAGAGTTCCTCGACTACCAATCGACCTTGTTCGCTATGCGCTCATGGTGGGTCCCGACCTACAACGATGCCGGGCCGCTCGGATGGATGCGGTACGCGCTCGATCGGTCGTTATGGGAGCAGAACCCAAATCCTGGATTCGTTGGTGTCGGCGAGGTTGCCGAAGACCCCGATGGCGGAGTTGGTGCAACCCTGGATCGCCTTAAACACGGCGCCAACGCCAGCGCCAACAGCTTCATTGGCTTTGTTGGCGCAGACGGCGAGCGAGTCCCTGACCCTGTGGACCCTGGCAGGTTTGTCGAGGCCGACGATGGCCGCGATGGCTGCGGGTCAGTCGACCAATGGTTCCTAGTCCACAATCGATTTGCATTCAGCGAACGGGTCGTTGACCCTGCACCAATCAACACAATGGCACCGCTTCCATGTGTAAGTGACATGCTCTCCGCTGATTAGCCAGCGCCAATAGGGGGCAGGCCGGCTCGAGGCGCTTCAGCCAGAGCTACCTTGTCGACGACATAGATGCCGAGTTGCTCATTGCCAAACACCAACCGCAACGACGGGTTCTTGGCGAAGAGCTCCAGCGTGCGGGGATTGGCCACAACGCGCTCGATCGATCCGACAATCACGTAGGACACATCGAAGGCCCGCAAGAACGAGTCGATGACAGCAGGTGATTCGGTCGAATAGAACTCGGCTACTTCTCGCTTGCGGTCGTTTACTTCGGAGTCGAACAATGAGCGCTGCTGGCTCTGATGCCAGCGCCACCCCAGCACAGTGGGAAGACCAGCATGAATGCTGATCCGCCCCCACCACTGATACTCACTTCCGCCTACAGCTTCGACGATTGTTGGTCGACCATCGACGTTGGTCTGGAGCCATTCGATGATGGCTCGGTCCTGACCCGGGTCGATGACAGAGTCGTTGCCGTCGACATCGCGGATGCCGAAGCTGTAGCGCCCGGGTTCGAGCCAGAGATCTCCGTCGAGTGATGGGCCGAGGGCGGTGTCGATGCGGTTGGCCTGTCGCGGCGACACCGAAAGGACGGGGTAGACCAGTGATGCCAGCAACAGCAGGACCAGCCCGCCAGCGAAGCCTCGAGTCGCAACGCCACGGCGTTGGTGACCCGGTAATTCGTTGACCGCGACTATGTCGGCGGCATTGACCTCTTTGCCTGCCAGAAGCGGACCGAGCAGCCAAGAGGCAGCGAACGCCCCCGCAATCGCGAACAGGTGCCAGACCTGCAGCCAGAACTTGAACACGGTGTTGAGCCGAGCGATGTCTGCATTTTGTGTGAAGGCCTCGACGCCTACCAGCACACCAAAGGCCAGCGCTAGGCAGGCTGCAACAAACACATGAGGCGTGGACGGCCTGGCGGTGCTGACCTCGCTGAACAGCAGCAGCAGACATGCAACCAGGCTCACGAAAGACAGCGCCGCAACGGATCCGACCGTTGCACCCAGTCCAACGAAACCGAGCACCCCTGCGCCGGCCAACCCCAGCGTGGCGAAAGGTGCGTTGATGCAGAGGTACTCGCGGTACTTCCATATGCGGTTGGCTACGTATGCCACCCCCAGGAACAAGAAAAGGCCCCAATGTGCAAACCAGTCGTCCAGGTTGGTCACAGATTCTGATCGACCGAATCCGGAGTCAGCGACCTGGTTCCGACCTCGATACGGCGCAGTAACAGCCATATGAGCCGCTCCGGCGATAAGCAGCTGTCCCGCTGCGGATCGGGCGCGCCATAATGCCGGGCCCCGACTCGTCGTCCACCCGAGCACGATCGCCCCAACAACAAACGCGACAAACGTCGGCATGTCCCAAGTGTGGACCATTCGAATGAACCCGCTGCCCAGACCGAGACCAAACGCCAGGACCCACGTTGACAGAACACGGCCCTGACGGGCTCGCTCGATGAAGGCGATACTGCCGGCAAGCCCCAGACCAAAGAACGGCATCGCCATGAAATGAGGATGCAGATCAGCGAACAACACAGTGAAGCTGGGGAACTCGGTGACTTCGAATCCGGCGCTGTTCTTGTTCACACGGCTTGGGTCCCACCAGTCGAACTCTGATAGCGGCAGGTTGTTCCGTAGCCGCATAACCAGCTGACGGAAGCCGTCGAGGTTGCCGATCACTAAGAAGATGACCACGGCGAACACGCCTGTCGCCGCTGGGCTCGCCGGTCGCTCGCTGCGGCGGCGCGCAAGCTCGCTCAGCATCGCAGCGGTGGAGAAGACCGTGACCGCGGTGAGGGCGGCATAGGTCGCAACCCCCAGGTTGAACCCGACATCAGGTCCAAGCCCAATCAGTCGGATCGGGACGGCCAGAACGAACCAGCCCATGTAGTAGTAGTTCAGCGTGCCGCCAGCCAGCCATGGATCGAATGGCGGCAGCGAAGTCGAACCGGTCACGGCCGTCAGGTACGCGAGTTCCATTGGCTTTTCGCCGCCCCGCCATGGATGCCACATGTCGGGGTTGTTGGCGCGCAGCCAAATGACGAATAGGAACACACCAATGAAGACGGCCTCGGCCGCCAGGATGGTTCGCCTGTGGGTGCTAAAGAGTGCCCGGATCTCGTCGCGACGGCTTTGCGCACGCCACGCAGCTATACCAATGATCAGTGACAGCGTGATCCACACCAGTTCGCGAGACATGGCGAACAGGCCCGATGACACGAGCAGCCAGATGGGTAGCGACAACACGACCAGCGACAATGGCTTGCTGAGCCCATAAACTGCGCCTGCAGCTCGACCCGCGTGTCGCATCAGGGTCGGAGCAACCGCCAGCGACACAATCTGGACTAGGGCGAACCAGAGAAGAACTGCAACCGGACTGCTGGGATCAAACGAGTGCACGTCGGAGAAAGAACTGCCCGTCTGCTGCGTGACGTACTCGTCGGGGAGCAGCATACTTGCGTTGGCGAAGGCGTCCTTAGGCTCTGCGTTGATCGCAGTACGAGCGCGGTCCGGGTTCAGCAGCGCGAATGCTCGTTGAACACTAAATTGGTCGGTCTTGCGCCAGATGAAAACTGTGGGATGGTCATACAGGGTGAATGCTTCTTCGGCGCTGCTGTCATCGATCGTGATACCAAATAGCGACGGCTGGTTCTGGAACGTCTCGACCAGCTCGAACCCCAAGGAACCATCAAACAGGGTGTCGTAGTACCGAGTCATCTGCGGGAATCGGGCTGGTGTTCGTGGCAGCGAGTCGTAGAACTTGTTGCTGCTCTCGATTACATAGTCGACCTGGTCCAGGCCGCTGATAAGCAATTCGATACGCTCGGGCGAGTCTCCGCCGAACGAGAATGGTTCAAGCGTGACTCGTCCGAAGTCTGATGGTTGTCCCCAGGGCAGGCCGTCGTCCCATGCTTGTTGGCTGACGACCGATTCAGCAGGCAGGTTCTCGAGCATCCAGTCGCCAGCAGCGAGCCGGGCGTTGTCGTTGCCGTAGACCCCATTCACGAAGGCAAGCGCCCACAACACTGTTGCGCCAATTGATAGAGCGACAGCCACCTTGATGGCGCGGGCCAACCGCGCTCGATCCACAGCGAGAGCGCCAGCCCCCCGCCAGGCCGCAACCAATCCGGCAGCACTCAACGCCGTGATGATGGGGTACGACGGCTGCAGGTATCGGACGATCGCGTAAAACTGCAGCGATACCAGAACGAAGTAGGACGCTATGACGCCAAGCGGTACTGCCCAATACCGCTCTCCCAGCAAGAAGCGCCGGCTGGCTCGAAAGAGCCCGTAGATGGCAGCTAGGCCAAGGCCAGGACCCATACCCCACAAGAACATCTGCTGGAGCGGACGGATCAGCGGGGTTCGCCCAACAAGCGGCTGCACCCATGGCCAGTTTCCACCCTGGTTGATATCGGACAGATACTCGAGGTCTTGGGTAAATCGGTCGTTGAAGACCAACGAGATTCCGGCACTGAAGTCGTAGGGCTGGGCGATGCGGTAGGCGGCGATGGCGAGCAAGAACATAGCCAGGTAGGGCTCGATCAAGCGGCCTATTCGACCAACGGCGCCTGCGGGGATTCGGACCTTGAACAGATCGCTTACATACGGGCCCACGACAACCATGGATGCGGCGAAAGGAGCAACCACGCTTGCGATGCCGCTGAGTTTGGACGCGATCGCAAAACCAACAGCAACCGCCGTGAATACGCGCGTCCGCCAGCCTCCGCGCCTCCTGGCCAGACGCACGCTGCCCCACACTGCGCACGTGACAAAGAACGCGACCCATGGCTCACTTCCTAAGAAGTGTGAGTACTGGATATGTAAGACCGTGAGCGATTGCAGCAGCGCTGCCAGTAGGCCGACCTTGCTGTCGTCAGTCAGCTCGCGTGCCAACAAGAACACCACGCCAACAGTCATCGTGTCGATGAGAGCGCTCATCAACCGCCCGATGATCGTCACGGCGAACCCCGTGTCAAACCGCAGCCGACTACTGACCGGAGCGTCAGCGGGTTCGTCGTTTACGACATTGATGCCGACGCTGTCGATCATTTCGACCGCCCATGACATGTTGTCGGTCATGAGCACGCCTGCCGCTGCTTCCGACGCCCACAATGGCATCGTGCCGTAGACATAGGTCGGCTTGTAGACCCGAGGGTTCAGCGTGGACTTCTCCGGATCCAGAACCTCGCTCCAGCGCCATTCATCAGGATTTTCAACATTGGCCGCAACGTCACTCCAGAACCGCTCATCTGGTTGCAAGTGGGTGCCGCGGTCCCAGTCCAGATTCCACGCGCGCAGCACAAAGCCAAGCAGTAAAATGGCAGCCAACAGCCAGCGCGTTCGCGGGCCGCGACGGTGTTGTTTCGACGCCTCTACGGGCGTGTCGGTGGTGAGAACAGTCGCCATCTGCGGATACGTGTTGTCCGGTCGGCTACTTCGTTGGTACCAGATGAGGTACTTCGTCGACCATTGCCTTTATGACCTGGTCCATACTTGGATTCACAAGCGACGCCGAGCCGATACGCAAGGTCGGGATGGTCTCATTGCCATTCGCAACCGACTTCACAAAGGCGCGGTCGCGCTTGCTCTCCCAGATGTTGTATTTCTTGAACGGAATGTTGGCACTTTTGAGTCGACGCTCAAGGCTTATGCAAAATCCGCAGCCTGGACGCCAGAAGAAATCGATGTGGTCTTGGCTCGTCACGGTGGTACTCCTTGCTGACCCCGCAACACTACCGATCATGCAGTACTTCAGTAGCGGCAGGCAACAGTGATTCTGATCGATGTACACGATGTGACCCTCCGCCATGCCCGAGGCGAAGTTCTCTCAAATGTCGCACTGACCGTGAGCTCCGGTGATCGCCTTGGCGTCGTTGGGCACAACGGCGCCGGAAAGTCGACCTTGCTCGGCATCGCGACCGGAGCAATCATTCCCGACAGCGGCATCGTTCGTAAAGAAGGCGGCGTACAAGTCGCCACCCTGCCCCAGCGACCTGTGTTCGATGATGTCACTGCGCTCGAAGCGGTTGGTGATTCGTGGGAAGCAGCCGCTGTGCTTGACCGTCTCGGCCTCGGTCATCGCGCCGGTGACCGTGTCAAGGTCATGAGCGGGGGCGAGCAGCGACGAGTCGCATTGGCTCGGGCGTTGGTTGCACCCTCGGACCTGTTGGTGCTCGACGAGCCCACCAACCACCTCGACATCGACGCCATCGACTGGCTCGAAGAACGGCTGAAGAACTTCAAGGGCGGTCTTCTGTGTGTGTCCCACGACCGACACATGCTCGATTCCATCACGACTCGGGTCCTCGAAGTCGATGGCGGCAGCCTCTACATGCACGATGGCGGCTACCGGGGGTATCTCGATGGGCGAGAGGCTCGCGTCGATGCGTCGGACAAGGCTGAGACCGTGCGCAAGAACCTTGCCAGACGAGAGAAGGAGTGGCTGCTGCGAGGTGCCCCAGCCCGTACTAGCAAGGCCAAGGCCCGCATACGTACCGCCGAAGCGATCCAGGAATCTGGTGTTAAGCGGGGCATCCGCGACGATGGGCTGGCGCTTCACAGCACAACACCACGTCTTGGCAACACGGTCATTGAACTGAGTGATGTTCGGGTCGAGATCGGTGACCGCGTCCTCGTCGACGGTTTCACGATCGAACTGGACCCTCGCGAACGTCTTGGCATCGTTGGCCCGAACGGCACCGGCAAGTCCACCCTGCTCGACACGATTGCGCTGCGCCGCGAGCCAGCTGCTGGTTCTGTGCGCCATGGCTCCACTGTGCGGCTCTCGTACTTCGACCAGCTCGGGCACTCACTTGACCCATCCAAGAACGTGATCGAGATGTTCACCGGGGGAAATCGCGATGCCGACTGGCGCGACAAATTGCTGCTCGAACGCTTCTGGTTCGATGCGGCGACCCAGTACTCCCCCATCGAACAACTGTCAGGTGGTGAGCGGCGCCGCCTCCAACTCGTACTCACCTTGGCCGAAGAGCCAAACGTGCTTCTACTCGATGAGCCAACCAACGACCTGGACCTGGACACGCTGCGGGCGCTCGAGGACTTCCTCGAAGACTTCCCCGGTGCGGTGGTGGCCGTAAGTCATGACCGTGCGTTTCTCGAGCGGGTCGTCGACGACGTGATCGTTGTCGACGAGTCAACGACGGTTGGCCGAGTTCCCGGAGGCTTCGAGGCATGGCTTGAGACCCGCCGAGCGAATCGGCGTAGGGGCCATGCCTCGAGCCGTTCGGGAAACAACAACAGTGCAGCAACCAAAGGTGCAAAGGCAAAGCCGGAGGCAGGAACGGGCGCATCCAAGTCGACGCTGCGGCATCGCCAGAAGGAAACCGAGAAGCTCATACGTAAAGCCGACAAGGTAGTTGTCGCTCTGACGGCCAAGCTCGCTGATGCTGCTGACCACGAGACCATGGCCTCGCTTGGTACCGAACTGAGCAAAGCACAGGCCAGCCTCGACATGCTCGAAGAACAATGGATGGAGACCTCTCTCGAACTCGAGGGCTAGTTGCATGGTCCTGGTCCGAGTTTGCTCGCTGCGCTACCTCACTGAGAGCGAATCACCCATGTTTACTCATCGGGTTACCGCAGCCACTTCTGTTCCCGTTTTCATAGTTCTCGTACGTCTATGTCAGCGATGCTTCGAGTGGATACGCTTTGTGAATGACTGACGTCACGACTGACGAAATCGTTCTCGATGTAAGCGATGAAGCCCTATTCAAGGTGCTCGACGTTCGGGCTGCCGAAGAAGAAGGCGAAGCGCTTGGGCTACGGGTTGAAGTAACGGGCGTCGAAGGCGTCGATTACGCCTACGACCTTGCGTTCGAACCGATCTCGGAAGCAACCGAAACCGACGTTTCGTATTCGGTCGGCGAGCTCACCATAATGGTGCCGCTGAACAGCATCGACAAGTTGAGAGGCGCCACGCTCGACCTGCCAAGTAACCCCATGCAGGGTGGCTTGGTCATTCGGAACCCGAATAGGCCAAACCCGCTCGGCAACAGTGAGTCAATCGAACTGACTGGTGATATCAGCGAAAAGGTTCAGCAGCTGCTGACCCAACAGATCAACCCGTCGCTGGCAGCGCACGGCGGCTGGGCCGAACTCGACAGAGTCGAGGGCACCGATGTCTACGTGACCATGGGCGGAGGCTGCCAGGGCTGTGCCATGAGTGCAGCGACGTTGCGCGAAGGAATCACCGTCATGATCAGCGAGATGATCCCCGAGGTCACCGAAGTGATCGACACGACCGACCACAACGCTGGCGATAGCCCCTACTACCAGTAGAGCAAGCATCTTCCGGAGCCACGGCTGCGGAACCCGTTCTCGATGTCTTAAGAGTTGCTCGGATAGGCAGAGTGCGAAGCTCCAGAACCGCGGAACTCTAGGGCCTGCCAAGTGACGTGCTGGCCTATCCGCTAGGCCCCTTAGTCGCCGCCCTGGTCATCTCGATCGCCTCGGGTCGCTCCTTCGAGCGACAACGGCGGCGGAGCGCTCTTGCGCCCGACCAGTGTCAGAGCGTTCGCCAGGACGGCATCCGTCATAGCCGCGTCAACGACAGGCTGGGCAACCGGCCCGGCGGCGGTGTCTTCGAAGAGTAGCGGGACAGAGTCGAACAAGAATTCGCTGTCCGCCGAACCACCAACCGGTCCGCAATGGGCGACCTGCACAGCAGCACCCCCAAGCTGACCGAACCAGCATGACGCAGATGGCCCAAGTTCGATGCCGCGTTGCGCTGCAAAACCTTGGTGCCAATCTGCAAGGGCAACAAGCACACTGTCGCCATTGATGACTCGCAGGCCGCCAACCTCTATGGCCTCGCTCAAAGCAAACGCGGTGCCAGAAGCAACGGCTCCGGTCGGCGCGTCGACCTCGAGTTCCTCGATGGCTTCGGCCCCAAGAACCCCGACGCTGCCGCCTGCTTCGAGATCCTCGACTCGTGCCTCTTGCTCGCTATCCAGCTGCACCGGTTCAGTCGTATCCTCACCGCCGGGCTCAGCGTCGCTCAGTAACAAGAGGGCCGCGACCGTTAGCGCAACAATCAGGCCGAGAAGGCCCCCCACCATCGGCACCCCACCGGATCCGCCGCCGGCTGAAGCTGGTTGCACCGATGTGCCGGGTGAGCGAACAACAGAACTATCAAGCACCGCAACCGCACGAGCGGGAGACTCCTGTATGAGCGACGCTTTGCGACCACGGTGGGGCCTGACCCGGACGACTGCTGATTCAACCGACACAAAATCATCGAGCGGAGCAGGGATCACTAACGACGACAGATCGTTCGGCTCCTTCACTGCAGGCTCGGACGGTGCCGGTAACACGGATGTTTCGGTCTCGGTGCCGTGCTGCGTGAAGTCGGGGTCGATGGCTACGGCGCCTCCATCACTAACGCGTTCGGTCCAGCGTTCGCCGTCGAAGAAGCGCCCATCGAAGCGACCGAGTGGGTCCACGTACCAGTCAGCATCCATCAAGACCATCTCCTCGCAGTGTCTCGATCGCGACATGATCGTAGTGCCAACTGTTCTATGCTCAGGCGGCGCCTCGCCCGTGAATGCGACCTCCTATGAGCTCACCTGATTCTCCACCTGCAGCCGGCAGACCCACTTCCGGGACGCTGGCTTCGATCCCAACTGGCCCAGAAGATATTTCCGCGTCGTGGGTCACCCAGGTTCTTCAGTCAGCAGGACACGACGTGGCTATTCGCGATGTCGTCGTAGAGTCCATCGGCACGGGGCAGATGGCAAGCAGCCTGCGCGTCACGCCCGCCTATACCAACGCTGCCGATGCTCCCCGTTCGATGGTTGTCAAGATCGCATCACATGACCCCAACAGCCGCCAGGCCGGCGCCCGAGGCGCCTACCTAAAAGAAGTCCGCTTCTACCAAGAACTCGCCGACGACCTGCCAGTTGCGACACCTGGATCCTTGTGGGCCGACATCGATGTCGGCACCAACGACTTCGCCATCGTGCTCGAAGACATGGCCCCTGCCACCCAAGGCGACCAAATTGCTGGCGCAGACGTCGCCAGTGTCCTGACCGCTGCGATCAATATCGCTGGCTTGCATGCGCCCCACTGGGGTGACACCGCGTTGTTCGACAAGGCTTGGTTGACAGCACCTCGTGACCAACGCAGCGCCGGGTACGCCGAGCTCAAGACAATCGTTGCGATGGTTACGCCCGGCTTCATCGACCGTTACCAAGACCGTCTGAACCAGACCCATATTGCCCACCTCGAGTGGTTCGCCGAAACGGTCGACTCATGGCTACTCAATGACGGCGGCCGGTTCGCGTTGACCCACGGCGATCATCGGCTCGACAATCTGCTGTTCTCTGCTAGATCAAGCGCTGGCCGTCCGGTCACCGTCGTGGATTGGCAGACCATCGCTGTCCGAAACCCTGTTGCCGACATCTCGTATCTGCTCGGTACCAGTATCGAGCCTGCGGTCCGTCGCGAGATCGAAGACGACGTAGTTACTCGCTATCATCGCGCGCTGGGCGAACTTGGCGTCACCGGATACGACCTGGCCGACTGCCTCGACGATTATCGCAATCAGACGCCACAGGCACTGCTTCTTACGGTGCTTGGTGCCATGCTGACCGTACAAACCGACCGGGGCGATGACATGTTTATGGCCATGCTGCATCGCAGCAGCCAACAGATGACCGATCTCGGAGTTCGCTGAGGGCCGAGCCGATAGCCTGCCGCCGTGGCTTCTCCCGATGTTCAGATTTGCGCGATCGCCGGAGGCTCTGGAGCGGGCAAGACCACACTGGCCTTCAAGTTGCTTGAGCGTCTCGGCGATCAAGCTTCACACCACACGATCGATTGGTATTACCGAGACCTTTCGCACCTCACTCCGGCCGAGCGGGCCGTGGTCAATTTCGACCACCCGGACTCACTCGAGGTCGAGCTGTTTGCCGAACACCTGGCACTTCTCGCCGCTGGCCACGACATTGACGCCCCGATCTACGACTTCGCCGCCCACACCCGCACCGTCGAGACGCAACACGTTGAGGCCCGACGCTGCATCGTGACCGAGGGTATTCACCTTCTCGGAATCAGTGCTGTCCGAGACAGCTGCGCACTGACCGTCTTTGTCGACGTCGACGCTGACGTCCGCCTCGAGCGCCGTACGCGCCGAGATGTCGCCGAGCGAGGCCGCACCGAAGCAAGCGTGCGCGAACAGTGGATGACGACCGTCGCACCGATGCACGACCAGTTTGTGCAGCCCAGCTGTGCGCACGCAGATCGTGTCGTGACCCTCGACGAGGACCTAGATGCCGTTGCGAACGAACTCATGGAGCGACTGACTGGAGCGTGAGCGGCCGTTCGGTCAGGCCGGACCTGCAACGACCTTGCGGTCATGCAACCCAGCGATCTCACTGGTCGAGAGGCCCAATAGCTCTTCGAGCACCTGATCGGTGTTGGCGCCCAACACAGGAGCCGGCGGCACAACTACATGATCGTCGGCGCTAAATCGCAGAGGCGACCCGGCACTAAGCACTGAACCCACACCCGGCTGATCCACTCGTTGGAACATGGGATTGGCCGTCGAGCATCGCACATCGTTCTCCACCATCCCGAGGAAGTCGTTGTATTGCCCCCAGCAGCATCCATGTGTGTTTAGCGACTCGGCAACTTGGACCATCGGGGTTCGGGCCGCATACCCCTCGACGAGAGCAAAGAGTCGGTCGCGGTGGGTGAAGCGTTCTCCCTCGTCGGCGAAGTCAACACCTAGTTCCTGTTCCAGCGCCTGGACCTGCGCCGTTGTCCCCGTCGCTTCAAGCATGCCCTTCCATTGCTTGATGCTGATCGCAACGACGATGAACCGGTGCCCATCGCTGGTTACGAAATCACGCCCAAAGGCGCCGTACAGATCATTACCAAGCCGAGCCCGTTGCTCTCCCAAGATCTCCGCCTCGGCGATATGGCCCATATTGGCAACTGTCGACATTGCCACATCGGACAACGCAAGCGTGACGAGTTGCCCGGCACCTGTCGTGCGACGGTGACGATCAGCTGCGAGCAGGCCGAGCGCCGCCTGCTGCCCGCAGATCACGTCCCATGCCGGAAGCACATGGTTCACCGGCTCGGCCAACTCGCTGGGGCCAGTGGCCATGGGATATCCAACCGCTGCGTTGACGGTGTAGTCAACGGCAGTAGATCCGTCGGGGTTGCCGGTGATCGTTACCATGATGACGTCGTCACGATGTTCACGCATCGACTCGTAACCGAGCCAGCCTCGGGCAGGAAAGTTTGTCAGGAACATGCCACCTTGATCTCCGGGTGCACAGATCAGACCGGTCACGATGTCGCGTCCTTCGTCGCTGCGCAGATCAACCTGAATCGAACGTTTTCCCTTATTGAGTGACGCCCAATACAGCGATGCCCCACCAGGCGCTAACGGCCAGCGGGTGTAATCAAGGCTCCCGCCGATGGGATCAAAACGAATAACATCGGCTCCCAGAAGTGCAAGATGCATCCCTCCGGAGGGCGCTGCCACAAAGGCGGAACCTTCGATAACTCGCATTCCAGAAAGCATCATCGACATAGCAACTCCTTGGCGGCGCCGCCGGCGTTCGGTGCGCTTGGCAAGGTTATTAGCCAGCCTTAGCCGGTACCCAAACCGAATGGCCACACCAGTGCGCAGCGTGTTCCGACACGCCCACAATTTCGACAAATCACGCTCTACATTTTATCAACCACAAAACGTAAAGGTTACAGTTAACAAGTCATGGACGACAGCGCTAATCTTCTCGACGACCAAGACGTCGAGTGGGTGATCCAGCTCGCCCATGCGAGCTCGCCTGCAGCAACAGCTGTCGTGGTCAAAGCCGACACGTTCGCGTTCATCGAAGGACCTACAGAACCACTACGCAATTTGCCTTGGTCAACCCACGATTGCGGTGTAGCAAAGACGCTGCTCGAGTTGTTCGATGCCGGGTCACAAGCCGAAGTATCGGCCGCTATGAGCCGGGCCCATCTCGCCTCGATCGGGACCACAACCGTCCGAAGCCTGGCTGGCCAGCCAGTGCAGCTAGTGCTTCATACCTTCGGACCCGAATCGGCGTAAGCACTCGCTGTTCTCGATTCCACGACCACAATCGAGGTCGCTGCCGGCACTGGCGGCGGCTCCTTTCGGACCCGGTTCCAGTGTGCTGCGTCCGGCGAGATCCTTTCCGCCGACGGGCCTCCCGGCTCCTATGCGTCCGCAGATATCGATTTCGGTCAGTGGGCCGAGAACCTGATTAGCCTCACTGACCGAACCGCCTATCGCGAAGCTATCCAGCGGGTGCTCGACGACGAGCCGTACATGTCGCTGCAGGCAGCTGGTGCTGCCGCAGGTCTACATTTCGACATAACCGTCGTTAGGCACGCGGAATCGATTCTGATCGATCTGCACGATCGGTCACACCACGTTGCAGCCATCGAGGCGCTCAAACGGTCACAGACCCAATTCGGCCAACTCTCTGAGACGCTGCCGGTGGGAGTGTTCGTCGTCGAGTCCGAGGGCCGCACCACGTTCGCGAGCGAAAAGCTCCGCGAGATGTTGGGGCCCCGTATCGCTACCGAGTTTGGCTGGTTGGAGAGCATCCACCCCGATGATCAGGCCACAGCGGCCGAAGCCTTCGCCGCATTGCCCAAGAGCCGTCACTTCAACATCGAGATTCGTTCTAAAAGGGCCGACGGCGAGTACATGTGGTCACGCTGGGCCGGCTCCGACGTGCGCGACGAACAAGGCCGCATCGAATATGTGGTCGGGTTCGTCGAGGACATCTCAGAGTGGCGAGAGCTGAACAACCAGGTCGCGTACCAAGCGAGCTTCGATGGACTCACCGATCTGCCGAATCGCATCACTCTGGTCGAAGAACTTCGCGACCGACTCGGAGTCCAGGTGCCGCCGAAGATGACCGGCGTTCTATTCATCGATCTCGATGGATTTAAGCTGATCAACGACACCCAAGGGCACAGCGTTGGCGACATCGTCTTGCTCGAGGTTGCTCAACGGTTCCGGCGGGCACTTCGACCCGACGACCTGATCGGGCGCTTTGGCGGTGACGAGTTCGTCGTTGTTGCCAGCGACATCTCCGACGACGAAGAGGCCAAGGCAATCGGCCGCCGTCTTCACGACATCCTGTCCACGCCTGTTCTGGCAGAGGGCCGCATCATCACCGTGAACGCGTCGATTGGCATTGCCCTTTCCGAGCACGACGCATCGTCATCTGAGCAGCTCATCGGCGATGCAGACATCGCCATGTACGAGGCCAAGGCTACGGGCCGCAACCGCTCGGTTGTCTTCGATGCGACTCTGCGAGCCCGTGCCTCACTGCGCTTCGACATGACCGCCGACCTACGACATGCACGTCGCCGGCGCGAACTTACTCTCGACTATCAACCCATCATCGACCTGCAGACTACGAAGATGGTCGGCGCCGAAGCACTGGTCCGCTGGGACCATCCAGCGATGGGTCGCATCTCTCCTGCCGTGTTCATTCCGCTCGCCGAAGAGATCGGCCTGATCGACGATGTCGGCGAGTGGGTCGTAGAGCAGGCGTGTGCCGATCTGGAGCGCATGCGTCTCCAAGGTCTCGTAGACGACGACTTCACCGTCAGCGTCAACGCCTCGGCCCAGCAGTTCGCCAATGTTGCTGTTCTGGCCACCAGCACACTTGCATCGCTGGATCAGTTCGGTCTGACTCCAAAGAATCTACGTTTCGAGCTAACCGAGTCAGTACCACTTACCGAGATCCCTGATGCCGCCAATCGAATCCGCCAGCTCACGAGTTATGGCTTCGGCCTTGCGATCGACGACTTCGGAACTGGCTACTCCAGCCTGGGCTATCTCACGATGTTGCCCTTTGACATCCTCAAGCTTGATCTGAGCCTCACCGCCCAGCTCGAACCTGGTTCGGCTGCGTTGGCCGTTGTCGACAGCCTGATTCGTATGTCCAACGAAATGGGTTTCAAGATCGTCGCCGAGGGCATCGAAACCGACAAGCAACAAGCGCTGCTAACCGACGCCGGTGTGCAGCTAGGTCAGGGCTATTACATAAGTCGCCCTGTTCCACTCGCAGCGCTGCTCGATCTCCTTAACGGCTGACAGCGGCCCACCTTTGGCCTAATCTTCCGGCCTATTTGGAACGCTCACGAGGGTCGACCGGCCAGTCGTGCTTCGGGTATCGACCGGCCATGTCTTTGCGGACCTCTGCCCAGCTGCCATCCCAGAACCCAGGTAGGTCAGCAGTGCGTTGAATCGGACGCCCCGCAGGCGAGAGAAGTTCAACGGTCAGCGGCTGCGCTCCATTCAAGATCGTTGGGTGCGCCTTGACACCGTAGAAGTCCTGAGTTCGCGACTTTATGGTCGGTGGCTCGGCCCGGTAATCGATCTTAAGTTTGCGCCCCGCCGGAAGCGCGAACGTCGTCGGAAGTGCCGACTCAAGTAGCTGACGGCGTTCTCGACCCAACAACATATCAAGAGCTACCGCGACGGAAACGACTTCGAGATCAGCTCGTCCTGTGGCCGCAACAAGAAGTGGCCCGAGCCATGCGTCGAGGGTAGCGACGAGCGTTTTGTCAGCGAGATCTGGCCAGTCAGCATCAGGTTGGCGACTGCGCACATATTCGACACGTGCTTGCAGCGCACGCGACGAATCGGTCCATGTCAGAGCTTTGAGCCCAGTCCGCCTCACCTGTTCGAGCAACAGGTCAACGACCTGTTCTGAAGGGATTGGACGACGGCTGGTTGAGCCAAGGTCAAGCGAGCCCAGATGCCGGTCAACTCGGGTCACGACATCATTGCGATCTCGGTCCCATAGGGTCCGTTCGGTGACTTCCGCGTCAAAGCCGGCGGTCTCAAGCAAGTCCGTAACATCAACGCCCGCACCAATGCGCACGCGAGCATCCTTGCGCTTACCGTCGAGATCGATGGCGACGAGGTACTCCTCGCCGGCCAAAGGATCGGTGTCCGCTAGCCGCACGCCAGAACCGTTGCGAAGCCGGAAGCGACCCCGGTTGGCCCCGCGGCGTTGAGCGACACGATCGGGGAATCCTGACGCAACGAGCAGCCCAATACGATCTCGGTCATGCCCGTCGTCGTGGCACCCAATACGACGAGCCAGATCATTGGCCCGGGCGCGCACCAGTTGTATAGAACGACCTGATGCCAAGGCGTGGTGGCGATTGCGGTCGGTCAGGAGGTCAAGCCGTAAGCCGAGATCCGCGGGCACTTCGGCCGGCCGCCCACGCAGAATGTCTCGCTCATCAATCAGCGCTGCGAGAGCGCATCCCATTGCACCGATGCCACGCTCGACGCCGGTAACCACGATGGCCCCGAGCCGTGGGTGCAGCGGCAGTTCAGAGAGACGACGGCCACGATCGGTAATGGTCTCATCGGCATCAATCGCTCCGAGCATGTGCAGGACTTGGCCGGCTTCCTTCCACGATTGTGTTGGTACTGGATCCATCATGGAGAGGGTGGCCGGGTCGGTGACACCCCAGGCCGCCAGCTCAAGCCGGAGCGGGGCCAGGTCAACTTTGGTGATCTCTGCGGCCCCGAACGCCGGGCGAGTGCCGTGCTCGATTTTGGACCAAAGCCGCACGGCCATACCAGGCCGGGTGCGGCCCGCTCGTCCAGCTCGCTGGTCAGCTGAAGCTCGTGACACCGAGATCGTGGTTAACCGGGTGAGACCGTTCCCTGGATCAAAACGAGGCGCCCGAGCTAATCCTGAGTCGATGACAGCGGTGACGCCCTCGACGGTCAGGCTGCTCTCGGCAATGTCGGTGCTGAGCACGACCTTTCGCGTGCCTGTGCGTGCGGGTGCAACCGCACGATCCTGCTCGTCGAGCGGAAGGCTGCCGTGTAGCGGGCATATCTCGACGCGAGGGTCGAGGCCCCGCAGCAGTTCGTGAGTCCGACGGATTTCGGCCATACCCGGCAAGAACACCAGGACATCGCCATCTTCTTCTGTATCGAGTACCCACTGGACTGCTTTTGCAACCGCAGGCTCGAGCCGATCGCGCTGGTTCCGCGGTCGCCAATGCATCTCGACGTCGAACGTACGGCCGCCGCACTCGATGACCGGTGCTGGATCGGGCTCACCGATTAACTCTGCAACCTTGTGTGCGTCGATCGTGGCCGACATGACCATCACCGCCGTTCTCAGGTCGAGGGCTCGCTGAGCGTCGAGCAGCAAGGCTAAGCCGAGATCTGCCTGTTGGCTGCGCTCGTGGAACTCATCGAAGATCACCAGTCCGCAACCCTCGAGTTCCGGATCTCGTTGCAGACGGCGAGTCAGGATTCCTTCCGTTACCACTTCGATCCGGGTCGCGCTGCTCACTCGACGATCATCTCGGGTCGTGACGCCAACGGTCTCGCCCACCTGCTCACCGAGCAGCGATGCCATGCGTGCCGCTGAGGCCCGCGCCGCCAAGCGTCGGGGCTCGAGCATGACGATCCGTTTGCCGCCAAGCCATGGTTCATCGAGCAGCCGTAGTGGCACGACTGTGGTCTTACCCGCGCCGGGCTCGGCCGTCAACACCGCCCGCCGGTGCCGATCAAGTGCGGCACGAACGTCGGGGATGACCGACTCGATAGGCAGTCCGGTGTCAGCGATCTGTCTCATAGGGCATTGTCTGCTTCGACCGCGGCGAGCATCTGCTCGAAGGCGTCCGGCACGGCGCTCTGCACACGAGCCCAGCTGGAGATGAATGGCGTCTCCATGGGGTTCGTTGAGAAATCTTCGCCGGCCTCGACGATCGATTGAGCGAACACCTCCACCAGCTTTTCCTCGCTGTGGCTATCAAATTCAAGGCCATTCATATCGGCGACGGCTCCGTAACGCTCGACCATGTCGAGCGCGTTGCGGTAGTAACTGGCCTTGATCGTGCGGAAGGTCTCGGCCGACAAGACCTCGCCGCCGATGGCGAGCTTGCGGAACATGGCCTTGGTGATGTCGCGGCTCATCTTGTGAAGCCCGGTAGTCGGGTCCTCGAACGAGACCTGTTGATGTTTGTGGTCATAGGCGCCTGCCAAGTCGACCTGACAGATGCGCTGGGTGGTGTAGCGGCGGTGCACTTCGCTGAGCACACCAATCTCGAGGCCCCAATCGCTTGGGATCCGCATGTTGCGCACCACGTTGATGTGCATGGCGAATTCGCCAGCTAGCGGGTAGCGGAAGCTGTCGAGATAGTCGAGGTAGTCATTGTCGCCGAGGCACTGGCGCAAGGCTCGGATCAGCGGCGTCACGAGTAGCCGCACAACCCGCCCGTTCAGGCGCTCGCCATCGGTTCGGAAGTAGTAACCCTTGGCAAAGGAGAAGCCAAAGGTGGGGTGCACCACCGGATAGAAAAGCTTGGACACCATGGAGCGGTCATAGGTGACGATGTCTGCGTCGTGCAGGCCCACGACCTCGCCTAGCCCCGACGCCAAGAAGTAACCAATGCAGTACCAGACGTTGCGGCCCTTGCCCGCTTCGAGCGGGGCGATCGAGTGGTCACTGAAGACTTGATCAAGCGCCCGCAATCTGGGGCCATCGTTCCACAGAATGCGGGTGGTCTGAGGAAGTCGCGAAAAGAACTCGCAGGCCTGAAGGAACTCATCTTCGTTGGCACGATCGAGACCGATAATGATCTGATCGAGAAATGGGACTTGGGCCAACTCGTCGACGATGTGGTTAAGCGCCGGACCCTCAAGCTCGCTGAACAGCGACGGGATGATGAGCGACATCGGCCGCTCCTTACCCCAGCGGACCAGATCCTTGTCGAGGTCCTCGGTGGTGCGCAGACCAAAGTCGTGCAGCGTCGTGATCGGGCCGTTCTGGAAGTAGTCACCCACAGTGTGCAAACCTACTCGGTAACGAAAGAACGAGGCCCTCTCAGGCCCCGTTCTTCTCCAAATCTGATGAGTCGCGTCAGCGACAACTGACTAGTTCGGGCTGAACACGATGCGTCGATTCTTCGCCTTGTTCTCGGGGGTGTCGTTCGGTGCGATTGGCTGATCTTCACCGAAGCCCACCGAGGTCATTGCTTCGATCGGAATGCCCTGCGCTGCAAGGTAGGCCTTGACTGCGTCGGAGCGTTCCTGGCTAAGTGTCTGGTTGAATCCAGGTTCACCATCAGCATCGGTGTGGCCACCGATTTCGATGTTGCCCGGTGTCTGCAGCAAGAATGCGGCCACCTTGTCTAGCTCGACCTGGCCGGCATCGGTCAAGTCCGATCCACCTGATGCGAATGTGATTGGCGCCAAGCCAAGCTCCGCACCGATGTCTTCGGGCAATTCCGCGGCTGCGGCCCGGGGCAGCAGAACCGAACTGACAATGTGCATGACACCGTTGCGAGCGGCGGCATCACCAAGCAAGACCGGCACTGAACCGTTGAGCACGATGCTTCCACCAGAAGCGTCGACAGTAATTACCTGGTCATCGAGCTGCGTGAGCAGCGAAGACGCAGCAGAGATCGCGGCAGTATCTTGAGCCCCCACGAGCAGGTGGTACCGCAGCACTGCTTTGAGCGCCTCGGAGTCGTTTTGAAGTTCGGCGACCTGGCCAGAGATCGCAGCGAACGCATCGTTGGTCGGGGCGAAAAGCGTGAACTCGCCGCCGCCGCCGAGCGCTTCAGCGAATCCTGCTTGGTCAAGTAGCGCTCGCAGCGTCGAGAGTTCGGGCTGAGCGTTGATCAGGTCGTTTAGTGAGTAACCCTGTGCGCTATCAGCGGCTGACCCCTGCGCTGCAGTCACGTTGTTCTGCACACCCAAACCTGCGGCTCGGACTGCTTGGTCCAGCAGCGCTCGTTCGGTCTCGTCGGTGACAGTTCCGTCGAGCACGGCGACGTCGCCGAACACTTCGCCCTGCACGTTTGGAAACTCGAGCAAGATGCCATCGAGTATTGCCTGACGCTGAGCCACCAACGGGTCAGGCGGCGTTGGGTCTGCGACAACGGTGGCATCGCTGTTCGTGGCGAGAGTGTCGCCGCCATCGCTGCCACCGGCGCACTGCGTGATGGCGAGAATGAGGATGATGATGCCGACTACGCCACCGATGAGCCACCAGAGCCAGCCCATGGTGGACAGGCCAGAACCTTCGAGTTCGGCTTCTGTGCCGGGCTCTGTGTCATTGAAGGTCGCTCCGGCGGGCGCGGCGCCAGTTAACGGTGAATCACCTGCGATGGCGATCCCTGCAGGCGCCACGTTCGCTACCTCAGCAGTGAAGTCAGGCATCGAGCCACCGATTTTGATTGCCTCGGTTGCTTCATCCAAGCTCAGTTCGGACTCGTCGAATGACAGGAAGTCGTCGGTGGAATCGGCGAAGGCGCCCTCGACAACCGTGGCGACGTCGTCGTCGAGCATGAAGCCGTCGGTTGGATCGAGAGCCATGTCGATCTCGTCTTCGACCATCAAGTCTGCATCGGGAAAATCGAGCTCGTGCTCGTCGATCATTAGATCAAACGCCGGCTCTGAGCTGGTCTCCGTGTCGGACAGAGCAATCGCCGCCGGACTTACGAGCTCGACGACACGGCCAAAGCCTTTGCCCTCGAGGTCCGCGACGGCATCGGCAAGATAGGCACGCAGGCCATCAGCGCTGCGATCCGCGAACGACGCAACCGTGCCGGTGGCTAGTGGTGCCAACACGGACATAACCTGGGCAAGCAGCCGAGTGCTCAATCCCGACGCCGAACTGAGAGCGCTTAGCGCTGGCTCGCCGCGATCGCCGAACGCTACATCGAGCATGGCGGCACCCTGGGAGGGGTCACCAGCTGCAAGATACGCATCAAGATCGTCGGGCACCGCAGCAGCTGGCCCACCAAGCATGGACGCCAAATTTTGCGCACCGCCAGGTTCCAGGGTCTTGTCGCGGAGCCCGGTGATCAGCGCGGGAAGGCCAATCTCCATTGCCCGTCGGGTCTGGGTGCGATCGGTGCCGAGGGCATGCGCGAGATCGTCCGGAGCCGATCCGCGCAGCATTTCAGCAATCGTGTCAAACATCGAAGCCACACCTTGATCGTACGACCTGGGGCGCCGCTGAACGTGGCACCTAGGTAATTCTCCTCGTAGATCACCGCCGGGCCGCGTGTTCGGACCTACGATTCAAGGATGGTAAACGAGCTCATTATCGGAGCCAAACGTTGTTATTACACGATTTTTTCAGATGGTAGTGCCTTGCTGATCTCTGCTACCGCAGCGTGAGCGCCGACACATCCGGCCACGTAAATTGGAACGCTCAGTCCTCTGCAGACGCCCCAATTCTCGTCATGGCCTTAGAAGGACTGTTCGATATTGCTGGTGCGGCGACCGATGCGGTGAACCATTTAGCCGAGCGAGCGAGCACCCGAGTGAAGGTCGCGTCGATCGACCCCGAGGTGTTCTTTGACTTCACCCAACAGCGTCCCGTCGTCTCGCTCGACAGCGGCGGCACCCGGTCGCTCAGCTGGCCCGAGAACGATGCTTATGAGCTGACCCTTGATGGTGGCGTCTCGTCGCTCGTCACGATTTCTGGGATCGAGCCGCACCTTCGCTGGCGGACCTTCGGCGAGGCGATCCAAGAGATCGCTCAAAAAAGTGGGGCCCGACTCGTCGTCACGCTTGGGGCCATGGCGGGCCAGGCACCTCACACGCGCGCTCTTGGTGTTGTTGGCTCGGCCAGCGATCCGGTGCTTGCCCAGCGACTCGGTCTCGGACGTCCCTCTTATCAGGGACCAACTGGGCTCGTTGGCGCCCTACACGTCCAGCTTCACGAGGCTGGTCTTGCGGTCATCTCGCTACGCGTGTCTGTTCCACATTATGTGACGCAGTCTCCCAATCCGGAAGCAACCCGTTCTCTGCTCGCCCGGCTCGAGTTGGTTACCGGTATTCAGACCGGCCACGACAGCTTCAACGACGATGCGGCAGCATGGCGCACCAAGGTCGACGCTGCTGTCGCGAGCGACCCCGAGATGAGCGGCTATGTGCAGCGCCTAGAAGCACTCATCGACAATTCAGATGACTTGTTGCCATCGGGCGACGAACTCGCTGCCCAGCTCCAAGCCTGGCTCCGCGACAATTCAGACGAGGGGTAGTCGCGGTTCCTTCGCGGTCGCCGCTACCCGCTAGGCGTCAAGGACTGTGGTTTGGCCCTGAGCCAGAGGTGGCTCTTTCGACCAAGGGAACTCAATCCACTTGTCGGTGCGCTTCCACACATAGTCACATTTGACGATCGACTGTGGCTTCTCGTAGACGACGGCAGTGCGCACTTCTGCAACCTTGCCTTCGCAGAACGATCGCACGTACTCAAGTGTGTGTCCGGTGTCGGCCACATCGTCGGCGACCAGGATGCGAGCAGCATTGGTATCGACGAAGTCGACATATGGCGGCAACATGACCGGCACGTCGAGTCGTTCGTCGACACCTGTGTAGAACTCGACGTTCATCACGTATAGGTTCTTAACGCCCAGCGCATAACCCAGCGAGCCGGCGACGAATAGTCCGCCGCGAGCGATCGCGAGGATCATGTCCGGGCGATAGCCGTCGTCGGCGACCAGTTGGGCCAGCTCGCGTACGGCGCTGCCGTATCGAGCAAACGTCAGATCTTCGCGCTCTTCACTCATCGCAGCAGACGGTATCGGTTGCAGTCGGGTCCTGTATACATCTGGGCCTTACCGCTCGGGCTAGTGGCGAAAATGGCGTCGGCCGGTGAACATCATCGCCATGCCTTGCTCATTCGCTGCGGCGATGACTTCGTCGTCGCGGATTGATCCGCCGGGTTGAACAACTGCTGTGGCACCAGCCGAGGCAGCCGCATCGAGTCCGTCACGAAACGGAAAGAACGCATCGCTGGCACACGCGCCACCAACAGCACGGCCGGCCGCCTTTTCGGCGGCAATCTGGCCGGCGTCGCGGCGGTTCTGCTGACCAGCTCCGATGCCGACAGCCTGGCCGTCCTTGACCAGCACGATCGTGTTGCTCGTAACCCGAGCAGCGACACGCCACGCGAAGATCAGATCGGCCATTTCTTGTTCGGTCGGTTCGCGTTCGGTCACGCTCTGCCAATCACCTGTGTCGATCTGCATCACATCGTCGTGCTGCACCAACATGCCACCAGCGATTGTGCGCATCTGGAGCGGAAGCGGCGACCAGGACCGTTCAGCGACTTCGACCAGTCGTAGATTCGCCTTCACCGCCAGGATCTCAAGAGCGTCGACATCGAAGCCCGGCGCAACAACGACCTCGGTGAATACCAGAGAGAGCTCGGTCGCCATGGCAGCGGTCACCGGTCGGTTGGTGGCGACGACGCCACCAAACGCTGAGACGGTGTCACCGGCGTGGGCCCGGGCATAGGCCTCTTCGATTGTTGAGCCCAGCGCAGCGCCACACGGGTTTGCGTGTTTCATCACGACGGCAGCCGGGCCAGCTGCTGCGAGACTGTTGACAAGGCTCCATGCCGCCTCGGTGTCATACACGTTCAGGTAGGACATCTCTTTGCCCTGATGGATTATTGCGCTGTCCCACCAGCCACTTCCGTGGGTGAAGCGATACCGGGCCCCGCTCTGGTGCGGGTTCTCGCCGTACCGCAGATCATGCACCCGGTCGAGACTGATATGGATCGATGAGGGCAGCGCATCGTCGGCGATATCAGGATCGGTTTCGTCGAACCACGACACGATCGCAGCGTCGTAGGCAGCCGTGTGGGCGAACGCTTTGCGGGCGAGTGAGCGGCGGAGCGATGCAGTGAGACCGTCGTTGGAGCGCAAGGCTCCAAGCACGCTGTCATAGTCATCGGGATCGACCACGATCGCGACGGCGTCATGGTTCTTGGCGGCGGAACGCACCATGGTGGGCCCTCCGATGTCGATGTTCTCGATGCCAGGGGCGGCCACAAAGGGATACAGGTTCGAGATCACTAAATCGATGGGGGCGATGTCTCGTTCGAGCAGTTGTTGCATATGCGACTGCTCGTTTCGGTTCGCCAGGATCCCACCGTGGATAACAGGGTGCAGCGTCTTGACCCGGCCGTCGAGCATCTCATCGGCGCCGGTCACCTCACTGACGGAGAGCGCTGCGAGACCGGCCCCGGTCAGCGCCGCGTAGGTACCTCCGCTGCTGACAAGCTCGAAGCCGAGCTCGATAAGTCCTCGAGCAAATGGCACCAGGCCCGACTTGTCGCTTACAGAAAGTAGTGCGCGCACATGTGTCCTTACATTGGGTCTATCGACAACGGCAGTTTGAACCTAGCGCCGCCTACGGCCCGAAACAGGCTTCGTCTCACAGCCTGAGCGTGACGGGCGTTAGTGGGTAAGTGGTGGTCGCCCCATGGCGACAGCATCATCGGTTAGATCAATGATCAACTCGTCCACAAGTCCGGCGTCTGCCAGGTTGATGATGGGACGATCTTGTCCGTTGACCGCTGCGAGCTTGATGAACGCCTGAGCAGGTTCACGGACTTCGATAACGTCTTCGCTGGCTTCTCGGCGAAGTTTGCGGCTCTTTGCGATCACGCCTGCCGTTGCAGCGACGAAGAGCACGGAGACACAAATCGCCATGCCAACTCGCATGCCACTTGGCATTTCGCCTGCAGCGAACCACAGGTATGCGTACGGGGCAAAGAATGAGCCGAGGGCAGCGGTCAGCGGCAGCGGGAGTTGCGCCCATTCGTTGTTGGCGACACGCCTGCAGACAAGGGCGACACCCTTGCCATAAGGCCACGCCGTTCCGATATCGACGATGCCAAAGATAAAGACGTTGGCTCCGTGTTCGGAGAATGCGCCCCAGGCGACAACGAAGCGCAGCAATGAATAGCCGACAACGGTCCAGATCCACGTCTGCTCAATGATGCGACTGAAGTTGCGCTTGGTCGAAATCGGCGCTTTGGCTAGGGCATGGGCCGCAACTACGTCGGCAGAAGAAGTGGTGACGGACGCCATAACTCCAGACTACACACACACTGCGTGGCTGTGAAGCCAAGGAAAGCCTGCAAAATCTTGCCATTGACCGTCATCCCGTCACCTGTATATCCCCTTTGGGAGAACCACTCGCTTTTGAGCCCCTTTCGACCCCCAAAATATGTCCTTCTCAGCACATAACGTGCCGAGAACGACAAAGGACCCACCCTCGTTGGCCATAATTTCGTTGCTACAGCGCTAGGCCAAGCGACCTAATTTCTCTCGGCAGACGTTCCTTGCTACTCGCGAAACGTCGCCTGCGAGCGCTGCACCACAGAACGAGCTCGAGGAATCAAGCCTGCTATTGGATCCGGCGATTGCAGGAAGCGAACCGCCGCCTCGTTAGAGGCGGCGAGCGCTCTCAGAGCCCGGCGACGATTTCTGCCATGAGTTCGCCAGCTTCGGTCGGGTTGAGGCCGACCTTTACGCCTGCATCGCGCAGTGCTTCCATTTTGGCCTCGGCGGTGCCCTTACCTCCGGAGACGATGGCGCCTGCGTGGCCCATCTTCTTTCCGGGAGGTGCTGTCACGCCTGCGACATAGCTGGACACTGGCTTAGTCACGTGGTTCTTGATGAACTCGGCAGCTTCTTCCTCGGCGGAACCGCCGATTTCGCCGATCATCATGATCGCCTTGGTCTCCGGGTCAGCTTCGAAGGCTGCCAGGCAATCGATGAAGCTGGTACCGGGAACAGGGTCGCCGCCAATACCAACACATGTGGTGACGCCGATGTCCTTCTGCTGCAGTTCGTAGAGCGCCTGGTACGTCAGCGTTCCCGAGCGGCTCACGATGCCGACAGGGCCGCCGGGCTTGGCGATGTGACCGGCGGTGATACCAATGTTGCACTTTCCGGGGCTGATGATGCCTGGGCAGTTCGGGCCAAGCAGCTGCACGTCTGGGTGATCACGCTTGAGCTTGTTGAAGAACCAAGCCTCGTCGTGAGCCGGCACACCTTCGGTGATGGCCACGATGAACTTGATGCCGCCTTCGGCGGCTTCCATCACTGCGTCCTTCACGCCCGGTGCAGGGATAAAGATGCAGCTTGCGGTAGCACCGGTTGCTTCGACAGCCTCGGCGACCGATGCGTAGACCGGCACGCCGTTGACGTCGGTGCCTGCCTTCGTTGGATGGGTGCCGGCGACCACCTGGGTGCCGTACTCCGCATTGAGGCCGCCGTAGTAACTGCCCTGGCGGCCGGTCAGACCCTGATAGATGACCTTGGTGTTCTCGTCTACAAAAATTGCCATTGTTCGATTCCTCTCAGCCTGCTGCGAGCTCGGTGGCCTTGCGGGCCGCGTCGAGCATCGTCGTTTCCATCATCAACATGTCGTTTAGCTCGGGCGCCAGAATGGCCCGGCCTTCGTCGGCATTGGTGCCGTCTAGGCGGATCACGATCGGCGAATCGATCTTGACGCGCTTCATTGCTTCGAGGATGCCCTTGGCGACTTCTTCGCCTCGGGTGATGCCACCGAAGATGTTGATGAAGATCGACTTGACGTTCTTGTCGTCATTGATGACCTGGAGTGCGCCCGACATGACGTCGGCGTTTGCGCCGCCACCGATATCGAGGAAGTTAGCGGGCTTGCCGCCTACCTGGTTGATGACGTCGAGCGTGCTCATGGCCAGACCAGCGCCGTTGGCGATAACACCGACGGCGCCGTCGAGGCCGACGTACTGCAGGCCCTTGGTGTGAGCGGCTTGTTCGCGCTCGTCACGGGTCTGGGTCTCGTCGTACTGGGCGTAGTCAGGGTGACGAAACTCGGCGTTTCCGTCGAGGGTGACCTTGGAGTCGAGTACGTGAACGTTGCCCTCGGGCGTCAGAATCAACGGGTTGATCTCGACAAGATCTGCGTCGCCTTCGACATAGCTGGTGTACAACTGCTTGGCGATAGCGATCGCGCCCTCGCGAGCGTCGGGGTTCAGGTTTGCACCATCAACCCACTGCGCTGCGACCTCGTCGGACAGGCCGTCGATTGGGTCGACCCAGATCTTGCTGATCTTGTCGGGAGTCGAGGCCGCGACTTCCTCGATGTCCATGCCACCTTCGGCACTGAGCATGCCTAGGTGTTTCTTGGCTGCACGATCGAGCGTGAAGCTCATGTAATACTCCTCGGCAATATCGGAGGCTGCTTCGATCCACAGTCTCTCGACGATGTGGCCCTTGATATCCAGGCCGAGGATGTTGGTTGCGTGCTCACGCACTGCATCGATGTCGGGGGCGAACTTGATGCCGCCCAACTTGCCGCGGCCGCCGGCCAGCACCTGTGATTTGACCATCACCGGGGTGCCGAGGCGCTCGGCTGCAGCCATCGCTTCATCGACGGTAAAGACAACTTCGCCTGCCGAAATTGGCATGCCGTATTGGGCGAAGAATTGTTTGCCCTGATACTCGAACAGATCCACCACAGCTCCTTTGACAAGGGGTTGAAGAAAGCGACGTCGCCGAGTGGTTATGTGGCGAGGCGCCGGGAGTGATCCTAGTTTCGTCGTGGCGCAAGTCAGGCAAGCGGCCCCGGAACTTTCGCGAAGGAGCCGCGAAACTTTCCTGTGGCGGCTCGAGGGACTCGACTGCGATAGAGCCAGATAACTTGTCACGGTGCCAGTTGAACAACGAGATCCCCGGCAAGCGGCCAAGGCCGTCACCCTGGGCGTAGCCGCCGTGGGTGCCGCTGTTGGCTTCCTGCTACTTGTCCTATGGTTCACCGATCGCGGTGCAGTCGAGATCGCATTAGGCGACGACACCTTTGAAGCAGGCCGCACCGACATCATCGCCGACGAGATCCGCGAGAACGGCCCTATTCGGTACGCCGATCTCATCGGCGGCCGCCAGAACATCATCTTGCAACATCTCGGAGACGACGATCTGGCTGGCTGGTATGCCTTTGATCTGATCCGGCCTGGGCAACCGAATGAATGCCAGCTCGACTGGATCGCCGACGCACAAGTCTTCCGTGACTCCTGCGATGACACCGTGATCCCGCCCACAGGCTTCGGTCAGCCTGAGTACCCAGTCGAGATCAGCGAAGGCAGCATCTCCATCGACTTTCGAGCCGAAGACGCTGAGCGAGCCGAGACTGAGGTTGGCGAGTAGTCGGCGGCCTTCGATCAGCGAGTCGAACCCTATGCCATGGCCACTTTCACGCTCCGCCTCCCACCGTGCTCGCTGGAAGCCTGATCCGCTTCCTGGCCACATGGATCATGACCACCCGCCACAAACCAGAAGCCCATGGAGATTGGCCGACGGTTGCCCAGCAGCAGGCTGATCCCATCGAAGACCTGCTCACCTTCTGAGCTGGGTCTACCATCAGGCTATGGCAGAGGTGTTCCATCTTGATTTAGCCCACGACATGTTGAAGGGCGCCACGCTGGCGATCGTTCCAGGCGACCCGGCACGAAGCGAGTCGATCGCCCGCCGCACGGATGACCCCGTGTTCCTGGCGAGCAAACGCGAGTTCACCAGCTGGCTCGGCCACATCGACGGCACACCGGTTGTGGTGTGCTCGACAGGCATCGGTGGCCCGTCGACATCTATAGCGCTCGAAGAATTAGCCCAGCTCGGCGTTCGCACCTTCCTGCGCGTCGGCACGACTGGCGCCATCCAGCCCAACATCGCCGTCGGTGACGTAATCGTCACCCAAGCATCGGTGCGACTCGACGGTGCCAGCACCCATTTCGCTCCCATTGAATATCCGGCGGCCTCGAACTTCGCATGTACGTCGGCGCTGGTTGACGCCGCCCGAGCGCTCGGCCTCGCACATCATGTCGGCATCACCGCATCGTCGGACACCTTCTACCCCGGTCAAGAGCGCTACGACACGGTGTCGGGTCGAGTACTCCCCCGCTTCCGAGGCAGCGCCGAAGAATGGCAATCGCTAGGCGTACTGAACTACGAAATGGAATCGTCGACCCTGCTGACCATGTGCGCGACCCAAGGCTGGCGGGCCGGGTGCGTCGCTGGCGTGTTGGTAAATCGCCACCAGCAAGAGACCCCAGACGAAGCGGCCATTGCTTCGGCTGAGGCCAACGCAGTACAGGTCGTGCTCGCCGCGGCAAAGTCGCTGCTTTGACCGACGAGGCCGATCCGTCGGCAACACGCATCAGCGACGTCGTGTAGGACAACGCGTGGATCGAATTCACCCACCGAACGGTTACCACCCCAACTGGCACAGATGGCATCTACGCGGTCGCGCACTTCAAGAACCTGGCGATCGCCGTGGCCCCGATCGATGACCACGATCACACCGGCTTGTCCGCCAGTACTGCTAAGTCGTCGATCAGTGCAGCTGGGGCAGAGTCGCACCCGGGGCGTAACGTGCGGGCATGGCTGAAGATCTGTGCACCTACGACGTCAGCGATGGCATCGCCACCCTGACGTTCAATCGACCCGATTCCATGAACGGCATGACCGGTAACATGGAGGTCGCGTACTTTCAACGGCTACTGCAAGCCCAAGCCGATGGTGCCGTGCGAGTCATCGTGGTCACAGGCGCAGGACGGGCCTTTTGCCCTGGCGCCGATCTGGCCCATCGTGCTGGTCCCGACGATCACTCGTTGCCAAATGCCGATATCGCCCGCACCACACCACTCGATATTCACAAGCCAGTGATCGCCGCTATCAACGGTGCATGTGCGGGCGTTGGACTCGCCTACGCACTGCAGTGCGATCTGCGCTTCGCGGCCAAAAAGGCCAAGTTCACCACAGCGTTCTCACGGCGTGGGCTCATCGGCGAATACGGCATGGCCTGGTTACTTAACTCGATAGCGGGCCGCCAGGTCGCCATGGACCTGCTGCTGTCAGCACGAGTCGTGCAAGGCGACGAGGCCGCAGAACTCGGCATGATCTCTGCTGCGTTCGAAGCCGACGACCTGATGCCACATGTCATGGCGTATGCCCGTGACCTGGCCATGAACGTGTCCCCCGCATCTATGGCCACAATCAAACACCAGATCAACAACGAAGTTGACATGACAGCGCACGACGCGACCAGTCAGGCCGAAGGGCTGATGCGCGAATCGATCGCAGGCTCCGACATCGGCGAAGGCATCGCTAGCTTCCTGGAGAAACGCCAGGTCAGCTTCCCGCCACTGGGCGAAGGCACCTGCTTCGACTGGATGAACTCATAGACACCCACGAGAGCGAGCGCCGATTCGCTATGGCTCGTGTTGCCCGGCTTGCGACGGTCACTACCGATGGCGCAGCCCATATCGTGCCGTGCTGCTTTGCCGTGATGGATGACGGCACGATCGTGTCGGCCGTCGATGGCAAGCCAAAGTCGACCATGGCCTTGCGCCGACTCGACAACATTGCAGCGAACCCTCGGGTGTCGCTCGTGGTCGACTACTACGACGACGATTGGTCCCAGCTCTGGTGGGTTCGCGTTGACGGCGCGGCGACGGCCCTGCACAGTGGCTTCGGGTACGAGGCGGCTCTCGATTCGCTCGCCACGAAATACGAGCAGTACCGCAATATGCGGCCGGCTGGTGCGGTGATGTCCATCACGCCAACAACGTGGAGGTCGTGGAGCTTCAGCTAGTCGGCATCAACAGTCGGCGTCATCCACGACGGCCCGCAGCGACTGCAGGTGCGCCTGCAACTGTTTCCTCGGGACCGACACGTGAGAATTGTGGTGTGGGCAATCACGAGCACGATGTGTCTGCGAGAGCTGCGGCTACGACTTTGCCAGCGGGTCACTGCCCGAAGGAGCGACCGGCCCTGTTGTTGAAGCAGACGAGTGTGGCGCCGCGCCGATGCAGCGATCGAAGCCGGCATTGCGCTTCCTGTCGCTGGTGGGACACCGATATATCTGGGTGCCTGGACCAGAATCGAACTGGCTAGATCCAGAGCCTGAGGGCTTCTCGGTGCAATGTCAGGCGGTACGGCGCAGCTGCGTGAGTGCTCGCAGAGCCACCGATACGTGCGCCAGGTCTCGATCGGGTATCGCGTTGATCTCGGCAAGAGTGCGTCGACACCGATCTGCAGCCACCGTGTTGGCCTGCATCCAGTCGTCGAACTGGTCGATGGGTGCGGCGGTCGGGTCGACCGACGACACTACTGCCGCGGCCAATTCGGCACGCTCCAGGAAGTACTGATCTCGCAGCGCCCCCCGAGCCATTGTTTGCCAGTGATCTTCGCGAGGGAGCGCCACAACCCAGTCGCGGAGCGGAGACAAGCCGAGCTTGTCTTCGAGGATTTGGTGAAGCGCCGACACCACCTGTGGTTCTAGGCCAGTGCGATGCGAGACGGTCGCCAAATCGAGGAAGCCGTAAGCCTGACCCAGCGAGGTCACGCGAGCCGCTAGTGGCGCCGGAACGCCTGATGCAACTAGCTCTGACACCGATTCTGGCTGCCCGGCTTCAAGGCTGAGGTCCCGCAAAACTTCGAGCGGGCCGTGGTATCGCTGCACGACCGCTTCGACATCGAGTGGCTGTGGTTCATTTCGCAGCAGCCAGCGAGTTGCGCGTTCGCCGAGCCGCGTCACCTCCAGTTCCAATGCCGTAACGACGGCTGAGTCAACATGCGTATCGATCGAGCCGAGCTCGGTCCAGAGCTGGTCAAGGTCGAAAATCCGCCACGCCGCCAAATGCGCCAGGCTGATATCGGACGCTGTCGCCGACGTCTCTTCCATCAGCCGACGGACCATCGTGATACCGCCGCGATTGACGATTTCGTTAGACAAGATCATTGCGATCAATTCGCGTCGCAGCGGGTGATTCCGAACGAGGTCGGGGTGCTGGGCTCGAATCGCACTGGGGAAATAGTCCAGCAAGAGTTGATCGAACAACGGGGTGTCCGGAAACCTACCGGCCAGCAGATCTTCGGTCACGCCGTTCTTGGTATATGCCAGCAACACCGCCAGTTCAGGGCGGGTTAGTCCTCGACCTTGCTCGCGCCGAGCGCCCATCGCAAGCGTGCTCGGCAACATTTCGACGACGCGATTCAGCCCGACCGTGGCCTCTAGCGAGCTCATCAGCCGCTCGTGAGCCTGAACCATTCCTGGCGCTTCGGCAACGGCTGCAGACAAGGTTCGGTTCTGCGCATAGTTGTTGTCCAGAACCTGATCACAGACTTCGTCGGCCATCGAGGCAAGCAGAACGTTGCGCTGCTTGCGGGTCATGTCACCATTGCGTTCGGCCATGGCAAGCAGGATCTTGAGGTTGACTTCGTGATCTGAGCAGTCGACGCCACCGGAGTTGTCGATTGCGTCGGTGTTGATCCGACCACCTCGTGCCGCGAACTCGATACGTCCGAGTTGGCTCACACCCAGATTTCCCCCTTCGGTCAATACCCGGCACCGCAACTCGTCTGCGTCGACACGAACGCTGTCGTTCCCGCGGTCACCGACATCAATGTCGCTCTCCGACGATGCCTTGACATAAGTTCCGATGCCGCCGTTCCACATGAGATCCACTGGGGCTCGAAGGACCGCCTGGATCAGTTCGTCGGGCGTGAGCTGCTGAACGCCGTGCTGGATCCCTAACGCTTCGGCCATCTGTGTCGAGATGGGCACGGTCTTCGCCGATCGGGAGAAGACCCCACCACCTTTGGAGATCAACGCGACGTTGTAGTCGGCCCAGGTCGAGCGAGCCATGTCGTAAAGACGTTGGCGCTCCACGAAACTCGCTGCAGGATCCGGGTCCGGGTCGACGAACACGTCGCGATGATCGAACGCTGCAATCAGCTGCGTCTGGTCGCTTCGCAACAAGCCATTGCCGAACACGTCTCCGGACATATCACCGATGCCGACCGCGGTGAACGGCGTGGTTGCAGGGTCGAGTCCTAGTTCGAGGAAATGACGTTCGACCGCCACCCATGCACCACGCGCGGTGATCGCGAGTGCCTTGTGGTCATACCCAGCGCTACCGCCCGAGGCGAATGCATCGTCGAGCCAGAAGTCGCGCCCCCTCGCGATCTCGTTGGCCGTGTCAGAAAACGTGGCTGTGCCCTTATCGGCAGCCACGACGAGGTACGGGTCGTCGTCATCGTGGCGTATGACATCGGTCGGTGGCACCGTCGCGTCGTCGACAACATTGTCGGTCACGTCCAGCAGTGATCCCACGAAAATGCGATAACACGCCACAACCTCGGCCATGACTTCATCGCGAGAACCATTAGTGGGCAAGTCGCGAGCAACGAAACCGCCCTTGGCTCCGACTGGCACGATGACCGAATTCTTGACCGTCTGGGCCTTCATCAGCCCGAGCACCTCGGTGCGGTAATCTGCCATGCGTTCGCTCCAACGCAGCCCGCCTCGAGCGACCTGGCCAGAGCGCAAGTGAACACCCTCGGTCCGGGGTGCGTACACGAAGATCTCGGTGGCGGGCACTGGTTGCGGCAGATCCGGGATAGTTCGAGGGTCAAGCTTGAGCGCCAGGGCCGGGCGGGGCTCGCCCTTGACACGCTGCCAATGATTGGTGCGCATCGTGGCCATTATCAGGGTCACAATCGACCGCAAAATGCGATCAGAATCCAGGCTGTCGACCGAGTCGATGGCGACATTGAGGGCCACGGTCAGATCACCAGCTTCACGATCGGCGACGGCTGGATCAAAGCGAGCCGAGAACAGCGCCACGAGCTGGGCTGCGATGTGAGGGTGTGCGTTGAGCGTCTCAATTACATAGGTCGAGCTGTACCGGCTGCCTATCTGGGCGGAATAGCGGACGTAAGCCCGCAGAACACTGACATCTCTCCAGCTCAGCCCAGCTGTCACGACCAGTTTCGACAACGCGTCGCTCTCGGAGTGCCCTCGCCACACCGCCAGCACAGCATCGCGAACCCGGGTCCGATCATCGCGGTTAAGCACGATGGCCATCTGCAGGCCAATGTCATAAATGAACCGGGGCCGCTCCCCTTGAAGTTCCACCACGTGCGGCCGCTCGTCAACAACGATGGCGCCTAAGTCATGTAACAGCGGAACCAGATCGGACAACACGATGGGTTTGCCCGATCGATAGATCTTGCAGCGAAGGTCCAGGCGACCAGCTTCGAGTGGGCGATGCAAGAACACGTCGAGATCGTCGTCGTCTAGGACCTCGAGTCGCTCGATGTCGTGCACGGCCGACTCCGCGAGCACGTTCTCGCGATATGCCGCATCAAAGGCCGCTCCGTAGCGGGCGAGTCGTTCGAGCCCCTGTTCCTCACCGTGGGCTTCTATCAGCGAGGCCCGCAAGTAGTCGCCCCACGTCCGTGTCCCCTGGATCAGACGTGCTTGGACCGCAGCTGTGTCCGGCAGCTCGTGGCTCAAGCGTGGATCTGTGTAGATGACCATATGAATCCGCGCCAGCGGGGCATCGGAGATCTCGGTCGAGAAACTCACCGATATGCCGCCATAAGCCTCGGTCAATATCTTCTCGATCTGCAGCCGGACATCGGTGCTGTGGCGATCACGAGGCACAAAAATAAGGCACGACAGATAGCGGCCATAGAGCTCTCGGCGGACCAACAGGCTCACCTGGCGTCGATCACGCAGATCCAACATGTCGAGTGCCATCGATTCGAGCAAGTCGATATCGATCTGGAACAACTCATCTCGCGGGAAGGTCTGCAGCGTGTTCAGCAACCGGTTGTAGTCGTGACTGGTCGAGTGAAAGTCCACCCTTTCGAGCACCGTCTCTACCTTGACCCGCACGGTGGGAATGTCCTCGACGCGACCGGTATAGACACTCGACGTAAACAGCCCAAGAATCCGTCGCTCGCCGGTTACCTTGCCATCGGCATCGATCTCCTTTATCCCCACATAGTCAAGTGGCACCGGACGATGCACCGTCGAAATGGTGTTGGCTTTCGTCAGGTTCAAAATGTTCGGCTTGCGAGCTTGAGCCGAAGTTTCCGGTGGCAATCCCCCAAGATCTCGGTCGCTGACCTTGGTCTGACGCAAGGTCCCCAAACCAGTCTCTGGTCGGGACACGATCCGTGGATGAAGGTCGTTCTCGAAGAAGTCGTACTCGCGATAGCCAACAAAGACGAACGAACCGGCCTCCATCCACCGCAACAGTTCCGCGACCTCGTGGGGTTCCTCGTGCACGCTCGCGGTGAACCGGCTGTTGCCAGCGCTTGCTTCGGCTGTCCACGTCTCAAGTTCGTTGGCGATCTCAAGTACGCGGGACCGCATGGCTCGCCAGTCTTCAACCGCCGCTCGGACATCAGCAAGCACCCCCAACAGCTGGTCCTCGAGAGGCTCAAGAGTCGAACCATCGGACACGCGATCGATCTCGACGTGCAAGATTGACTCGAGGTTCTTCGAGGAAGGCCGGGGTACCTGGATGGAGTGGATCTCGCCGGTATCGGTGCGTGCAACCTCGAACACGGGATGCACCAGCACGTGGACCTGGCGACCAAGACGTTCAAACAGCGACAAGACCGAGTCGACGATGAACGGCATGTCCTGAGCCACGATGTCGATCACGGTGTGGCTGCTGCTCCAGCCGTCTTCGTCGCTGTTCGGGTTGTAGATCTGTACCAGGGCCTCGGTCGGGGCGCGACGTTCAGCGAGCTGTAGATGCCGGATCGTGGCGGCGTAGAGATCGATCGGGTCCTTGTCGATCAGGTCTTGCGGTGCCGTTCTAGCGAAGTAATGGCTGATGAGTTCACCAGCGACCGATGAAGCGCCGTTCCCCTGCTGCCGTCGCTCGGCGAGCTCCACGACGGCGTGGAGAAGTGCTTCCTTGACCTGATCCGCTGTATCTGTCATTCAGATCCGAACGTAGCCCCTCCATCCGAGTCATGCCAGCGTCGGCCCGCACCCGGCGCACCTGAGGATTTTGCGGATGCAATTATCTGATCTGTCTGTCGGGTGTTCTCACCGGCGACAGCGCGCAGCAGCTGTTCGCTCTGGCCGACAAGAACAGTCTGCAGTGCGAGCACCAGCCATCATTGAGTTCTCGAGCGGCGAAGCTTTTGTTGCCAGCTAGTGCCTGGGCAGCAGCATCTGATCGGCTCTTCAGCCCGCCCATGCCCGATCCGTCCGAGGAGCCGATCGAGATCGCCGAGGTCAACCCGATCTCGCTGGCCCACGTCGTCATCGACAACGTGGATGCGTTCTCGGGCTAGCTGGGGGAAGCTTCCCAGCCGGCGAGGTGTGCCGTGAGCTCATCGAGCGAGTGGACCATGGCGTCGCAGGATCGTTCGAGCATCAGGTTCACGACCTCGTCGTCGAAACGACGCCGCCAGTCCGTGTGTAGCCCGATGATGTAGGTGTTCGACGCGAAGGCGTAGCCAAGTTCCCATGCAGTGCCGTCGTCGGTGGTGACACCGTTCAGACTTGCGACCACGATCGAAGCCCGATCGATACCCCCCACATTGTTGGCGAAGATTTCGCCCACGGTCTCGGCCGTTTTTGGTGGATTGTCCCGGTGCGGCAAAAAGGTCGTGAAGCCTGCCGCCTGCACGGTCGCGTCAACCTGCTCGATCCACCATCGCTCGCCCTCGTCGAACAACGGGCCGGCGACATAGACAGCGTCAGTTACTTCTACCATGCGCTGATCGTACGGCGTCCTTCTCCCCGACTGCCGCACCTAGGGTCACCAAGCAACCGGAAACTGTCGCCTCACAACCCCAACACCGGGTGGGCTATCAGGTGATTTTTTCGAGGGGGGTCCACGACAACAGGACACGTTTCTCGCCAACTGACGGGAAACGCACGACGGCCTCGGCCTTTTCACCCTGACCTTCGATCAAGATGATGACACCTTCGCCCCAGGTCGAGTGCTTGACATCGTCACCGACCTTGAGGCCGATCTCGTGAGCGCCGGTGGTTGTGCGGCCGGCCGGCGTGGGGTTCGCAATGCCGGTGCCTAGAGACTCGCGCCGCCCACCAGCACCGATTGCCTGGTCGACCTTCCATTCGCGGGTCTGGTCCCACCGGTCTTGCCCGCGACGAGAGCTGCTTCGGCGTCGAGACGCCGTGGACTCTTCCTCCTCGACCAGTTCAGACGGGATCTCGTCGAGGAACCGACTTGGCGGATTGTATTGATTTGAGCCGTACAGATTACGCGATGCCGCGTGGCTGAGATGCAACCGTTGCTCGGCACGGGTAATGCCCACATAGGCGAGCCTGCGTTCTTCTTCGAGCTCATCAGGGTCACCGATGCTGCGCATGTGCGGGAAGATGCCGTCTTCCATGCCGATCACGAAGACGACCGGGTACTCGAGCCCCTTGGCCGAGTGCAGGGTCATCAGGACGACTGACGACTCTTCTTCCTCTTCAAGCGAGTCTGTGTCGGCAACAAGCGCCACCTGTTCAAGGAACTCGTTGACATCGCCGAAGTCTTGCGCTGCACCCAGGAGCTCACCCAGGTTCTCAAGCCTGCCGTCGGCCTCGACGCTGCGTTCGGCTTCGAGCGCTGCCCGGTAACCAGACACATCAAGCAGATGGTCGAGCACGTCGGCGGGACCTTCGGCGAGCTGGTCTTCAGTGGTGGCCAGCAGGTTTAGGAACTTGGTGATTCCGGTGATGGCCTTGCCAGACACACCGGCTTCGGGGGCCCGCTTGGCTGCCTCGATGAACGTGAGCCCGTGCTGGGCTGCCCATAGATCGAGCTTGGCGATTGATCCGTCGCCCACGCCGCGCCGGGGAGTGTTCAAGACTCGCTTGACGCTTACTTCGTCGGACGGGTTGATCACCGCCTTGAGATAGGCCATGGCGTCCTTGATCTCTTTGCGGTCGTAGAACCGCGTGCCGCCGATGACCTTGTAGGGGATGCCGTTGCGCATCAGTCGTTCTTCGAGCACCCGTGACTGCGCGTTGGTGCGATAGAAGATCGCCATCTCGCCCCACCGGTAGTGCTCGCGGCTGTGCAGCAGCGAAAGCCGGTTGCAAACCCAGGTCGCTTCGTCGATCTCGTCTTCGGCGTGGTATCGCACGATGAGCTCGCCAGGACCCTGCTCGGTCCACAACCGCTTGGGTGCACGATCAGGGTTGTTGTCGATGACAGCATTGGCGGCGTCGAGGATATTCTGTGTCGAGCGGTAGTTCTGCTCGAGCACGACTGTGGTTGCCTGAGGAAACGCTTTCTCGAACTCCAAGATGTTACGAATGTCGGCCTTGCGGAAGCGATAGATCGACTGATCTGCATCACCAACTACACACACGTTGCCGGCTGCGTTCGCAAGCAACAGCACGAGCTCGTTCTGCACAGGGTTCGTGTCCTGGTACTCGTCGACCAGGATGTATTCGAATCGACGCTGCCAGGTTTCGAGAACATCAGGATTGCTCTTAAAAAGCTGCACGGTGACACTGAGCAGGTCGTCGAAGTCCATGGCCCCAGCGGCCTTCAGACGACGCTGGTATTCCTCGAAGACCTCACCGATACGACGTTCGTGAGTCGATCCGGCCATAGCGATGTATTCGGCGGCTGTGTGCCCCTCGTTCTTGGCTGCGCTGATTGCCGAATGGACCGAACGCGGCGGATTGCGCTTGGAGTCGATGTTCAAGTCCCGCAAGACGTAACTGGTCAGACGGACCGCGTCAGCATGGTCATAGATCGTGAACGAGGATGGGTAGCCAATGGCCTTGGCTTCTCGCCGCAGAATGCGCACACACGCCGAGTGGAATGTAGATACCCACATTCGTTGAGCGACCGAACCAATCAGTCCCTCGACGCGGCTGCGCATCTCGCTTGCAGCCTTGTTGGTGAACGTAATCGCCAGGATGGCGAACGGAGACACGCCTTGTTCTTGGACGAGCCGGGCGATGCGGTGCGTCAGCACCCGGGTCTTGCCAGACCCTGCGCCGGCCACCACCAATAATGGTCCACTGTCGTGCAGTACTGCTTCTTCTTGATCGGGGTTAAGCCCGTCCAGGATCTCGACGCTCATGGCTGAAGCTTCTGACGAAAATGGTCAAGCACGAGCTCCATCGCTTGGTTCGTCGGATGATCTGGCTCGGGGGAATACTCGGTAGTGAGAACCGAGTGTGCCTTTTTGGCGAAGCCGTGTTCGTTGCCTTCGCTCGAGTCAATCTCGACCCCGATGAAGGCATCGCCAAACTCGCTGCGTAAGCGCTCGAACCGCTCAGCCGGCACCAACGGGTCATTAGTGAAACGAAACCCGATCACGCACAGGTCCTCGTCGGTCGTGCGGCGCTTGATCTGCGCCAGGTCGTCGGGAGCGACGTGCAGGTCTGAGCGGTGTTTCTTGGTGATGGCGAATGGCATGCTCGGTTGGCTCATCACCGGCACAAGTACTGCAGGATCAACAGCGAGTCCCAACGCAAAGTTCCCGGTGAAGCACATGCCGACGACCCCGACGCCCGGTCCGCCGCAGTCGCGATGTGCCCGGGTCACCAGGCTGCGCATCCAGGCGGTGATCGGTGCTCGTTTGTTGCGGGCAAAGGCCAGAAATTCTCGGCGCACACACTGCTTGGCCAACGTCGTGGCGGCGTAACTGTTCGAGAAGGCTCGGCCAGGTTCACCAAACAACGACGCCACGTAGACAGTGAAGCCGGCCTGGATCACTCGGCGTCCAAAGTCGGCGACGTCGGGTGTGATGCCCGGGATCTCGGGGAACACGACAACAGCGGGGCCCGAGCCGGCTACGTACACGTCGTAGGTCGAGTCGCCAAAGCGCATGGGTCGCCTGTCGAAATCAGCGAGTTGGTCGGTCATCATCCCAACATAGAACGGCCCACAGACAATCAACGGGCAATCGTTCGGGGAATTCGTGCGGCCACAAGCCCTTGCTTCCCCCTGAGCCACGTACTCCCCATTATTGGCCTGTGAGAACAGCTGCAACAGTGGCCGGCCGCCGCCAGATTATGGCAATTTTGCTGCAGCTTCAACGCGACTCAGCATGTCGCGATCGGCGACCTAGTGTGGAGCCGGGCCTCGCTTGTTCGCGATGTTGCTCCGTCGTCCTAGACCCCAAGACCTCCCCTGACGTTCCGTGTCATTGCAATCACAACGCCAAAAGCCGGCAACCAGTCGACCCGGCCTGCCATACATGCCAGGCCTCGATGGGTTGCGCGCCATAGCGGTGATCGCTGTAGTGCTCTACCACGGCCAAGACGTGACCGGAATCGCCTCGTTCCTCAAGCCCCAGGGCGGCTTCTTAGGCGTCGAGATGTTCTTCGTGATCTCCGGGTTCCTGATCACAGCCCTGTTGCTCAGCGAACACGAGTCCAGCGGGCGTATAGATCTAAAGGACTTTTGGATCCGGCGAGCGCGTCGCCTGCTTCCGGCCCTCTACCTGCTCTTAGCTGGCACCATCGTCTTGGCAGTGCTGTTCGCAAACGACGCGATCGACAAGATCCGCAGCGAAATACTTGGCGCACTCTTCTACGTCAGCAACTGGCTACTAATAGCGAGTGATGAGTCGTACTTTGATGCGGCTGGCAGGCCATCGATGTTTCGACATCTCTGGTCCCTCGCAATCGAAGAGCAGTTCTATTTGTTGTGGCCGATTCTTGTTGCCTGCTCGCTTCGCCTTGGTGGCCGTCGACTACTTCTGACGCTGACACTCGCAGGCACTGCGGCTTCAACGGCGGTCTTATGGCGGTTGTTCGATGGTGTCGAACAATACGGCGACGTAACCAGCGTGTATTACCGGACCGACACTCGAGCCGCTGCATTACTCGTGGGCGCAACACTCGCTCTGGTCTGGCGTCGGCCCAACAGCCGAAGTTCATGGAAACCGGTTGGCGTCACTCGGTGGCTCGTCGACGCAGTTGGTGCGGCATCACTGGTGCTTGTTGTCCTCATGAACTACTTCTTCACGGACCGAGTGATCGAATGGGAGAGCTACACCCGGCTCTATCACGGCGGTTTCCTGGCGCTATCTGCATGCACCATGATCGTCATCGCCGCCGTGTCCATGCCCGGCAGTCGGCTGGATTGGGTGTTGGGCAATCCGCTGATGCGCTGGGTCGGTACGCGCTCATACGGCATCTATCTCTGGCACTGGCCGGTGTTCCAGCTCACCCGCCCGCGTGTCGACGTGGACATCGATGGCTACCCACTACTGCTGATCCGACTCGCGCTGACCATGGGCCTGGTCGAGCTGTCGTATCGGTTGATCGAAGCACCGATACGACAACGCCGATTCTGGGCCGCGACCCTGGCATCATTGCGCAACCCTCGCGGAATCATGCTCATTACCACGGGGGCGCTTGGGCTGATTATCGCCACCACTGCCGTCGCTGTAGCTATTCCAACTGTTGACCGCAGCCCTACCAGCCAAGTCGCCATCGAGGCAACGCCATCAGATGAGGATGCCACCAATCCTGGGGTCAGCCCCGCGAGCAATTTCGATGTGAGCCCGACAACAGTCCCGACACCGGCCCCCACTCCCCTGCCCACACCCACGGTGACAGCACACGCAGCAGCCCTCGTCGCCGGCAACTTCGATCCCGCCGAGTTGGTGCGGCCCACGCCCGAACCCACCCCGACCCAGCCACCACTTCCCCCGCCGCCGCCCCTCAGCTCACCGTTCGATATCACCGCATCACGCATTCACATCGTGGGCGACTCAGTGGTCGAAGGTGCACAAGGCCAGCTCTACCGCATAGCGCCTCAGGTCACCGTCGATGGCCGTACCGGCCGACAATGGTGGGAGCTAGAAGCCGAACTTCGCCAGATGCGAGCGCAGGGGCTTGCCAACGACGTTGTCGTAATCCAGCTGGGCAACAACGGAAACTTCACGAACGCCATGTTCGATGGCGTAATGAATGCTCTTACCGGCACGCGACTCGTCCTCTTCGTCAACGTCCGCGCACCGGTGGTGTGGGAGAGCGAGGTAAACGGCATGCTCGCCCACAATGTGAATCGCTACGCCGAGAATGCTCGCCTCATCGACTGGTACACCGCGTCGACGTCGCATCCCGAGTACTTCATCGATGACGGCACGCATCTGCAAGGACCCGGCCAGGTTGCGTTCCGTTATCTCATCGAGAATGCTCTGCTGGCTCTGAGTTAGCCCGCGAAACATCGGTCTTCCCGGGCAACAGATATCTGTAGAGTCGGCACATGACTCACCCCTTTCGTTTCAGCGCATCCCTCGGCGGACTGGATACCGCTGATCTGGTGACAAACGCTCAGCGTGCCGAAGAGCTTGGGTATGACACGGTGACCTTGCCCGATCACTTCACCGATCAACCCGCTCCGCTCATTGGGCTCACCGCTGCAGCAATGGCGACCACCACGCTTCGCGTCCTCCCGCTGGTTCTGGCGAACGACTACCGAGAGCCCCTGGTGTTGGCCAAAGAGTTGGCCTCGATCGACGCTCTGTCTGGCGGTCGGCTGGAGTTCGGTATCGGCGCTGGATGGATGATCACGGACTACGGGCAGGCTGGCATTCAGTACGACAGCCCTGGCACCCGCATCAGGCGCCTGAGCGAGTCGGTCGACATATTGCAAGCGTTGCTGGCAGGTGACGAGGTCATGGTCGACAACGAGTTCTATTCGGTCAGCGGTTCGCTGTCGGCCCCGTTGCCAGTGCAAGCCGGCGGGATCCCGCTGATGCTCGCTGGTGGCAAACAGAAGATGTTGACGTTAGCTGGTGAGAAGGCAGACATCGTTGGGTTCAACCCAGGGCTGACAGCCGGCGTAATCGACGAACGAGCCGGCCGAACAGCTACCGCCGAGAAGACCGATGAGAAGCTTGGCTGGATTCGCGACGGCGCCGGCGATCGCATTGACAGCATCGAATTGCAGACGAGAATTCACATGACGATGATCACCAACGACCGAGACAAGGTCGCGGCCGAGATGGCGCCGTTGCTTGGGATCACCCCCGACGAGGCACTTGAGTCGCCGCATGCACTTGTTGGTTCCACGCAGCAATGCATCGACGAAGTCAGACACTGGCGCGACCGTTGGGGAATCAGCTTCATATCGATCGATGGCCAAGACATGGATGCCTTCGCCCCTGTCGTCGAGGCACTTGCCGGTAACTGAGAATCGCGCCCTCAGCATTCAGCCATTGGGATGGTGCTGCAAAACCCATGTCGCACGTCTCAACAACTATTCGTCACGACTCGCTGCATTCTCCAAACCGCCATTCGCGACCAAGAAGCGACGATTCCTGCGGCCTTGCCAGCCCAGCGATGATCTCGATCGCTGTTCCCATGCACAGTCGAACTGAACGGCCAACAGAACCAGTTGCGCATCGAAACGGTCGTCGATAGCAGAACCGATGCTGGTCATGGTTGCGAGCGCTTCTCATGGCCATGGTTCGTCGACCGATCAGCGGTTCAGCACATGGTTCTCCGGCGGTCGGGCCGTGGCTGGCAAAGGGTCGAAGCGTCGCGTTCGATGCATCGGGACCCAGTGCCACCTACGACATTGATCAGAGCCTCTACGCAGGTCTGGGCGTTCGTATCGCCATACCGGCGTTGACACCGTGGGCTGTGTCAGAACCCGGCCCAACGAGTGCTCAAACGGGCGGTCCGATAGCGTCAGGCGAAACGGACTTCACAAATGTGACTTCCGGTGGCACCATAGGTGTCCACAACAAACTCTGTGTCATCCGGCACATAGTCGAGCCAACCAGACACGGCGCGCCTCGGGAACGAAGCACGCCACACGCGGCGAGAAGGCCGCCTTTCTTATGACTACTTCTGACACGCCAGAATCAACCGATGCCGAGCAGCCAGCCGATGAGGCCACTGCAGAGCACGTGACCCCTCAAACAGAGGCCTCTGCTCCACCGGCTGAAGCTGTTGCCGAAGAGGCACCTGTAGCCGCCGCTCCAGCCGAACAGGCAGCCGCAACTGAACCAGCGCCAGCCGAACCAGCGCCCGCGACTGAACTCGCGCCAGCCGAACCAGCAGCCGCAGCTGAACCAGCGCCAGCCGAACCAGCGTCCGCGACTGAACCAGCGCCAGCCGCAGCTGAACCCGCGCCAGCCGAACCAGCAGCTGCAACTGAACCAGCTCCAGCCGCAGCTGAAGCTGTTGCCGAAGAGGCACCTGTGGCCGCCACTCCAGCCGAACAAGCAGCCGCGACTGAACCGCCAACAGAACCAGCGCCAGCCGAACAAGCAGCCGCAGCTGCGGTCATGACACCGCCACCTGGATCAGTGGATGCTGAGCCGGTTGATGACATCGACCCCGACGCCGGGCTTGGACTGCCTGAAGCCGGAGTAGTGCTCGGCCCGCCAAACCTTGGCGGGTTCGAGAGCGGTGAAATCATCACGGGAACGGTCCTCACCGTTTCCAAGCGAGAAGCAGAAGTAGACCTGGGCGACGACAAGATCGGGGTCGTGGGTGACCGCCATTGGTCGTCAGGCGAACAGACCGACCTGACTACCGTGCTCGCCATCGGCGACACCGTTGAAGCAGCAGTTCTCGCTCGCGCTGACATCAAGAAGCGCATCACGCTGAGCCATCTTTGGGCGCAACAAAAGCGTGGTTGGGAAGCCGCCGAGAGTGCCGCCAAGGACAAGAGCGACCTGCAAGCGACCGTGACCGAAACGGTCAAGGGCGGCCTGTCGCTCGATGTCAACGGGGTCCGAGCATTCATGCCTGCCTCGCTCATCGACGTACACACCGTGAGCGATCTAAAGCCTTACATCGGGCAGACGTTCCCCGTACGAGTCATCGAAGCTGACCGCAACAAGGCCCGCCTGATCGTCAGCCGCAAGGCGGCGATGCGAGCCTCGCAGCGCCAGCAAGCCAAGTCAGCACTGGGCAACATCAAGGTCGGTCAAGTCATGACTGGCAAGGTCGCTCAGATCACCGACTTCGGAGCATTCGTCGACGTCGAAGGCGTGCGTGGCCTCGTCCACAAGTCCGAGATCGGTTGGAGCCGGGCCCGCGACCCGCAGCGCGACTTGAAGGTCGGCCAAGACGTCTCTGTCAAGGTCCTGAAGGTCCAACCGTCCCGTAACCGCCTCGGCTTGACGATGCGTACCGAGAACGATCCACTGACCTCGGTACGTAAGGGCGAACGCTTCGAGGCGACCGTCACTCGACTAGTCGACTTCGGCGCCTTCGTGTCATTGCCGACGGGCGTCGAGGGCCTGGTACACGTGTCTGAGATGGCCGAGTACCGAGTATTTGCACCCGAAGAGATCGTGATTCCTGGCGAAAAGGTCTGGGTCAAGGTCCTGAAGGTCGACAAGAAGCGACGCACTATTGACCTGTCGATGGCCCAAGCTGTCGCCCCAGATCCGGCTGAGGAGATCGCAGCCCGCGACGCCGCAGTTGCCGCTGCCGAAGCCAAGGCCGAAGAAGCCGCCGCTGCAGCCGCCCTGGCTGAAATAGCAGCAGCCGAGGCCGAGGCCGACGCACCCGCAGCCGAAACGCCAGCAGCCGAGGAAACAGCTGCACCTGAGGCCGAGGTCGACGCACCCGCAGCCGAGGAAATAGCTGCACCTGAGGCCGACGCACCCGCAGCCGAAACGCCTGCAGTCGAGGATGCACCAGCATCTGATGATGATCATGCTGAAGACGCTGTCGAAGACGCAACGGCAAGCAGCGAAGAAGAGTAACCGCACGTTCAGCTAGCCCACAGTGTGTTCTCCCTGGGGAGTGCACACTGTGCGGCGCTGGTTAGTCGATACGACGTTCCAGCTGCGCGGTGAAGACGCCCTCGGCGACTTCGCTGGCAGCTGGGTCGATCGGTGCGATTACCTGTGCGAGTGTGCACCCACCTGGGGAGTGCACAGTCGACTAGCTGTCGGCTGGTGGTGGCGTACGGCCCAGCAGAGCCAGCAGGCGGTCGCTGGCCGAATCAGAAGCTGGCGTCGAAGGCGCTTCGAAGAACTCGCTGTCGGCGATCTGGCCGGCCATCGGCTGCCAAAAATCAAGGAGCCATTCGGCGAAGCGATCCTGGATCGGAACGGGACGTCCGACAGCGACCCGCAGATCCCACGCATGCACGACATTGTCAGTGACGCGATAACCCAATAGCTGTCGGCCGTCGACGGTGCCCATATCGAGCTCGAATGTCGTGTCGCTTACGCCCGGCACTCGGGCAGCTTCAATGGCCCGCAGCGCGGTGCCCCGCCATGCCGTCAATGGGCTCGGGCCAAGCAGATCAACGCTTAACTCGCTCTGGGTCGCCGACGTATCGCCTTCGAGCACGGACGGCAAGTGCGCCTCGCCCAGCACCACGTGGGCCACGACCTCTTTCACGTTCCACTCGGTTGAAGGGGTTGGCAGGTCCCATTCGTGATCGGCTACCTCGCGCACCGCATTGCCGAACGCAGCGAGTGCGTCGACATAGAGCTGTACAACATCTTCGCCGGTGTCTGTTGTGTCGCTCATTCCCACTCGATTGTGCCTGGCGGCTTCGACGTGATGTCGTATGCCACGCGGTTCACGCCGTCGACCTCGTTGATGACTCGGCTCGAGATCGTCTCGAGCACGTCATAGGGGATGCGCGCCCAATCAGCGGTCATGACATCTTCACTCGTCACGGCCCGCACGATGATCGGGTAGCCATAGGTGCGCTCGTCACCCATAACACCCACGCTGCGGATGTCCGGCAGCACGGCAAACGATTGGAATATCTCGCGCTCTAGGCCAGCCTCGCGAAGTACTTCGCGCACGATGAAGTCGGCCTCTTGCAGCACAGCGACTTTGTCGGGCGTGACCTCGCCGATGATCCGAACGCCAAGTCCTGGACCTGGGAACGGCTGACGCCAGACAACCTCGTCGGGCAATCCGAGTTCTGCGCCGACCTTACGCACTTCGTCCTTGAACAGTGAGCGCAGCGGCTCGACCAGGTCGAATTCCATGTCGTCGGGCAGGCCACCGACGTTGTGGTGGCTCTTGATCGTGGATCCGTGCTTGCTGCCGGACTCGATCACGTCGGGGTACAACGTGCCTTGGACCAGGAAGTCAGCGTCTTGTATGCCGCCCTTGGCCTTTTCAAAGACACGAATGAACGTTTCGCCGATTGCCTTACGCTTGGCTTCGGGCTCGGTTAGTCCTGCCAGCTTCTCGAAGAACTCGTCGGCGGCGCGAACATGGATCAGCTCGATTCCCTGGGTCTTCTGGAACGTCTCGACGACCTGGGCGCTCTCGTTCTTGCGCATGAGGCCGGTGTCGACGTACACGCAGGTCAGCTGAGCACCGATGGCCTTGTGCACAAGCGCTGCGGCCACTGCCGAATCTACGCCGCCAGAGAGGCCACAGATCGCACGGCCAGTGCCGACTTGGTCACGAATGGCTTGAATCTGCTCGTCGATGAAGTTGGTCATGGTCCACGAGCGGTCGACACCCGAATCATCGAGCCAGCGCTCGATGACCGACTGGCCGTGGGCAGTGTGGGAAACCTCAGGGTGATACTGCACCCCGCAGATGTGATCGCTCTCGAACGCAGCCACCGGGGCGTTTGCGGTCGATGCTGTGGCCGTAAAGCCATCGGGGATCTCGCTGATGCAGTCGAAATGGCTCATCCACACCGACTGCTCTGCTGGCTGATCGATGAGCAGCCGGCCATGATCATTGATGGTCAGCTCGGTGCGGCCGTATTCGCCAGCTTCGTAGCGACTGACGGTGCCACCAAGCTGCTTGGCGATTAGTTGAGCGCCATAACAGATCCCCAGAATCGGGATGCCAAGGTCATACACACCTGGGTCGACTGCGGGTGCACCGTCGATATTGACCGATGCCGGGCCGCCACTGAAGATGATGGCCGCCGGTTCAAGGGCGGCAAATTCAGCAGCGGTCAATTCATTGGACACAATCTCGCTGTACGCGCGTGCCTCGCGGACACGACGAGCAATCAGCTGGGCGTACTGCGCCCCGAAATCGACAACGAGAACAGCACCGGTTCCTACATGTTCAGCCATGAGTTCAGATCGACTCGTCAGCGGCCCATACCGACGGCTTGCGCCTTTTGCAGGCTCTTACCCTCGGTCTGGAGCGACGGGGCAACCATGAGTTCGGCTTTCTGGAACTCTTTCAGGTTCAGGTGACCAGTGGTGGCCATCGATGTACGAAGGCCGCCCATCAGGTTTACGCGGCCGTCGTTTTCGCGGGCCGGGCCGGTCAGAATTTCTTTGAGCGTGCCGCGCACCGATGTCTGCACACGGGCGCCACGAGGAAGTGTGGGGTGAAAGGTGGCCATTCCCCAGTGGTAGCCGCGGCCGGGAGCTTCCTCGGCCGCTGCAAGTGGCGAACCAATCATGACTGCGTCGGCGCCACATACGATGGCCTTAGCGATGTCGCCACCAGTTGCCATGCCACCGTCGGCGATGACGTGGGCGTAGACGCCGGTTTCATCAAGGTGACGCATACGGGCTGCACGGGCGTCGGCGATGGCTGTCGCTTGCGGCACACCAATACCGAGTACGCCACGGGTGGTACATGCGTGACCAGGACCGACCCCGATCAGCACACCAGCAGCACCGGCTCGCATCAGATGCAGAGCCGCGTCGTAGCTGGCACAGCCGCCAACGATTGCTGGAATAGGCAGGTCGCGGATGACTTGCTTGAGGTTCAGCGGCTCGTGGTTCTTCGACTTGTGCTCGGCGGTAACGACCGTGCCCTGAATGACCAGGATGTCGAGTTCGGCCTTCAGCGCTTCGTCGAGGTACATGGCGGTGCGCTGGGGCGTCAGTGACGCAGCTGCTACAACACCGGCGGACTTGATCTCTCGAATGCGCTGGCCGATCAGCTCGGGCTTGATTGGCTCGAGATAGATCTCCTGCATACGCAGCGTTGCCTTTTCGGGCGGCAGCGATGCGATCTCGTTGAAGATGGCCTCGGTGTCCTCGTAGCGAGTCCACAAGCCCTCGAGGTTGAGGACAGCCAGGCCGCCCAGCTTGCCAATAGCGACGGCGGTGTCAGGGCTGACGACACCATCCATGGCCGAAGCCATGACGGGAAGGTCGAAGCGGTAGGCGTCGATCTCCCACGTGAGGTCGACATCCTCGGGGTCTCTGGTGCGCCGACTCGGCACGATTGCAACGTCGTCAAACCCGTAGGCTCGACGGCCCGACTTGCCCAAACCAATGTCGATTTGCACCATGGAAGATCACCTGCTCATGCGCTAAAACATGACTCTATACACACTGCTTCCAACCAGGCGTGGACCAACGCTGTCGACCTTGTCACTTGTGACAACATCAGCCCCCTATTCCCCCAGTACCACTCTGGCCACAATCGAGGGGGCCGAACCTGCGTGCTGTACCGGAGGAAGTACGCACAACCGAGGAGGCCGAACCTGCGTGCTGTACCGGAGGAAGTACGCAGGTTGCCACGGCGGGCCAAGACGATAGTGACCCATATGGGCGTGTGTCGCTGGTCAAGAAATTGCCCACAGCGCTGCCGGCCGTATATGAAGGTTCAACCAATCGGTAAGGCGTATTCCGACCGGCACAGAACTCGAGGGTACGATCCGAGGGTGAACGGAACAGCCTGGCGAGGAAGCGACACAAATGAACGCGGAGTTGCGCAATGAATAAGGCAATAGCAGTCGAGCCAGAATGTTGGCGCCGCCCTCGCCTCGTCGCAGCGGTGGAAGCCGCTGGGGCCCAGGTTGTGCCCGCGGACGAGGCCACCGCATTGGTATGGGCTGACCCTCAAACGCCCGAAGCGTTCCCCGGCTTGTTACATGACCAGCTCGAATGGGTACAGCTTCCATATGCGGGGATCGATCCCTTTCTGCACATGCTCGACGACGACCGACTCTGGACGTGCGGCAAGGGTGTCTATGCTCAGCCGGTTGCCGAGGCTGCACTCGCCATGTTGCTCGCTGGATTCCGTCACCTTGCCGCGTATGCGCGCGAGATCACATGGGCAGCTCCTGTTGGTCAGAACCTGCACGGGGCCAATGTCGTCATCTTGGGTGGGGGCGGCATCACTGAAGAGCTCATTCCGCTACTTGCACCCTTCGGTTGCCATGTCACCGTCCTGCGCCGCACCGCCAGTGATTTCCCTGGAGCCGACAGCACCCGCACTCTCGCCGACCTGCACCGTGTGCTTCCCGACGCCGACGCTGTCTTCCTTGCCCTTGCGCTCACTCCCGAAACCCATCAGGTAATCGGGCGCGCTGAACTGGCGCTGATGAAACACACTGCGTGGATCGTCAACGTGGCCCGGGGCGGCCATATCGACACCGCAGCCTTAGTTGCTGCCTTGCAGAATGAAGCGATTGGTGGCGCTGCGCTCGATGTCACCGAGCCCGAGCCACTGCCCGATGGCCACCCGCTGTGGACGTTGCCCAACTGCCTTATTACGCCGCACGTTGCCAACACACCCGAGATGGGACTAGAGCTACTTGCTCGCCGGGTCACCAGCAATGTCGAAAGATATCTGGCCGATCAAGAACTACTTGGCCCTGTGAATACCAAGGCCGGATACTGAACGAGCTGTCGCTGCGGCCTTCCGTTCTCTAGAGTTGGGCTATGACACGGTCCGATCGCCACTGGCGCACAGCATTAGCCGCTCTGTTGATGACGGCAGTCACCGCAGCTTGTGTGGTCGACACACCGCGCATCGAGAACGCTGGGCTCATCGACGAGCACACCGCAGTGCCACAGTCAACGCCTGTGGCACCCGTGTTCGAGCCAACGGTGGATGCTGGCCCTTCAACAGCAATCCCTGAGCCCAGCACTGCCCCCAGTCCTACGACTGTCGCTGAACCCATCGCCACGCCAGCGGCCCCGCTTCCTACGGCAGCACCCGAAGCAGGGTTCGAACCCACAGCGATAGGACCAGGCCTAGTAGTCGTACCCGTCCGAGGCGCACGTTTCATGCTCGCCGAAACGCACCCGATCCTGCAGCTCGGAGGACACACGCTGATCTATGTCGACGATGAGCAAAACGCCGAAGTCGACATCTTCATCCCGGCAGCTGCCGCAGATGGCAGCGTCATCGATAGCTATGAAGTCCTGATCGCCTACCTCGAATCGGCTCCGGCGCTCGCAGGTTTGGCTGAACTTTCACCTGTCTCGATCGCGGGCATCCCAACTCGAGTATTCGAAGGAACAGCGGACAGCCCCGACCGGGCCTTCATCACCGAAATTGTAACCGCCGACAACAATCAACTCGGATGGTTCCCAGCAGTACGTATGCGCCTGTGGGTCATCAACCATTCTGGCGGTCCCGTAATCGTGTCAGCCGAGAGCCTTGAGAACCCTGGCCAATACAGCGATGCTGTCCGCCTGGCGACAGAGATTCTCAGCACCATCGACTTCGACTAAGCAAAAATGCGCGAGGGCGGCGCCGACAAGCGGACCCAGCTGGAAGAAGACATGCACCATGCTGTGGTGGTTCGTGTTGGTGACAGCAACACCGGTCTCGGTACGCCGACGGGTATAGCTAACGCCATGGTCGCGTTGCGGGTCCTAGTGCCGTGTCTGACAAGGTTCGGGCAGAACGACGCAAAAGTTGTCTGAGGTGGCACTAGCTCAGGCGCCAAATCTGATGATCGACCTCATCGACTCCATGAACATCGCCGACGGTTAACCCAGTTAGAACTGGCTGCGCACTGCCCACAGGTCAGGGAAACATTGACGGAAGAGCGTGCCCTTGAGATAGTCAACGCCTGAGCTGCCACCGGTGCCCATACGCGTGCCGATTGTGCGCTGCACCATCATCACATGCCGGTATCGCCACTCTTGCAGCGCTTCGTCCAGATCGGTCAACGCCTCGCAAAGGCTGACGAGGCGCACATCATTTTTGTAGGCGCTCACGATCACGGCTTGCACCTCGAGGTTTGGCTCAAGGGCAGCCTTGGGATCGCGCGCTGTCGCCGAGTCCGGCATCTCATGACCGTTGCGATGCAAGTAGCCCACGAACGCATCCCACAGAGTGGGCTCTTCGATGCGCTTGATCAAACGGGCATACTCGTCGGCGTTGCCAGCAAACCAATCGGGATCGAAGGTGTCGGTTACACCGAGCAGGCATTCGAGCTCGCGGAACTGCACCGACTGGAACCCACTGCTTTCGTCGAGGAAACGCCGGAACGAGAGGAACTCAAGCGGCGTCATTGTTTCCAAGATGTCGATCTGTCCGACCATCGTTTTAAAGATGTGGCGCACCCGTCGTAGCTGGTGACCGCCTCGGGCTAGAGCATCACCGTTCAGATGGTCGACCAGACGATCCAGCTCGTGCAGGATCTGCTTGAACCACAGCTCATAGACCTGGTGGATCACGATGAACAACATCTCGTCGTGTTCTTCTGGCTCGCTGCGGGGATCTTGCAGCTTGAGCAGCTCGTCGATCTTCAGGTACTCGCCGTAGGTCGTCACCCCGCGATCGTAACCGCGCATTCAGGGTCAGACCCTGAGGGCACATAACGACTCATCAAGGGTCAAACCTTTGGGGTGCCGAGCCTGACGAGATGCAAGACGAGACCACCCTGGCTGCACACGTGTCGGTGGCGCCGATGAGCAAGTTCGACAAGAACGCAGCGAATTACGCAACCTCGGCGGTACATGCCAAAGGCGCAATCTCGGGCCGAATCGTCGACATCCTCGCCCTTCACCCCCCAGTAGACACGGCTCGACATCGCGCCAACAGCGGGCGATACGGCGTTTGCGGTGGCCGACTAGACCGCGTGGCTAGGACCGGAACTCGACGTTGACGAAGAGTGGTTCGTGCTGAGCGAAGATCTCTTCGTAGCCGCAAAAAGTTCGTGCCCTGGCCGGCTGTTCATAGTGCTTATCCGCCGGATCAACCAGACGAGACATTAGCTGGACTCAGGACAGAGTGAACGCACGAATCATTGAGCGATTCACCAGCGCCAATCCGGTACCAATGCGATTATCGCCTTGGCGTTGGCTCACCAGAATTATTGCGTTCGTGACCGGGAAGTATGGCTGCAGTTGCGTCGCGATCACACGTGTGGGCGGCCCGGTGAATTGCAGATGACCCGTGCCATAGACCTCGATCGAACCAACGATGACGCCGACCTCGCTGCCCTTCTTTAACTGCACCTTGTCGATGCGAGTCTGGCGGCTCTCATGCTCTTGCATGTCGAGGGTGGCAACCAGGATCGTCGACTTAGGGATCGTAGCGATCGGCCAGACCACGCCGGGACCATCGACGTCGTGCAACAAGCTCGTGATACGGGCGTCGCGAAGTTCGATGTAATCGGTAAGCGGATCGTTGAGCTTCTCCGACAAGCGCTCGGTCACGACGAGCTCACCTTCGATGCGGTGAGCCTCCGTGTAAAAGGCCGTAGTTACTTGCGACATGGACGAAAGTATCGCCCAAAAGAGACTCCATTCGAGAGAACTGGTGCAGATTTCTTACGATCCCCTTTCTGCATCTGCAGATCGGGCATTGTTTTGGCCATGGAAGCAGTCTCTTCTTCACTCAGCGAGCGCTTTGCTCGCGGCGAGCTAATCCTTATTGATGGCGCCACCGGCACCGACATCGAGCGTCGCGGCGTACCTATGGTCGATAACGCCTGGTGTGGCGTTAGCGCTCTCACCCACGGCGACGACGTTCGGGCCGTACATCGTGCACACGTCGACGCTGGTGCTGAGCTCGTGATAGCGAACACCTATGCCTCCAGCCGACATCTGCTGGCGGGGGCAGGCCACGAGAAAGACTTCGAAGCAATCAACCGCACCGCTGTCGAGCTCGCCGTCGCGGCCCGAACCGACGCAGGACGCCCCGACGTGCTTGTCGCAGGATCGATGTCGACCACCCGCCAGGGCGGCCCCTACGTCGACCTTGAGGTTGCCCGCACCAACTTCGCCGAGCAGGCAAGGATCCTGGCGGCAGCGGGCGCCGACATCATCTTGCTCGAGATGATGCGCGATATCGAACAGACCGAAGTCTGTCTGGAAGCCGTCTACGCCACGGGCTTGCCGGTCTGGCTGGGGATCTCGTGTGTTATCAACGATGACGAGCCTTGGATGATCGACGGGCTCATCCTGCTCGATACGTTCATGCAGCGGTTTGCCGACGAACCAGTCGAAGCGATTGCCATCATGCACACCGAAACCGAAGACATTGATGCGTGCCTCGATGTCATGCAACAGCACTGGCACGGCCCAATTGGTGTGTATGCGCAGAGTGGCGACTTCCAACCGCCCGTGTGGGTGTTCATCGACGTGATTTCGGCTCAGGACTATGCAGACGCCTGTATGGGCTGGATCGACCGGGGTGTTCAAATCATTGGCGGTTGCTGCGGTATCGGTCACGAACACATTGCTCACCTGCGCCCTCGAATCGACGTTGCCAACGCAGGACGCTAACCAGCTGGCAGAACCGAAGGGTTCGCACCAACCCCTCGGATTTGTTACGCCGAGGCGGCCGTCGTAGGCACCCGGTTTCAAACCAGAAGCAGGATGGGCTGCCGTCGCTGTGACGTCACCAACGATGCCGGACGCGGAACCGATCAGGTTCGCAGTCATGCTCTTGCCGCGAGGTCTCAACCAACCTAAGAGTCAGGTGAACAGCCATAAGCGTCCGGCGGACAGGGCTCGAGCGAGACTGTCACACCCCCGGTTTAGGGTCTATTGAGGACTCCTATGGCTCTTACCGAACTCGCACCGCTCGCTTCCCCACCGCTCACCTCCGGGCTGCTTGGTCACGCGCCCCAATTACAATTCGACGCGCCCGCTGCGTCATCATTTCCGGCGCTGGCCGACTTCCACCCGGCAGTACGAACATGGTTCGACCGCACCTTTCCCTTTGGGCCGA
>Ga0307985_10000054_pt1 | contig 59205 bp, 52 predicted proteins | sample EllFjometageno80_FD_203155 | JGI IMG/M metagenome (GOLD analysis project Ga0307985, IMG submission 203155) | Marine microbial communities from Ellis Fjord, Antarctic Ocean - #80 | ecosystem: Environmental > Aquatic > Marine > Unclassified | place: Southern Ocean | collected 2014-10-09 | reverse complement strand
CGTTGGTCTCGGTGCTGGGCTAGGCGTCGTTACAAGGGTCTGCGTCGGCACCGGTACTGCAGGAATTGCCACTACCAACGGTTCCACGGTTGTAGCCGGAAACGGTGTAACGCTCGACGTCGGCACGGCGGCTAAAACAACTACCGCTACTGATGCTTGCGTGGGCACAGTGCTGGTGTCCCGCCGTTCCAACCCAAAGTCGAACAGTGGAGCCTCGCCAGATTCGGGGTCGATCTTTGGTAATGGCGTCGGCGTGGCAGGCACTACGACCAGCGGCGCTGCCGCAGAGGCGACCTGCATGGTCGTCCAGGTTGGGACAGGCATCATTGACGCCACCGTCAGAGTGCTCGCTGGGTCAAGGCCCGACGCTTCGGCGACGGTCTCGATGGGAGTTGTCGGAACAATGTCGACCGGTGGGGCCGCTGCGATGCCGCCGGTGACTGCAGTCACCGCTAACAAGACCCGACCACCCTTAGAGGCCAGATTATCCAAGACTGTATTGACGAGTGCTGGCAGCGAGGCCAGCACACCAGCAGCGACGCTGACGCGAGCAAGGCCGATATTCAAAAATGCACGGACAAGATGGGGATCAAACTGGCCTCCAGCACATCGGGACAGTTCAACGCGGGCATCGGCTGCGCTCATCGACTTCTTGTAGGTGCGAGCGCTCGTCATCACGTCGTACGCGTCGGCGATGGCGACGATTCGACCAGCCAACGAGATATCGGTGCCGCCTGTATCGGTCGGATACCCCTTGCCATCCCAACGCAGATGGTGCTCTGTCGCTGCCTTACCCCAGTCGCCGAGCCAGCCTTGAAGCGGCACCAGGTAACGTTCAGCTCCGTCCGGGTGCGCCTTCAGTGTGGCCCATTCATCCTTGCTGGGGCGACTGCCCGTGTTCAGGACCTCGGCGGGAACGTCGAGCTTGCCGATGTCGTGGAGCAGTGCTGCCCAGTAGAGCTTCTGCTGCTCGGCCTTCGACAAGCGAAGTTCCTCAGCCATCAGGGTCGAGTACGCACGGACGCGTTCGCTGTGGCCTCGCGTCAAACGGTCGTGGCGTGTAAGCAAGGACACCAAGTCGAGCAGGTACTGGTTGCGATCTAGGTTGGCTCGGACCTTGCCCGAGACCAGGGCTGCATCAACGCGGCGTTGGATCTGCGCTGTTGTTGCACTGCGCATCGCGGCCTTGAAACGAGACGACGCAGCATCGGGAAAGCCCAAAGCAACGGTAAGCAAGCCGGTCATAGGCACCAGTCCGCGCACCATCCGGTCGGCTGGAATCATCAGCAGTGCCGAGATCGCGGCCACACCGAGGAACCATGTAACCGGGTGGAGGTCCAAGCGGCTGGGGGGAAACACGCGACTCACGACGACGGCGAAAATGAACCCGACCGTGTATGGGAAGATGAAGATAGCCATACGCGTCGCGCCCGCGAGAACAGGACGGGGCGACCACTCATTGGCCGCACCTGCCACTGCTGTCTGGGTTGGACCGTTACTGGTCTGGTTTCCCACACATGTTCAATCGGCCACGGATCGCCAAAGTTCAATGATTTTCAGAGGAACGGCAGATGTAGGTCGTTCGCCGAAGGTAAACCTAGTAATTCACTAGGATCTCGAGAGTCTCAAGGATGAACACCAACAAACGGGCTGGTTATTCAGCCCTATTACTGCCTGACCAGCACCGTCGTAACGTGTGTCTCGTCATGGAGCGAACGATGCACCGGGCACCTGTCAGCGATCTCCATGAGCTTGGCCCTTTGTTCATCATCGAGAGGGCCACCGAGAACGAGTTCTCGTTCAATCATGTCGACCTTGCCAGAATCAGATTCGCAGGCTGCACAGTCGTCGGCGTGCACCTTTGAGTGCGATAGTCGGACAGCAACATCTTCTAACGGCCACTTCTTGCGATCGGCATACATACGCACCGTCATGCTTGTACATGCGCCTAGTGCAGCGAGCAGCAAGTCATAGGGGGCGGGGCCGGTGTCGTCACCGATGCCGATTGGCTCATCAGCCAACAACGCATGACGGTCAGCCACTCGGATGACTTGCGCAAACTTGCCCGTGCCGCGTTCAGCGACGACAACCTCGCCCTCGCTAGCCGCCACGATCACGTCATCACTGGCTGCTAGATGGGTCGGCACATAACGATCTGCCCACGTCGCAAGCAACTCGGCCGCGTACTCAGCTTGGGCAGGTTCGCTCATCAGGTGGTCGGCGCCGTCGAGGGCCACAAAGCTCTTGGGGTGCGACGCCGCTGCAAAGATCTGCTGCGCGTTGTCGATAGCCACAACGGTGTCTCCTGGTGCATGCATAACCAGCAGAGGGATATCAAGAGCGGCAAGTGCCTCGTCCAATTGGCTCCCTGCGATGTCGTCGAGGAACTGCTTCTTTACCGTGAACATGCGTCCAGCGATAGAGACATCGGCGTGCCCGTTCTCTTCGATCTCATCGAGCGCACACGAAAAAAGGTGCGCAACATGGCCGGGGTCGGCGGGCGCTCCGATGGTTGCGATAGCGGTTAGCTCAGGAATCTGGGATGCAGCGGCGATCACCGCTGCGCCGCCCAGGCTGTGCCCGATCAGAAGCGAAGGCGCCGAGTACGTCTGGCGCAGCCAGTCTGCAGCGGCCAGTAAGTCAGCGACATTCGACGAGAAGTTGGTGTCAGCAAAGTCACCCTCGGAACTACCAAGGCCAGTGAAGTCGAACCGCATCACTGCGAATCCTCGGTCGGTCAGTCGTGTTGTAAGCCGTCGCGCCGACTTCAAATCCTTGCCGCACGAGAAGCAATGAGCAAACAACGCCACCGGACGCGGTGGGCCTGGCGGTAAGTCCAGTTCTGCTGCAAGCTGCTGCCCATCGGATCCAGCAAAGGTCGCTTTCTCAGTCTTCATACGTCTCGAAACCCACTTAGGGCGGTCACCCTTCCATAGATCGTGGATATTTGACGCGCCACACGTCGTCACAGCATGTGACCCCCGCCGCCGCAGCGGCGCCACCTGGCCTGCCCAACGTCGACTTGCCCATGCTCCCGGTTGGTTCAAAACGTCTTGATGAGTTGCTGCCTCTGGCACGGCACTGCGAACACGTGTGGCAGGCTGGCTCGATGACAACCACTAGCCCCCAAGTTCGCGACGCCAGCAAGGAAGCTGGCGATCTGGTCGGACCCGCGGCACGTGCTCTTGTGCTCGAGCCATCGCCACCTGCCATCGACGATGGTGAGTGGTTCGCCGACGACCCAGTGGCGCCCTATGGCGAAGCGGTCATTCTTCCAGCCGGCATCACCCGGGCTTCGACAACAAGCTGGAGCGCCTGGCTCGACGACAACCCGAATGATGGCGAGTGGGTTACTGCTCGCTGGTTAGGTGGCACTCGTTCGTTGGCCGCTCCCCCGGCGTCGCTCGTCGATACCCGGATGGCTCTTCACCGACTCGCCGCGTACGTCATCGCCCCGGTCCGGCACCAAGTAAACGGAAAGTTCGGGTTGCGCTGGACCCTCGGCGGGTTCGGCACGCCGTTCTTTGGCGACGATCGACAGATCCGCGTTGAAGGGACCACGCTGGTCGACCAACGTGCAGGTCAGGTCCGATCACAACCAATAACCACCCTGCAAGCAGCTGCCGATTTCCTGGGCACCACCATCGACACAGAGACCGCAGCCGAGCATGATTCTCCGCCGGTCGGCGATGTGAACGAGACCTTGCAGGTCGATGCCGCTGCTGCAGAGTTCATCGGCAACTGGTACGGCATGGCGTTCGCTGCCCTCGAGAGTGTGCGCTCCGACGCCGCATCCGTCGACGCAAGCCGGCCCCAGCTGTGGCCCGGACACTTCGATCCCGCTATCGAAATTGGCGACGAAGACCATCGTGGTAGCTACGGCGCATCACTAGGTGACGAAGCCATTCCCGCGCCCTATCTGTACGCGAGTGTGTGGTGGCCTGATCGAGTCAACATCGACCCAACTGACTCGGCCTGGAACGCACCATCGTTCACCGGCGCGATCTTGAAATTTGCCGATTTCAATGAAGGCGACCCGGCTCGCGTAGCTGCTGCATTTTTTGCTTCGATCCGTGACCTGATTACCCGATGACGCTCCCAACGAATCCGATCACAATCGCCAAACTCAGCGAGGTCGCCGATCGTGTACCAATCGGCGCTCTTGTCGGCAATGTCGATCTGGTAATCGTGCGAACCAACAATGACATCAGAGTGCTGTTTGGACGTTGCGCTCATCGCGGCGCACTCATGTCTGATGGATACATCAGCGGCGATGACCTCATCTGTGGTGTGCACGGCTGGGATTACCGCATTCAGACCGGGATCTCGGCCTACAACAATTCGGAACGTTTGCCCGTGTTCGCCTCATGGGTTGACGGCGACAATGTGATCGTTGACGGCGACGAGATTGCGGCATGGGAAAAGGGCAACCCACAGCCGTACGACCGCGAGAGCTACCAGGGCGCCTACCAGGATCATCACGGCGCGCCCGAAGAACCACATGTTGGCCTCATCCGTAAGTTGGCGACCGAAGGCCTGTCGAAGCTCGGCCATCATGGGCCAGTCTCCGCCATGGGTGTGCCTCGAGATCAGCTCCCGCGTTGGGACGACATCCAGATCGTGACCGCGCAACTCGCCCGTCGCCCGTTGCTCGACGAGGTTCCTGTGAGCACCGGCGTGACTATCGGCAGCAACGCAGCGGCACCACTTGATCTCGACATCCCGATCTTCGTGTCCGACATGAGCTTCGGTTCGTTATCCGAAGAGGCCAAGGTCTCTCTGGCGAAGGGAGCTGAGCTTGCAGGAACCGGTATTTGTTCGGGCGAAGGCGGCATGTTGCCTGAGGAACAGCAGGCCAATAGCCGCTACTTCTACGAACTGGCATCGGGTCGCTTCGGCTGGGATTTGGCCAAGGTCGCACAGGTGCAAGCGTTCCACTTCAAGTTTGGACAGGGGGCCAAGACCGGAACGGGCGGCCATCTTCCTGGGCACAAGGTCACTGGCCGTATCGCCGAGGTGCGCGGGCTCGAAGAGGGTCAAGCTGCGGTGTCACCGGCAACCTTTCCGGATCTGACGACCATCGGCGACTACCGCGAAGTCGCCGCAGCTGTGCGTGAAACCAGCGGCGGGATCCCGATCGGCGCCAAGTTGTCAGCTCAACACGTCGAGGCTGACATCGACGCGGCACTCGACATCGGCGTCGACTACATCATTCTCGACGGCCGCGGCGGTGGTACCGGTGCGGCACCGACCATCTTCCGCGACCACATCTCGGTGCCGACGATGGCAGCCCTCGCCCGAGCCCGACATCATTTGGACACCTCGGACCGGTCCGACGTCACTCTCGTAATCACAGGCGGTCTTCGTACCCACACCGACTTCGTGAAGGCACTCGCACTTGGCGCCGACGCTATTGCTGTTTCAAACTCAGCGATGCAAGCCATTGGCTGCATCGGCATGCGCGCCTGCCATACAGATAATTGCCCGGTCGGTATTGCGACTCAGAAGAAGGACCTGCGCCTTCGAATCATCGTTGAAGATGCCGCAGCTCGCCTGGCCCGTTTCTTCGAAGCCAGCGTGGAACTCATGTCTGTTCTCGCTCGAGCGTGCGGTCATGAATCGCTCAACGGGTTCACCATCGACGACCTGACCACGTTCGATCGCACCATCGCCGATCTGACCGGCATCCCGTGGGGCGGCGTGACTCGTTGATGGCCACCTCGTGAAGCAAACAGTCACTACTGCATGTCGCTACGAAGGCGAACAGGTCAAAGGGTCCCGCTTCATCGTCGACATCGTCTCCGTAGCCGCCGAGTCCGACGCTCGCCACGCATTGTCAGCCATCGCTGCTGAGTTTGCCGATGCGTCGCATCACTGCTGGGCCTGGCGAATCGCTACGCCGTCGATCGAGCGAGCCAGCGACGACGGCGAGCCAAACGGCTCGGCCGGACGACCAATATTGGCCCAGCTGACCGGCCGCGAACTCGTCGATACCGCTGCCATCGTCACGCGCTACTTCGGTGGAACAAAACTCGGCGTAGGCGGCCTTGTTCGTGCCTACGGCGGCGCAGTCGGCGAAGCACTCGACACGATGCAGTTGCTGCCCTGGGTCGAGATGTGCGAGGTACGTTTCGAGCACCAGTACTCACATACCGATGCCATCGAGCGCTTAACAAGCGAGAACGATGGCATCATGCTGGACAGGTCCTTTACCGAGTCGGTCAGCCTGCATCTGCGACTTCCCATCACCTCGGCCCCCAGCTTCGCTGATGCCCTCGCTGACCTAACTGCTGGATCGATCGTGCTGACCAACGAGGACAACGGGCTACCGAACTGAACCTGCACCTACATCGAGCCAGTAACCGCCCCCATCCAGATGCCTTACATGCCCTGCGGTTGGCGTCGCGAAATGTGTGCCGATGAACAAGACATCGGAGTCGACATACTTAGCGAGCAGGGTTTCTCGTGTGGCCTGGCCTGCGCTCTGGTCCGAGTCCGCAGTGCTGCACCAGTCAACCCGCGTCATCTGACATGGATGATGAATGCAGTCGCCGGTGATCAACGCTTCGGCACCATTGGAGCGCAGGTGGACGCTGCAGTGGCCCGGCGTGTGACCAGGTGTTGGTTCGAGCTGCACGCCCGGACATACCTGGTGTTCCCAGTCCACCAGGTCAACGAGCCCTGCATCGACGACCGGCTGCACCGAGTCGCCCAAAATGTCACCGTAGTCATCATCGTCGCCGTCGGCCTCGTCGTTCATCCAGAAGTCGAACTCCTTCTGCGCCAACAGATACCGAGCATTCGGGAAGGTCGGCACCCATTCACCGTCGACCAGCATGGTGTTCCAGCCAACGTGGTCGACATGCAGATGGGTACACAACACTGTGTCGATCGATTCGCGTGGATACCCAGCCGCTTCCAGATCCTGCAGGAAATTGGTTTGTAGATTATTCCAGTTTGGGACGTTGCGAGGCTTGTCGTTGCCGATGCATGTATCGACGATGATGCGCTGTTCCCCTGTGTCGATCACTAGCGCATGAATGCTCATAATCAGATTGCCGTCATCGTCTGCGAAGTGCGGATTCAGCCATGAGATGTCGCGGGCAGCATCGCGCGTGGCGTCGGGCAGGATGAATCTAGTCCCCCCTGCGACTTCCATTTCGACGATTCGCGACACGGTGAAATCACCGATCTGCCAGGTGTTCATCAAACCGGTGTTGTTCAGTCCACTCATTGGTGCTCCTGCTCACTACTTGGTTTCGGTTCGCCGTTCATCAGACGTTGGGAACAACATCGGTCATAAATGACTGCATAGCTTCCAGCCGAGCCGAGGGCCCACCCGGTGCGGTGATATCAACAAGCACGTGGTCGACGCCAATGTTCTTCCACTGCGACATCGAGTCGATCATCTGCTCGGTCGTGCCGGCAATCGACAGCGCTGGTCGCATATTTGATGCCGGGTCGAGATAGAGCCTGACCGATAACTGCATGTCCTCGACATTGCGGCCAGCCTCGGTGGTGAGTTCGCAGACTCGCTCCCATTCGTACGCAACCTTTTCCACGGTCTCGAACGCGGCGTGAAAGCAATCGCCGAAGCGTGCGGTGCGCCGATAGGCAGGCTCCGAAGCGCCCCCGATCCAGACCGGCACTCGACCTTGCACCGGTTTGGGCTCGAACTTGATGTCGGGAAACGAATAGAACTCGCCGTCATAACTCGGTGTGTCTTCGGTGAATAGCGCCTCGAAAATTTCGAGCTGTTCGTCAGCTCGCTTGCCTCGATTGTCATAGGGCATGCCCAGGACTTCGAACTCTTCGCGCATCCAGCCGATGCCAGCACCCAGGATCGCTCGACCCTCGGACAATACGTCGAGGGTCGCGATGAGCTTGGCCGTCTGCACCGGCGGGCGATAGCCCATGATCAACACCGTCTGTCCGAGCTTCATCTTCTCGGTGATTGCAGCAACGAACAGCAATGTTCCGATGGGGTCAAGCCATGCCATCGTGTTCGGCGCCGGGAAGGACCCGTCGTCGGTATAGGGATACTTCGACGAGATATCTGTCGGCCAGGCAATGTGGTCGCTGACCCAGCCCGAGTGCACGCCGAGCCGCTCGGCTTCGGCACAGAACTCTTTCAGTGCGCTGCGGGTCGCACCCCGGCCGAGTTGCGGGAGATGAACACCGATGTCCATTAGCGACCCTCGAATTCTGGTTCGCGCTTCTCGACGAATGCCTTTGAGGCTTCCAAATGGTCTGCGGTTGTACCGGTGTGGCGATGGTGCGTGGCTTCGAGTTCAAGCGTGGTCGCAAGGTCGCCGGTGACGGCACGGTTGATGTTCTCTTTCATGTAGCGATACGCAATTGGCGGACCTGCTGCCAGGCGAGCTGCGACCGAGCGCCACTCGCCGTCGAAGTCGTCGGCTGAAGCAGTCCAGTTGAGGATCCCTAGATCCTGCGCCGTCGCCATGTCCAAACGTTCAGGCAGGAAGTAGAGCTCTTTCGCCTTGGCCGGGCCAACCAGCTGGGTGAGGAACCAGGTGCCGCCGTAGTCGCCAGCGAGCCCCACTCGAGCAAAGGCTGTTGTCATTACGGCAGTATCGACCGCAATGCGCATGTCGCAGGCAAGCGCAAGTGACAATCCCGCGCCGGCTGCGGCACCACCAATTGCTGCCAGGGTCGGCTTGGGCATAGAGAACAGGGCCCCGGCGGTGTCTCGATGGCTCAGCCGCTGCTGATGCACGCCTTCGTCCCAGCTCGTGCCAGCGGTTGCGCCAGCACCACCGCCTTCGGCGAAGCCCTTCACGTCGCCGCCAGCGCAGAACGCTCCACCAGCTCCGGTGAGGACAACGCACCGCACGTCGGTCGCCATCTCGACATCGGCTAACGCCAGCGCTAGCCCCGAGAGCATGCCGTCAGTCATCGCATTGCGACGCTCCGGTCGATTCATGGTGATAACCGCGACGCCGTGGTCATCGACCTCGGCTGTCAACGTCTCTGTGCCCGTATCGATACTGCGTGCCATCGGATGCTCCCTGGTGTTGGTCAGAGAAATCCTGGCACCCCGGCGACGTAAGAACGAAACCGCACCTGGTTAATGGATGCCGGACCCGCTGTCCAGGGACCTTTCGCCCGGACAGTAGACGTTCACTATTTTGGGAATTCGCTGGCTTTCGAACGGTTCGTCGCAGCCTCTGTCTCGGCTCTTTGTTTGATGCCCTCGACGACGCGTTGCATGTTGTCGCGGTGTTCGCGTTGGCGGCCGGCAAGGATCCGCGGCTCCTTGTCTGGCATTGCTTCGATGGCTGGCGTGAGCCCAGAGCGTCCAGGGCCCAGCAGCACGTGATACCGCAGCCGACTTCCACCCGGTACCTTCTCGATGGTAAATCGCCATTGGGCTGCGGGTTGCTCGACGTCGCTGACGTGCCAGCCGAATTCGCCAGGCGGTGCCCACATGGTCACGTGCGACGTTGTTGACCATTCACCCACCTGTGGGTGCTTGTTGTGTCCAGTAAATGTCGACCCGACGCCTGGCTCGGCATCAGGATCATCCCATTGGCCGCCTTGAAATTCTTCACTAAATTCTGCCGACAAGTTGATGTCGGTGACAAGTTCCCACACGATCTCGGGGCGAGCCTTGATATCGATCTCAACCATCTGGCCAGGCCCACCGTCCATCGATCTCGGTTCGCTTCGTTCGCCAGCCAGCGTCCGGCCGTACCGGTCGAAGTAGGTAATCTCGCGTGCCGGGTACCGCCGGCTCGTGGCCTTGAATTCGGTTCCGACCGTGTAGGCGACCGGGAACAGACAAATCTGGGTGACGTCGGCAGGCAGGTCGAGTAGTTCGGCGACGGCGTCTGCCTCGTTCAAGTACATCGTGGTCCAGACCGTGCCCAGGCCTCGAGCTCGCAGCGCCACCATGAAGCTCCACGCCGACTGGATCACCGAATCGAACAACCCCGGGCGACCGCTGCCGTCATGGCGGCCGATAACCGTCGGGATCACGAGTGCTGGTGACCGCGCAATGTTCTCGCCCAGATACTTCGCTCCTTGCATGAGGGACTCGTTCTGGTGCCCAGTCCCCTTCAGCCGATCCGCTGCCTGGATGACCCAGTCGACACCAGCCGAGAGATAGAGCTCGGCCATACGGTCCTTGGTGTCTTGATCTCGAATCACCATCCAGCGTCGACTGCCGTTGTTGCCACCTGTCGGAGCCTGTTCGGCAACGTCGATGCAATCCAAGATGACGTCGTCAGCGACATCACGATCGAAGTCCAAGCGGCGACGGACACCTCGGGTTGTCATCAACGCGTGGTCGACGAGCGCCTGGTACTCGTCGGTTCCTGGTTCGAAGTCTGGTGTTGGTGCGGCCATGCTCCATAATGCGCATCAGTACACCTGCGAGACCAACCTGGGCTTCGTCAGTCGGCGAATACTGGGTTGTGGGACACACCAGAGATGAAGTACGAAGCAGCTTTCGGGCGACCAACATAGGATGCCTCGGACCACTCGACCACAAAGCCAGCGTCGGTGATCAGATCGATCATCGGCCGGTTCAAGTGACAGCCGTCAGCGATTCGCTTCTGCAGCGGCGTGATTCGGTCTTGCCACTTCTTCACACCACGGTCCGGTGCAGCGCCATGTTCGACGAAGTGCAGCGTGCCACCGGGTCGGATGACCCGTCGAAGTTCGGCCAGCGCCGCCGGAGCATCGGGGATGGTACACAGCGTGAATGTAAGAAGTCCGGCATCACAGCTCGCATCACCGAGGGGTAGACGCTGGCCATCTAGGCCGACATATTCGACTTCGATAGGCGAGGCCGCCACCCGACCGGCGGCGAGTTTTTGTCCAACAACCGCAGGATCAACGGCGTACACCTTGGTTACTGCACTTGGCATATGGGCGATGTTTAACCCACTGCCAAACCCAGGCTCAACAACGACACCCGAGATGCCCTGCAGACACTTCTTGCGCCAAACAGCGATCCGGTCGGTGCCAAGCGCCAGGTTTATACACCGCGGGAGAATCTGATTTCGCCAAAGAGCCATGCGGTCAGTATGGCTGCAGGAACAAGGCTCTAGTTCGGTCCACCCAGAGTCCTCAAGTGCACATCGCAGAGACCGAAGGAAAAGGTGTAGCCACTACAAACATGGCCCAGCGCTTGTAGCTCACCGGGTAGCGCCCCCGCTCACCAAGCGGCAGGTTCGGCGTTCCAATCTCTGAGAACGCGTTACAGATTTTCGGTAACTATCACCGCAACGAAGGCACAGTCTTAGTAGACCAACGTGGCCGTGCGGTGATGTTCCCCGAATGAGTCTGCGTCGGGGCCGAGTACAGCAATCGACCAAAGCCGATAGTCAAGCGCGGGGCCGGTGACAACCGATCCTTGGGCGGCAAGGGCACGAGACAGTTGGGCTCCGGCATACACCGTGGCCCACCGAATGGCGTGCTCGGCGTTCGAGTCCTTTGGGACCAGCATCTGCGCATCGACCAACTCGGCAAGGTCTGGCGCGTACCGCATAATGCCGTACTGGCGGAATACCCGAGGGAGCATGTAATCGGGGTACACAGGGAAGTCGTCATAGCCAGAGAAGCCTGCGTCGCTCCAGCCCAAGCCGGCGGCCATGATCGCTGCAGCGAGATGCGCCAGCTTGTCGAAGTTCGCAACACCAGCCAACGTCATCGGCCGGTCGTCATAGGCCGGGATCGTCTCAATCAGAAGCCGGACGATCTCTCGTCCGTCTCGCCCGGCGGCCGCCACTAGATTTGCGGCGCTGCCGTCCCAGCGGTTCTGGATATGTCGGGCGGCCGTGCGCAGCGTTTGCACCCGTTCGGGAATCATCTGCAGCGTGCCGCGACCAGCGAACAAGGTGCGCCCGTCTTCATCGCTGAGGTTTGCGAACCAGTCGAGGTCGACCCCATCGGAGCCGAGCACCTTGGTGAAAGCGGCGAACACGCCAGGAGCATCGTCGAGCCAGTCGCCCTGGTAGTGCACGTGCCACACCGGTTCGTCGTCGGGCGGCCACAAGCAGGCCAGTACCGACACGGCAAGTGTCACATAGTCGAACCACCATTCTTCGTTGCGCACGGCCGGCGTTCCGGGATAGTCGAACTCAGGCAGGGGGAACGAGGTGTTGGCCCATTCGACAGCCAGGGCCTGAATGGCTGCCTCGTCGACGGCAACCCCCCAGTCAGGTGGTGGCGGCGTGTTCTGTAGGTCGATTGTCATGAGGCGAACAAGGATTCGCCGAGCCAACCGTCGTGCTCTCCTGGACCGGGCAGCACAAAGAAGAGGCCACCGCCCACCGGCTTCACATAGTCCTCGAGCGGCTCACCGTCGAGCCGAGACTGCACCTCGAAGAAACCGCGACTCAGCGAGCGTTGATAACAAAGAAAGAGCAGGCCCTGGTCCAGGGTGCCGTCTGCTGCTGCACCGTTCAAATAGCTGAATCCACGACGTAATATTCGGCCGGTACCAGGGGTTCGCGGGTTCGCTAGGCGCATATGTGCGCGCCGTGGGATCGTGTCGTTGTTTGGGTCAGCAGCAAAGGCCGGTTCATCGCCCTCGGCTTCCTGACCAAGTGGCGCGCCAGTATCGCGATGTCGACCAAAGATCTGCTCCTGGCGTACGAGTGCGGCTGTTGCCCAGAATTCAATCAACATGCGGATGATACGCGCTGCCTGGTACGTGCCGCCAACAGCCCAGTCGGGTTCGCCGTCACCCGGCTGCACCCATACGAAGTCGCTCATCTGCGTATCGTCGGCGGGCTCTAGGTTCGAGGTCCCGTCGCGGAACCCGAGCAAATTTCGAGAATGAGCGATCTGGCCAGGCTGTTCGGGGAGCTGTTGGTTGTACCCCTCTTGTACCCAGCGCAACAGAAACCGACGTTCGGTGACCCGCACCGCCTGGTGGAGCGCGAACGCGACAGCCTGGCGATCTGCAGCGGTGATGGTGAGTGACAGATCACCATGAGAAAGCTCATCACGAACCAGCCGGTCATTGAAGAAGCTGGGCATCGAAATCAGCTCACGTGGCTGCTGATCGCTCAAATCGAAACGGTCGTCGAACAGGCTGGCGCCAACGGCCAACGTCATCGATACGCCTGCCGTGCCGCTGTTCGCATCGACCACTCCCGAGTCGGCCGGAGGGAGGAACCCGTCAGCCGGACCGACCGGGCGGTCGCTCATGATCCGTTCGATCTCCGCTGACAGGACCTGCAGTGTTTCAATAAGCTCGCCACGGTCGGTCGTGATGACGTTGAACGAGGCGACGAGCCCCGCTGGCTGCGGTGTTTGCAGTACCCCGGCCTGGTGCTCGCCGGCGAAGACCAGAGGCGAAGCCACAACCGTTGATTCGTTGGATGCCGAGCGGGTGGCCGATGGTTGAATCAGAGGCATCGGGGCTGCAGGGATCGTCGTTGGTTGGCCGATCGCGCCTTCTGCTGGGTCGCTGCCCGAGCAGGCCGCTGCCAACCCGGCGACTGCCGTTGCTCCTGCTCCAGCCAGGAAAGCACGCCGAGACGGAACGGCCGGCTGCGCGGTCGGTTCGCCGCTCGGAGCGGTGTCCTGTCGTGGTTGCACGGGGTGGTCAGCTGACACGGCCACCAGTCTGGCCGCTCGGGTCGCTATCCCCGCAGCGCGCACGTTGGGTTTCGCCACAGTTTCGCATCAGCCCCGACTCGCGATGATGCAGCGGTCGAGCGAATGCGGTGGCCGACTCATGCGAAGGCCGGAAGGATCGACTCGGCGATGAGTCGGGTGTTCGATTCGGTGTAGTCGGGTGGGCAGCCCTGAGCGAAGATAATCGTCTCGGCACCCGCCTGGCGGTAAGCGTTGATCTGCTCGATGCAATCATCGGGCGATCCCGAGATCGTGTACTTGTGAACCAGCTTGGTGAAGTCCTGGTTGTACTGCTTGCTGAGCTGCTCGTTCGCTAGCTCGAGCGCCCGATCACGACTCTCATGTACGCATGTGAAAATGAACAAGCCACCTTGTACAGCGTCAGCCGGGCGGCCTACCTCGACGCTGAAATCGGCGATCTTGCCCATCGACTCAGCCAGCATCTCGGGTGTGTACATGTAGGGCATCCAGCCGGTCCCATGTTTTGCAACCCGTCTCATAGCGACCTCCTTGCGGCCCGCCACCCAGATAGGCACGCTTGGTTTCTGTATCGGACTCGGCGAGATCGTGATGTCGTTCAGCGTCGTGAACCGACCATCAAAGCTCACGTTCTTCTCGGTGAGGAGCAGGTTGATAATCTCCAACGCCTCGTTGGTTCGAGCCCCGCGTTCGGTAACCGGCACGCCGACGGCCTCGAACTCTCGAGGGAACTCACCACCTACGCCGATGCCGAGTGAGAACCGGCCACCAGAGACGACGTCGAGCATGGCCACTTGTTTGGCCAATAGCGCTGGCGGATACAGCGGCACGAGCACGATGCCACTCAACAGCTTTATACGTTCGGTCGCGCCTGCCGCTGCTGCCAGAGCAACGATGTTGTTCGATGTAGCAATGTGAAAACTGATGTGCTCACCGGTGGACAAATAGTCGAAACCCAGGTCCTCGGCCATGCGGGCCTCGGCCTTGGCGTCGTGCAACAACTTCAGTGCGATCCCAAACTCCATGGATCTGAAGTTAGTAGCGGGATGGCACCCGGATTAACTTCGACACATGAGTCGACCAATCTCGATCCACCAACGCAGCTATGAAACCGAAGCGTTCGACGAGGGCGACGGCACGATGCGCGTGGTCGGACGCCTGGTCGATACCAAGCCGCAAGGTCTCGGGTTAGCCGACGGCGAACCCTTGGTCATCCACGACATGGTGATCGAGATGGTCGTTGCCGGCGACACCTTCGAGATTCTCACCATCTCGCCGACCATGAACGTGCACCCCTACAGCGAATGCACCTCGGTGCTGGCGGCGTATCAACAGCTCGTGGGTGTTTCGATCGCTCGGGGCTACAGCCGCAAGGTCAAGGACCTCTTCGGTGGTCCCATGGGATGCAGCCATGTTGGTGCGTTGCTGATCGCTCTTGGGCCGGTTGCCATCCAAGCAAGCTGGGGAATGGCTCGCCTTCACGACAACCCGGCTGCATGGTCACAGGTCGAGCTTGACGATGCCGATGCCGAACGGCGATTGCGTTTGAACACAAACACCTGTCATGTGTGGAGCGCCGATGGCGACCAGATTGCTCGCCTCAACCGAGGCGAAGAAGCCAAGCGCCCAGAATGGGAATCGGTTCGACTGACGAAACTTGGCCTGTAGCTTCTGGGCAGTCACCAAAGACTTCCTGAGCTGAGCTTCCCCCGCTTGCCGGTCACGTGGTTTAGGCGGCCTTGTGGGCCTGGTGTTGACGGTAGATGGTTTCCCATCCGTTCGGGGTTTGGTAGTTCAGGCTTGAGTGAAGCCTGCGGGTGTTGTAGCGGTTGATCCATACGAACACGGCCCGGCGGGCGGCAGCGCGATCAGCAAATCGGTAGCGGTCGACGAGTTCTCGTTTGAGTGACCCGAAGAATGCTTCAGCGACGGCGTTGTCCCAGCACACGCCGGTGCGTCCGGCTGATTGACGCATCTTGAGTGCTGCAATTCGCTCGGCGTATTCCCCGGACATGTATTGGCCGGACTCAACTGGTTGAAGCAACACTTGGTTGATTTGTCGAGCGTAGGTGTTCATCGAGTGCTTCGGCGGGCGTCTTCCATCCCAGGATTTCTCGTGGCCGTGAGTTGAGGGTCGCAGCGACTGCTTTGAGGTCGTTGTTGTGCTCGGCTGGGATCGTGGTCCGCTTCTTCTTTTTCATCACTGACATGATTACCCGAGTGACATGGTGGGTGGTCAACAGGGGGAAGCCCACTTTGGTGCCAGGTTCACCATCCACCTACCGATCGCGACCGTCTGAGCCATTGCAGCCGGGGCCCAGACGGCTTGCGGGTGTGAACTAGTCGAGCGGGAATGAGTGAGCGAACACGGCGAACCCGCCGCCAGTGTGCCAGAACACGACCTGGTCCGACGGCTCGAACCGTCCACGTTCAATCTCTTGCTTCAGTCCGAAGAGTGCCTTACCGGTATAGGTCGGATCCCAGATCAGGCCAGTCAGCCGAGTGGCTTCCATCTGCACCTGGAGTTCTTCGTCGGTGGTCTTGCCATATCCAAGCCCGACATAATCATCGATCACCTCGAAAGGGGCATCAGCCGCATCTGCCTCGACAAGCAAAGCGTGAACCGCTTCGCTCAGTTCGGTATTTGATTCGCCGACCGAAGATCCAACAACGCGCATGTCTAGCCCGTTGCGAGCAACACCTAGGGCCAAGCCCGCGGTCGTTCCAGCCGACGAACTTGCGTGCCAAATTGTGGCCGGTCCGTCGATCTGCTGGCTGAGCTCGACCAGCGCATTGTCGAACGCGGCCACACCCAATCGATCCGATGCACCTGCTGGCATGATCCATGCCAGCTCCCCCGCCGCTGCCAATTCGCTGGCAGCGGCTTCCATCAATGCATGCCGATCGTGCCATTCGCGAGGAGTCAGAAAACGCACCTGGGCACCAGCCAATCGCTGCAGCAGATGGTTCCCTTCGACCTGCTTTGGAGGTTGACCGTCACTCGACCGCAACAAAAGCAAACACTTCATCCCAATCCGCGCAGCCACGATAGCTGTGGCCCGACAATGGTTCGATTGCACGGCACCACACGTCACGAAGGTGGTCGCACCTGCTGCCTTGGCTGCGGCTACGTGGTACTCCAACTTGCGGACCTTGTTGCCCGACAGGCCAAAGCCAGTCAGGTCATCGCGCTTGATGTAGATCTGAGGGCCTCCCCATGCGTCGGTCAGACGGTCAGCGAAGTCAAGCGGCGTCGGCAGCTGCGCCAGGGGGAATCGTGCGTCGATCATCACGCCAGTATTGCCGCGACCAGCGTCGAGCCCACGATGGCCACTCGTCCCACTGGCTAATGGGCCAACCGCTGCGTGTTCTACGGTCCGTCCCAATGACGCGAACCAATCTCGACCGCAGCGAACGCCACCCCGGCTATTGGCCATCCGCCTGGCCGGTCGAGTGCGGCGGCAATCGCCGCCAGAAAGCATCACCCGGCCGCCTGGACGCGTCAGCTGGTACTGCGCAGGTCACCACGAGCAAGAACGACCGCTGGAATGTGATGGTGATCGAACGGGATCCCGATGAATGGTTCGTAGGTGGGACTATGGCTGCGTTCAGTGGCCCACCGCCATTCGGCTGGGTCCAACGCATCGACGCCAAGACACTTGCGCCCCTGGCTACGTCGCCCGAGCTGCCTTGTGGCGAACATGTCTGGTGCGGTGCGATCCTGGCGCACTCCAACGGTTCGATTCACTCGATCAACGGCAGCTATCTGCACCGGTTGGAGTCGCACAGTCTTACCGTCCAGGCCGAGCTGGCGCTGCCTGCTGATCGAGCCCACAACGGCTTGCTGTCACTCAGCGATGGGTCACTGATCACGAAGGACCTGCGGCTCGAAGGCCAGGGTGGAACGACGATCACCCGCCTAGACCCCGACACTCTAGAGATTCGTGATTCCCTTGTTTTGCCCGAAGGGTCGATGGGGCGAATCGGCGCCGACCGCACCGCGTCCGGTGACCATGTCTATGTCCCCGGCACCGAACACTTGTGGCGTATCGACGTGACTGCCGACGCCATGACCGTGGACGAATGGCAGCCTCGTTACCGAACAGCCAACAGCGACTGGGGGCTGGCCTGGGACTCATGTGTTTCGGACGGAGCGGCATGGATTATGGACTGTGGCGACATCGAGTCGGTGCGCATGATCCACCACGTCGAACCCAATGGCCGCTACCCCGAGCCTCCGGGCCGAGCAATGTCATGGCGTCGAGACGCTCCCTGGACAGGAGCGCAACGTTTGTTGCGGGTCTCGCTCGACGACCCGGGCGACGTCCAGACAGTCGAGCCCTTCGGCACCCCAGGTGGTGGCATCATTGCGCCACCGGTACACGTACCAGAACACCAGATGGCCATCGCTTGGGACTCCATCAATGGCGGCTTGGCCGGCGTTAGCACTGCCGACGGCGCCTTGAACGTTGCGTGGCAACTTGATGTGCGCGCTTCAATGCAACCTGTGGTGTTTCCTGAGTCAGGTGAGCTCGTGATCAACGACTTCACTGTCGACGGCTCCGATGACATCATCGTCGTTGACATAACCACGGGCGAGCTGATCGATCGCGTGTCAACTGGCTCACGGATTGCCAACGGCATGTTTCTAACCGCTGGCGGCAATCGCGATCTCTTCTACTGCTCGACGCTGTATCTCAGCCGCATCGTCTGGCAATGAGAGGCTGGTGTTACGTCCCGCTGGTGCGCTTCAGTGGGTAGCAGCGCCGCCCGAAATATCGGTTTCAAGCGCCCGCACGGGTTGGGTCAGGTCAGCGAGGCCGAGGAGTGGGCGATAGAAAACAGTTTCGAAGGAGCGCCCGAGCGGCGATGATTGTTTCGTCGACGAGTGCGGCATGTGTTTGACACAACGCCTTCACCGCTCAGCACCGGGGCTGTCACCTCAGCCCCATTGCAGCGAAGCGACAATTGCCGTGATCAGGTCCTCGTCATCCTGGTTTCTGGGGTTACCGTCCCACTGGCCTTCGAAAAGCAATCCAACCTGGCCGCTGCTCTCGTAGATACCCAGAACAACGGCATTACCGCTCTCACCGCAGCGGTACTCGCGCTGGAACACCGTCCGCGATCCATCGACTTGGGTTGATCGACGATCCTCGAGACAACTTTCGTCTCTTGGTGCCACAGCACCATCGATACGAGCGACGAATTCGCCCGCATCCGCTGCGATGACCACGGTCAACAACGCGCCATCTACGGCCCATGTTGAGCCGAAGGCCGAGATGCTCACCGCTGCCAGCATCGTGGCTGGATCGTCTCCGGCGATCTCTTCGAACTCCCATCCGGCTGGGAGCAGTGCAGTCAGACGCCCTGACGAATGAGCGACTTCGGTCAGCTCGCCCTCGGCGCCACCCACGACACCGGCCACGGAGCGGGCGAGGACCTCGGCAATTGTTGGCAGGTCAGCTGCAAACCGGGTCGCAACCGAGTTGGGGAGGATGGCTCCGTTCGTCATGAACTCAAACGAGTAGTAGGACTGGTTCGACCCGTTGAGCTCCATCATCATGATGTTTGCCCGGACCCCGAGCCGGTCGGTCTGGAAGTAGATGCGGCTTCCGTCTGCGCTGAAGAACGGCCACGCTTCTTGGGCTGGATGGTTGGTCAGGTTCTGCGGATCACTGCCATCGATATTCATGATCCAGATGTCGTCGTTTCCCGAACGGTCCGAAGCGAAGGCGATCCTTGTTCCGTCAGGCGACACCGCTGATTCGAAGCCGCCCGCAGCCTCCGAGGTCAGCCGTTGTTTGTTCGTTCCATCTATCTCCATGATCCAGATATCGCCACCGGAGTGGTAGACGATCTGTGATTGATCCGGGGTCAGCGTGAGCCAATGATCATCGAGCGGGCTGTCTGCCAGAGCGATGACATCGTCTTCGGTGCGGCTCAGGTAGATATCCCAGTCGTCAGAAGATGTCTCGCGGGCGGCGAACACAAACGCTGGAATCTCGCCCAAGAAGTGAGGGCTCGCAATTTCCCATCCTTCAAGGCCTGTGTCGAACTGGGTGACCTGTCCCGTCTCGTGGTTGTAGTCGTAGCCGCGGCTGGTTGGGCCCTCGACATCTTGCAGGGATGTAGCGAACAGAAAGCCAGCATGACGAACGTGCGGCGAAAGGTTCGGCAACTCGAATGACCCGCCGGTGAGCGGGTACAGGGTGCTTCCTTGAAATGAGAAGAAGAAGTCGCGCTGACCATGAAGGGTCGCTCGGGAAACGATTCCTTCGTCCGAAACGAGTGTTCCACCCGCGGCCGTGCCCACCTTGTAGATATTCTCATCGCGTGAACCGGCTTCGGCCGCGCAAGCGAACGCCCGATCGCCCATCACCCAGTCGGCTTCCGATGGTGTCCACACCCTGACGCCGAATGGCAGGACGTGCCACGGCGCACCTGCGAACTCAACCGTTGCTGGATCGCAGAAGTCGTTGAACAGGCCATCGGTGAACTCGGTATCAAACCGGTATGGCACGTCGGGGCCATCGTTGGACTCACCAACAAAGAAGACTTCGTACTCATGTTCAAGCCGACAGTCGACCGGCGCGCTCGGAACCTCTTCTCCCGACCCGACACCAGCGTTGTCGAAGCACTCGCCTGGTTCGAAGCTGCCCAACAGGCTAATTGGCGCACCGGCCGGCACCGGCGTTGGCGGAATGGGCGTCGTTGTCAGATCAGGCGCCATTGTCGGCGTTGGTGCCGGCACCGCAGTTGGCTCAACCTGCTCGACCAGAGCAGTGGCTGGTCCAGCTGCTGCATCTGATCCGGTAACGGCATCCTCGGCGATCGTTGCCGTAACACCAACGCTGCATGCACTTGCCAGCAAGGCGCACGCCACGAGGATCGCCCAGGCTTGGCGCTTCATTTCCGCTCTCCTCGCATTCGACAGCAGACGCCGATATCAGCGCCACTCAGTGACTTATACAGAGTTGCGCTGCACCCGGCCACTCACCACCACGACATGACCGTTACACCCGGTCCGCGTGACAGGGTGTTAACTCACCAGTTCTAGACCGAAAAGCTCTTTGAACTTCGCTGCGTACTCCGCGTCACCCTCGATCGCACCCAACGCAACCCAATCCTCGTCGCTCATAGCGGCCTTGCCAGCAACGAGCTCGTCGCCGCCCCAGCCACAGGTGTAACGAAGTTTCGGGTGCTCCGCTGTCGCTGCTTCATAGATCACTTCGGCAACCTCGGACGGCTGTCCAGGTGTGGCCAGCCCGGTCATGTAAAAGTTGAACATCCTCTGATAGGCCCGGTCATAGGCACCGCTTGCGTTTGGTGCGTCGGTGTTCTTTGCCATGATCGCGGTCTTCACGATGCCTGGTTCGATCATCGCAACCCGAATGCCGTGAGACACCACTTCTTGTGCAAGCCCTTCGGTAAGGCCTTCAAGCGCCCACTTGGACGCTACATAGGGCGATTGGGCGAGCGCTGCGATCACGCCAGCGATCGAGGACACATTGATGATGCAGCCGCTGCCGCGTTCACGCATGTGCGGCAAGACTGCCTGCACGCCGCGGATGACGCCGTAGAGATTGACATCCATGACTTCCATGTAGTCGTCAAGCGGCGTTTCTTCGCAGACCCCGTTACCCCCGATACCTGCATTATTGATGAGCACATCGATGTGGCCTGCCGCTGCAATAACTTCGGCGACGGCCCGGTTAACCGATTCAGTATCGGTGACGTCGCAGACGACCGGATGCACATCGACACCCGCTTCGGCACACATCACCGCGAGCTTTTCGCCCTTTTCTAGACTGCGCATCGACCCGTAGACCGTCCAGCCTTTCGCGGCCAGGTCCACAGCTGCGCTGCGTCCAATTCCAGAGTTTGCGCCAGTGATGAGTGCAACAGTCATGGCACGAAGTTAGCAGGGTGCCGAAAACCACATACCGCATGCCTCAACGCCTTAGCAGTCAGCGAGCAATAGATCCGCTGTCACCTCGAGGTGACCCAGATGCTGCGCCAACTCTTCATAGGCATGGATCAACGCAGCACCAACGGTCCACTCGCCTGCCAGTGGCGTCTGAGTTTGCGGGATTTCGGTCAGCTCCGTTGCGGCATCGAGAGCGGGACGGCGGGCCGTGAGCGAGTCCAGCCATGCGTCAACAGCCAGGTGCAGTTCTGCCACGGTGCCAGTGGCGATGAACTCGTCGTCGCGTACTCGGCTTGATTCATCGCCAGCGACCATGTGCCCGACCCACCACTCGCAAGCTCCCAGGATGTGGATGACGAGCCCATACGGCGAGCTACCAGCGATTGCCCGTGGACGCTCGTTGATCAGCTCATCGCCAAGTCGATCGGCCACCGCCAGCACGCCAGCGAACGACCGGCGGCAGAACACTTCGAAGTCATCAAGTGTGATCGTCATGGCATGCAAGCGCGATCGATGTACTCAGCAAGCGTGATCGGCATACACAGCAAGATAGCTTCACAAGCGTGTCTGAGCAGCAGGATTCCCCGACCAAAGCGGATGAGCGCGTTCCTGCGGACGTGAGTCGCGTCTTCGATCTCGAAACGCATGGCCCCGACGTGTGGGTCGGCGAAAGCCCGGACTACCCGTGGGGCCGCATCTTCGGTGGCCTCGTCATCGCCCAGGCTCTCTGGGCTGCGACGCAGACCGTGGCTGATGCGCATGTGCTGCATTCGATGCACAGCTACTTCATCCTGGGCGGCAATTCCGATGAGCCAGTGCGTTACGAAGTTGACCGCATTCGTAATGGCCGCTCCTTCTCGACTCGCCGTGTCGTCGCCCGCCAGAGTGGTGGCGCGATCTTCAACCTGTCGTGCTCGTTCCAACGCCATGAAGAAGGCGTAGAAACACAGACAGCGACCTTTCCCACCGACGCACCCGACCCGTCGACCGTCGAGTCCTACCGCGAGGGCGCGGGCGTCGACCGCTTCGACGTCGAGCTCGAAGGCAACCAGCCACGATCGCTGGTCTGGGTCCGTTACCCCGGGGCCCTCAGCGACGACCCGCGGGTCCACCTGTGTGCGCTGGCGTATCTGAGCGACAGCAATGCCATGGACGCCGTGGCCCATGCGCACCCAAACGGTATGCCCGAGGATCCCCAGACCTGGGATCAGACCTATATGAGCGCCAGCCTGGACCATGCCATGTGGTTCCATCGCCCGGTCAACGCCAACGACTGGTTGCTCTTTGATATGGACGGCCACGGCATCCTGCGCACCCGTGGCCTAACCACCGGCCATGTCTTCAGCGCCAACGGTGACCACATCGCCACCATCGCCCAAGAAGGCCTAATCCGCGAGGTCAAGTAGCCCATCTCTTGAGTCCTCACAACTCACCTCGATATCGCCACGACCACCACTGCCTCCAAGCTTGGACCGGCGTTGGCGGCGTGGCTACACCGCAACTCTGAACGCGAAGATCTGGCTGCTTAGCACCAGCACAGCGTCACAACGGACATCAGCGTGAGTGCACCTACTCGCCAAAGGGCCAGGGGTGGCCGGTGAGCTTGTCATCGAGTTGTACCCCAAAGCTGTTGAGCGACCACGAGATCAGGTTGTACACCCCGATCGAGAACACCAAGTCCATCAGCTGTTTGGTCTCGTAGAACTCGGCAAGTTTGGCCCATGTGTCGTCCGCAACCTTGCCGCCCTCGAAGAGTTCGTCGACGGCCTGCAGGATGGATCTATCGAGTTCGTTCCAACCCTCGGCTTTTGGACCGTCGTGGACGCGTGCCACCTCGTCCAGGGTCAGGCCACAATCGATGCCCATGATTGTGTGCTGAGCAAACTCATATTCGGCTCGGTTCAAGCTGCCAATACGCAGGATTGCCAGCTCACGTTCGCGGGCACCGATCGTGGACTTGAACAGTATGTGGTTACCGAGTGGCGTGTACCGACGAAACAGGTCGGGGTGTTGGACCAACGTACCGAACACGTTGTCGATCTCGCTTCGGTCGGCCAGCGGGCCAAGAGCAGCAAGCGCTTCGGTCGACAAGTTTTCGCGAGCAACCGGTGGAATACGGGGTGTGTTCATGGTGATGACCTCAGGTTTCTATGCGGACTAACCGATTCGGATTGCAGCGCCACCGTCGACCGGGAGCAACACACCAGTGATGAACCGAGCTTCGTCGCTAGCAAGGAACAGCGCTGCATAGGCAGTGTCCCATCCTGTGCCCTGTTGAGCTCCGAACGGCACCATGCGATCACGGCCGGCTCGGACGTCGTCGGGGTCGGCGCCCCGAGCTCGGGCGTAACCGCCCACCGCCATTGGTGTGTCCATTAGGCCCGGCATGATCGCATTGACACGAATGTTGTGTTTGAAGTTTGCGGCCGCCAGATGCTGCGTCAGCGCATTCACTGCTGCCTTTGACGTCTTATAGGCGGCGATACCGGCCGACGCGATCGCCGCGACCGAGCTGATGTTCACGATCGCCCCACCACCAGATGCCCGCATCGCTGGGATGGCGTGCTTGCAGGTCAGGAACATGCCGGTCACGTTGGTGTCGTAGATCCGGTTCCACGTTTCGAGTTCGAGTGTGGTCACGCCGCCGTCGCCCGCGCCGATTCCCACATTGTTGTGCAGGATGTCGATCGCCCCGAACGAGTCCAGGCATGTAGTCGTGATTGCGGCCGCCTGGGGCTCGTCGCAGATATCGGCCTCCATCGCAACGGCATGACCGCCTTGGGCTGCAATCAGATCGACGGTTTCTTGCGCCGAGTCGAGTCGCCGATCCACCGCCAGCACCTTCGCTCCCTCGCGAGCAAATAACAGCGCAGTCGCTCGGCCATTACCGATTGTGTCGTCATCCGGTCCCGAACCACGGCTCTGACCGGCCCCAACAATCACGGCGACCTTGCCCTCGAGCCGACCTCGACCAGTGTCTTCTGCCATCCCTCGAACCTAGATCATCCCCCGGGCGTAGCCCCAAGAACGCACCGCCAAAAAGGCACCGGGGCTCGGCCCAAGAGTCCAGTCGCGTTTCCGACGATATTCGTCGGGTGTGTATGCGAATATCGTCAGAAAACTAGTTAGTGGCCGGGGTCGACGCCTGAGAGTTCGTAGATGGTGGCGGCGGTAAAGCCCGGTTGTCGGCTGGCGTTGATGAGCACGGCCTCTTTGGCGGCAATGTCGGCAGCGGCCTGCGGGATCTGATCGGCGATGTCGATCGGGATCACCACGGCACCGTGCTGATCGGCGTGGATCAGGTCACCCGGTTCAACATGCATGCCATGGACTTCGACCGGCACATTGAACTCTTCTATTCGCACCCAGGCGTGCGACGGGCCGGGCATGCCAGCAAGCAGTTGGAAACCTTCGGCCGAATCGGGCAGATCGCGGATGCTGCCATTGGTGATCACACCCAGCGACCCCAGGCCCTTGTGGATACTGGTGTTGACCTCGCCCCACCACGCGCCATATCCGGGGATCTCGTCGAGGTCCTCGATAACCGTGATGGTCGGCCCGGGTGCTGACCCGATGTGTTCGTAGTACGCAAGTCGCGTTCGTGTCTGCTCGTCAGCCGAAGCAGTCGACGGTGTCTGCGCCCGCATCTTGCCAGTGCGCGCATAACCCACGATTGGTGGGAGATGAGGCCGAGGAGCGAAGAACGGCGAGATCGAATAGCCGTAACCGCGCCGATCCGGAGCGACAACTTCGAGCGCGTTGCACACGGTCGGCGTGTCCAGCTCTCGTAGTTGAGTAAGTAGTTCCTCGGTCACCATGTCAGCCATCTGCCCACTCTCGCACAGTCCGAACAAGACGTTCGCTTTGCTACTGCTTCGGTGCTGGTTGCAGGACGCCACCTAGCACCGTGCCCCACACCTCGATGTCCTTGAGTCTCATCGGGTCGACCTCGAGTGGATCCTCTTCGAGCACCGCGAAGTCAGCCAGCTTGCCTGACTCGATGCTGCCCATTTCATGATCCAGCTTCAGCTGATAAGCGGCGTCGAGGGTGATCGCCTTCATCGCATCCATCACCGAGATGCGCTCGTCTGGCCCAAGGACTTCTCCGGTCGCCGTCACACGGTTGACGGCACACCACGCAACATGCAGATGGCCGAGTGGCGTAACCGGCGTGTCGCTATGGATCGAGAAGCTGACGCCTTCGCGCAGCGCAGTGGCACATGCATCCATGCCCGCGGCCCGCTCGGGGCCCATCGTCGTATCGCGGTGCTGATCACCCCAGTAGAAGATGTGGTTGCTGAAGATATTCGCACACATACCCATGGCAGCCATCCGCTTGTACTGCGCCTTGGTGGTCAGCTGGGAATGCTGCACGGTGTGGCGATGGTCCCAGCGAGGATGCCGCTCAAGGGCTGCTTCGACTGCCTGGATGAAGACCTCGGTGGCCTGATCACCATTGCAGTGACAGTGCACCGTGATGCCAGCAGCGTGATGATCGCTGACGATGTCGGCCAACTGCTCGGGGGCCATCAGCCACATCCCATTTCCAGGATGCCCTTCGGGTGCGTCGTAATAATGCGGCCAGCTGACTCGGGCAGTGAAACCCTGGATCGAGCCATCGAGCACCAACTTGATGATGCCAAACCGAAGCTTGTCGGTTGTCTGCGACTTCAGTTCGTTGACGATCCTCGACAGGTCGGCTGGTTCTTGGGGGCCACCAAACATTGGTGACCCTGCCACCATGACGCGTGCCGGGTACGCCGGATCATCGGTGACTGTGCGCCAGGCATCGAGTGATTCGGCATCGTTCACCCGTGTCGTGCCGAGATCCGTGAGCAGCGTGTGGCCGGCATTGCGCGCTTCATAGGCGTAGTTCCACTTGGCCTCGTTCGACATGATGGCCACAACGATCTCGGCCATTCCTGACCGAGCCAGTGACATTGCCGCTGGCTCCTGCAGCTCGCCGTTGGGCGTTCCATCGGGGTTGCGGGCAATGCCTGGTGTCGTCGAGTGCTCACTAATTTCAGACAAATCGAGCATGGCCGTGTTCACCGTCGCCAGGTGCGCACTGGCGTGATACACGTAGATCGGCCGGGTCTGACTCACACGGTCAAGGTGCTCTGCCAACAGCGTGTCGTTAGGGAAATAGATCGGGTCAAGACCCCACGCAATCAGAGGTGCCGACACATCTTCGAGTTGGCTCTCGCACTCCGCCAGCCGATCGAGAACAGCTTCGACGCTGGTACACCCTGTCCACAACTTGCCTTGAGGGTCCTTGCGATCGAAGAATCCCACGTAGGGGAACTGCCATACGCCACCCGACATCACATGGGTGTGGGCTTCGATAAATCCTGGTGTTAGCACCTTGTGACGGAAGGTGTCGTCGATGATGTGTTCGCCCCAACCTGCGAGCTCGTCAACCGTGCCGACTGCGAGCACCCGCCCATCTCGCACCGCCACCGCTTCGCCAAACGGATTTGCCGGGTTCATCGTGATGATGCGTCGTGCCGGATAGATCGTCGTTGTCATGGGGCCTCGTTGATTCGAAGGTGCGAAGTGACCATACGACTCCGCAACATCGACAAACGCTCTCGATGTGTGACTTGATTGTGTCATCTCCGCGTGCCTGAGGGCGAAGCCAGCTCGAGGTAGTTCAATTCACGAGCCGTTGCACACCAGGACGACCGGCGTAGCGCTCCAATCCCAGCTCGCGGTGCTTGACTGGAAGCGTGACTGCACAGAACAAATGGCTCGCCCAGATCCAAAAGGACCCGAATCACTCGTCTTGGTACATCGAACGATTCCGCACCATGGCAGCGGAGGGCCGTGACCTCGACGGCGAGGCCCGCTTCGCGGACGCGATCGTTGGCCGAGAGTCCCGTATCCTCGATGCGGGCTGTGGGCCGGGACGAGTGGGTGCCACATTGGCGAAGGCCGGACACACCGTGGTCGGTGTCGACATCGACCCTGCACTCATCGAAGCCGCTCGCCAAGATCACCCTGATCCAACATGGTTCGCCGGCGACCTGGCCGAACTAGAACTTGGCGCCCACGGCATCGATTCGCCGTTCGATCTAATCATCTGTGCAGGCAACGTCATGACGTTCTTGGCCGAGGACACCCGGGTCGCAGTGCTCGAACGTATGGCGGCCCATCTGGCACCTGACGGGCGGGTCGCGATCGGCTTCGGTGCCGACCGTGGCTACGAGTTCGACGAGTTCCGCGCCGATGCAACAACTGCAGGCCTGAACATTGAGCTTGAACTCGGCACCTGGGACATGCGCCCGTTTCAGGTTGGCTCAGACTTCTTGGTTGCGATCCTGACCCACTGATAGCTAGGTCTGATCCATTGGACGGCCTTAGTCGTCGCGCCCGGTGAACCGCGGGTCGCCGCTGATCATCTGGAAGATCGATGTGCCGCAGATCTCATAGGTCATCAGCTCAGCCGTCAACTCGGCTGGCGGCACGTTTGCGAGATCGCCCCACGCGTCATGGATACAGGTCGCGGTCGCCTCATCGGCGGCAAAGGCCTCCATGATGTTCGCGATCCCTGCTACGGGATCGCTGCGGTCGAACCCGTACCCACCTGGACCGGCCTCCGCCAGATCCGCTACCAGTGCCTGCACCGTCGGTGTCCCTATTGGTTCGGGCGCCAGAGTTGGTTCGGGCGCCACGGTCGGTGCTGGCGTTGGTTCGGGCGCTGCAGCCGGCTCTGAGGCCCCGCATGATGCAACGATGAACACAGCCATCATCAAGCTGAGGAGAAGTCGCATCGAACTCAAGCTTGCCACAACATTGCAGTCATCAAAGTCGGGGTGCCGCGTATGCAGCGAGTTCACTCAGAAACACCGATCGTTGTTCTTCACTGATCCAGGCTGCATCGAACGCATTCTGCATGAGAGCAACCATGTCGTCGATGGCCATCGTTGAGCGGTCCAGCACCTTGGTCATCATGTGTGTCATGTGACGGCTTGCAAACTCTGAAGGGTCGTCGGTGTTCAGGCTCACACTGATCCCGAGATCGAGCATCCGCTTGACGGACTCCATCCGTCGGGGTTCAGGGTCTCGTGGCCGCCAGGTTGAGCACATGGTGAGAGCGATTCCATCTCGAAGTACCTGCTCGGTCAGCGCCGGGTCATCGAGCACATGCAGCCCATGGTCGATCCGTTCGACACCAAGCTCGTCGAGACACTGACGAATGTGCTCGATTGAGTTGTCCTGGTCACAATCGCAGTGAGCGGTGAGCCGGTAGCCACGCTCCTTGGCCAGCTGGTAGGCAGCCAGAAACTTGTTCGGCGGATTGTCCTTTTCATACGATGCCAAGCCCAAGCCGACTATCGCGTCTCGGTACGGCTCGGCCAACTCGAGCAACTCAAGCGCTTCCTCGAGTGTGTGCTCGCGATCAATACACATGATCCACAACACCGACACACCAAAGTCGCGACCAGCGTCGACTCGGGCCCGCTCCATCGCCTCGAACTGATCAGCGAGGCTGATGCCACGTTCGAGGTGGGCCATAGGACCGAACATGATCTCGACATGGCGAACATTGTTATCGCGACATGTCTCGATGAACGCATAGGTCAAGTCATAGAAGTCCTGGGGTTTCTGCATAACCCGCAGGCACTTGTAGTGATAGTCCAGGAAGTGCGGCAGGGCCGGATCGGGGTAGTCCTGCGCCGCCCAAACCTCGGCTTCGGTGGACATGCCTATATCGACATCGTTCTCTGCAGCCAATCGAAGCAGCATCGCCGGTTCGAGACACCCTTCGAGGTGCACATGTAGCTCTGCTTTGGGCAAACCTGCAACGAAGGAATCAGGACTCATGCCAACTTTCCGTTCAGCCAGTCATCAGAAATAGCGCCATGGAAACCGATAACTACCAGCCGCGTCTGGGCGTCTTCGCCTCGAGGCCCGAAAGGTCGCAGTGTCCACCGGCGACCCACCCGCTGCAGCACCATGATGCGATCGGGCTCGTCGTCGACCAACACGAGACCTTTCGCTCGAACAACCTCGGCCGGCATCGATTCCATCAATGCCTCCACCGTGCTCCGACTCAGCGGGTCAGATCCGGACCACGACCATGAATCGAACAAGCTCTCTGCATGCTGATGGCCATCGTCTTTGTGGTCGTGAGGCTCACCGGCGCTTGGTGGCTTTGCTTCGACCACCCCGAACAGCAGCGTGGGGTCCACGACGCCATTCGTCGCACCGATGAGGACAGCGTCGGGGCAGGTTTCGCGCAGCCACTCTTCGATGGCCGGCGCCTCTTCGTCGTCAACCAAGTCGACCTTGTTCATCACCACGATGTCGCCAGATCGCAATTGACCGATGATCGTGTCGCCAACGTAGACATCGCGCGACTTGGTGCGGATGGTCTCGGCATCAACAACAACAACCGTCGCGTCAAGCGTCAGCCCAGGCCCGTGCCCATAGGCAGCCACGGTGGCCGGATCAGCAACACCACTCGACTCGATCACGAGTCGTTGCGGCGGTGGCTCAATGGCTCGGATCGTTGCAAGCGCAGACGAGAAGCCATCGATGAGACTGCAACAGATACAACCGTTGGCCAGCGATATCGTGTCGCCGTCCTGGCTCGCTATCAGGTCTTCGTCGATATTGATGTCGCCGAAGTCGTTGACCAGCACGGCGATGCGTTCGTCAGCGGTGCGCAGGATGTGGTTGAGAAGTGTGGTCTTGCCCGCACCCAGGTAGCCACCGATGACCGTCACTGCGGTATCGAGTTCGCTCATCAGGTTCTACTCCTCTGCAACAAAGTGCCCCGGTTCGACTTCGATCAGATTGACGAGTTCAGGCGACGTTCCGTGTTCCCACCGCGGGCTTGGGATCTCACCGGTCAGTAGTGGACGTTCGCGACGCTGTCGTGGATCAGCGATCGGAACGGCATCGAGCAGTCGTTTGGTATACGAGTGGGTTGGGTTCTCGAAGATGGCCGAGCGAGGACCGAGTTCGACGACCTGCCCCAGATACATCACGGCGACCCGATGGGCAATACGCTCGACGACGGCAAGGTCATGACTGATGAACAGGTAGCTCAAGCCCATTTCGTCTTGTAATTCCATCATCAGATTGATGACCTGTGCCTGCACGGAGACGTCGAGAGCCGAGACCGACTCGTCGGCGATCACAAGTTCAGGCTGCAGCGCCAATGCACGGGCAATACAGACTCTCTGACGTTGGCCTCCCGAGAACTGGTGTGGGTATTGCTGCGCGTGATCCCGTTCCAGGCCCACTCGTTCGAAGAGATCACCAACCCGCTCGTTGAGCTGTGCACCCTTTGACTCTTCGCCGTGCACGATCAGGGGTTCACCCACGGCGTAACCGACCGAACGACGAGGATCAAGACTGGCAAAGGGATCTTGGAAGATGATCTGCATCTTCTGGCGGTAAGCACGCATTTCTTTGCGGCGAAGATGGGTGATGTCATGCCCATCGAGCAGGATCTTGCCGCCGGTGGATTCGAGCAATTTGATGATCAAAAACGCGAGTGTTGACTTGCCGCATCCACTCTCACCGACGACGGCAAGAGTTTCGGCCTTGCCCACCTTGAGTGAGACGTGTTCGACGGCATGGATCTTGGCTTTGCCGGGGACTGGGAATGTTTTGCAAAGGTCCTTGACTTCAACCAGTGTTTCGAAGCCAGTCACTACGGAGCCTCCATGTCGACAAGATCAAACGGCTCGGGCTCTGGTTTGCCCTTCATGGACCCAAGCCGCGGAATCGAAGCCAGCAGCGCCTTGGTATAGGGGGCTGTGGGGTTCTCAAAGATGTCATAGACATTGCCGGTCTCGACCAACTTCGAGTTCCGCATGACGACGATGTCGTCGGCTACCTCTGCCACGACACCCATGTCATGCGTGATCATGATTACCGCCGCGCCGGTTTCATTCTGCAATGCCCTCATAAGCCCCAAGATCTGAGCCTGGATCGTGACGTCGAGCGCAGTCGTTGGCTCATCGGCAATGAGCACGGTTGGATCACACGAAAGTGCCATCGCGATCATCACCCTCTGACGCATGCCGCCCGACATCTGATGTGGGAACTCTTTCAGCCGCTTCTTCGGCTCGGGAATACGAACCCGTTCAAAGACTTCGAACGCCCGCTGATAGGCCTCGGCCTTGGTGACGTCTTGGTGTAAGCGGATCGCTTCGACCACCTGATTACCCGTCGTGTACACAGGATTGAGACTCGTCAGCGGTTCCTGAAAGATCATCGAGATTTGATTACCGCGGATCTTGCGTAGTTCAGCTTCGTCGGCCTGCACGAGGTCGACGGTCGAGCCATCGGGTTGGCGAAAAATGATCTCTCCCTCGGCGATCTTGGCCCGGGTGCCCAGCGTGACAAGTCGCATGATCGACAACGCGGTGACAGACTTGCCCGACCCAGACTCGCCGACGATCGCCAAGGTTTGCCCCTCGAACAGGTCGAAGGTCAAACCATTAACTGCGGTGAAGTTGTCGAACGTCACCGTAAGGCCGCGGACCGACAGCAGTGGTGTTTCGGATCTCATACCGTTAACGTCCGCGCAGTTTCGGATTGGCAGCGTCCTGCAGGCCATCACCAATGAGGCTCAGGCTGAGAACAGTAAAGAAGATCATGAGCCCTGGAAACGTGACTCCCCACCAGTTCGAAAGGAAGTAGCTGCGATTGGCACCGATGTAAAATCCCCAGCTCAAATCCTTGGGGTTGCTGAGTCCAAGGAACGCCAGACCTGCCTCAAACAGGATGGCGCTGCCCATGACAAGGGTGCTCTGGACGATTACGACAGGCAGCGTGTTGGGCATGATCGTCTTGAAGATAATTCGAGCATCACTCGAACCGATCGCTCGAGCAGCCTTGACGTACTCGAGGTTCTTCTGACGAAGGAACTCGGCCCGCACGAGCCTGGCGATTGTCGGCCACGCGATCAAACCGATCGCAAGCACAATCGTGGTGGTGCTTGGCCCGTACAGGGCCACGATAACGATGGCGAACAACAAGCCGGGCAGCACCTGAAAGAACTCGGTGAACCGCATGAGGATGTTGTCGACCCAGCCACCGTAGTAACCAGCGAGGGCGCCGACGGTCGTACCGATTCCCACGATCATGAGCGCTGCGAGTCCCGCAACCTTCAGTGTTGCGCTGCCGCCTTGCATCACGATCCGGCCAACATCGCGCCCGAGGTAGTCGGTGCCAAAGGTGGTTGACCCTTCGGCACCCGGTGCCAGGTGAATACTGCCAACACGCTCGGTACGTTCGCCCGAAAAAAAGAACGGCAATATGAACGTGACGAAGAGGATCGCAAGCAACAAGATTGCGCCAAACACCGCAGCCTTGTTCCTCATGAACATTCTCAGACCCTGATACTTCTTTGGAGCCTCTCGCACCCGACCCGGGTCGACCTCGGGCATGGCGGCAGCTTCATCACTGCTCGTGAAGACCATCGGATCAGCCATCGTTGCTTCCTGCCACTCGGATGCGGGGATCGATAAATCGATAGACAATATCGGTTAGTAAGTTCGCCAGAATCACAGCGGTCGAAATCAGGAACAGGACGCCCAGCAACACATTGGTGTCACGTTCGACGACCGCCTCAAACGCCAGCCTGCCAACACCGGGCCAGGCGAAGACAGTCTCAACCAGGATTGCTCCTGAAAGAATTGCGCCGAACTGCAAACCCATGACGGTGACAATCGGAATCACGCCGTTGCGTAACGCATGCTTGAACAGTACCGAACGTTCACCGAGGCCTTTGGCTCGAGCGGTGCGCACATAGTCAGACTCGAGCACCTCGAGCATCGACGCCCGGGTCAATCGCGAATATGCCGCTATATAGATCAGCCCGAGCGCGAGCGCAGGCATCAAGAGATGCTGCAGTAGATCCCACTGTTTGGCGAACCAGCCGCCCTTGAAGCGCAGGTCTTCCATACCCCCCACGGGTAACCAGCCAAGCTTGACCGAGAAAAGAATCAACAACAAATAGCCGGTCCAAAACGCGGGCATAGCAAACCCAACAAGCGCGAAAATGGTCGTGCCATGGCTGAAGCCGCTCTCGGGTTTTCGGGCCGCAAGCGTACCGACGAAGACACCCAAGATGATCGCGAACGCCAACGCGGTGATCGACAGCAGGATCGTCGGCCAAATACGTTCACCGATCAGTTCGGTGACCGGCTGGTTGTTGTTCGCGATCGACACACCGAGATCGCCTTGCAGCACATTCCCGATGTAGGTCGCGAGCTGAGTTGTGACCGGCTTGTCGAGCCCATACTGCTCGCGTAGCTGCGCGGTTGTCTCGGCGCTGTTCTCGCCTTGGCCAGCAAGCGCATCAACCGCGTCACCTGGCGCGAGGTGCACCAAAAGGAAGTTGAGAATGATGACGGCCAGGACCAATCCAAATGCTTGGACGATCCTGGCCGCAATCTGTTTCATATCGTTTCTTTACGTCTCGCTCTGGTACCTAGCTAACCCACATCTCGGCCCATGAATCCATGAAGCCCCAGATGCTTTCTGGTGGGTTTTCCAAATTGGTCTGCATGCGTGTGTACCAAACCTGGTTTGACAGGAAGATGACCGGTACTTCCTCGTTGATGATGTCGGCTGCCTCGTAGTACAACGCGGCCCGCTTGCCCTCGTCGAACTCAAGACCAGCAGCGTCGAGGATTCCATCGAGTTCTTCGTTGCAGTACCAGCTCATGTTCGAGAACGGCACGCCAGCAACTCGGTTATTGCAGTTGTAGCTTCGGTTCACACCAATAACCGGATCGCCCCAGTTCCACAGGGTCGTCCATGTGGCTTGGTAGCTGGAGTCTTCGGCAGTGACCTTGCCGGCCCAGTCGGGGAAGTCAGCATCAAGTTCGATTTCGACGGTAACGCCGATCTCGGCCCACATCTCGGTGATGAGTTCCATGCGAGGAACCGAACCCTGGGCCTGGTTGAAGGTCAACTCGAGACCGTCGCCGTAGCCAGCTTCGTCCATCAAGGCTTGTGCCTTTTCAAGGTCGAAGTCGTAGCACTTGCCCTCGGGGTTGTAATACGGGCTGCTGCGCTGAATTGGACCGCACTGTGCGGTGTTGTTCAGGCCAACGGCAATGATGTCGTTGTAGGCCTCTTTGTCGATCGCATAGGCAAGTGCTTGGCGAACTCGTACATCAGACAACGCTTCATCACGCATGTTGAGCTGGATCCACGGGATCGAACCAATGGCCTCAAAGCCCTTGGCACTGACCCGCAGGTTGTCGTCTGCTTGGGCATCGAGAATGATCTGGCCACCGTGGTCGTTGCCGCCAGCGATGTCATAGTCACCGGTCTGCAGACCAAGTGTCACGGTTGCCTGATCAGGAACCAGGTCAAAGATCAACTCGTCGAGATACGGCAGTCCTGGTAGGAAGAAGTCATCGTTGGCGACGAACCGCACGATTTCGGACGAATCGAACTCGGTGATCTTGAAAGGACCAGCACCGATGATGTCGGTCGTGTTGCGAGGGTGCGTCTTCATCTCTTGGCCATCGTTGAAGATGTGCTCAGGGATGATCGGCAGCAGGCCAGGCGAGAATGCAATAAGCAGTGCTGGGTGCGGCTGCGACAGATTGATCGTGCAGCTCTTGGTGTCACCGCCGTCAACACCGGTCACCGGCGCAAACATTGGCTTGAACGGGTGATTTGCCTGCGAAGTCTCGATGCTGAAACCAACATCGGTGCAGGTGACGTCTTCGCCGTCGTGGAATCGTGCCTCAGCATTGAGTTCGATCGCCACGGACAAACCGTCATCGGCAATCGCCCAAGAACTCGCGAGATACGGAACCGGCTGGTAGTCGTCGTTGTAGCGCAGCAAACTGGCGTTGACCTGAGCACCAACGGTGTTCACGGCGTAACCCGAACCAACGGCGCCGTTGCTATGAGGGATCGCGCCAGAATAACCAAGCACGACGATGCCGCCACGCTGATCGTCGGTAGGTACGTTTTCTGGACGCAGCAAGAAGTCGCCGCCAGCTTCTTCCTCAAACTCTGGTTCCGGCTCGTCAGCTTCAGCTTCAGCTGGAGCGTCTGCTTCGGCTGCCTCAGTCGTGTCGGCGCTCTCGACGACGTCGTCGTCTGAGCCCCCGCACGCGACCGCGAACAAGCTGATCGCCAGCACGACGGCCAGCATTGAACGCCAATGTGGTCCACTCATAAAAATTCCCCTCATATTCTGAACCGCTCTCGGTACTCACCTTGAGCTTCCGCGCCAGACTATTACTTTGAGTGAGGAGCAGTCGGATTTCGCCTCAACTTTCTGGTGCACTCCCCGAGTCGCCGAGCACGCCCGTACCAGCGGTGCCCAGATAACCACCCCATGAGACGGTGCCTGGCACCTGGGTCCCCACGAGAGTGAACCGCTCTACTTTGGCTGGGCCCGACGATTGGTAGGCACTTGCGGTCGTGATCAGATCGAGCACGCCATCGCCATCGATGTCACCTAACCATGGTGACGAGAACGTGGTCTGAGCGAGCGGCTCTACAAGCTCGTGCAACACCCTTCTGTTCGTGTCCAATACATACAACTCATGGGTATTGGCAGCCACATCGTTCACTCCGAAAATCACTTCGTCGCGGCCGTCTGCATTCAGATCCCCAGCCACAAATCCGCTTGGCGCAAATGAGCCGAGCGTCTCGCGCCACACAACCTGGCCTGTCGCTCCATCGATGAGGAGATAGTCCGAAGACTCGTACTCGGGCCAGATGCCGCGAGCAACGCTGGCGAATACATCAGGCACTACATCATCACCGACGAAGTACCCCAAGGCCGGCGTCGAGTAGGTCTCAAAGCCCACATTGTGGACGGTCCACAAGCTGCTCAAGCTCACCCCATCGACCGCAGTGATAGTGCCGTCGAAGGCCTGGGTCACGATGTCGACAACACAATCACCCGTCAGATCAGCCAGCGAAGGTGCCGCAATTACTCCCTTGGCACCACCCGAGACAACTACCTCGCCTACACCTGGCTCACCGTCTATCAGTGCCGATAATGGCAACCGCCAAAGTGCGCCAGGCAATGTCTCACCACCGGTGCCAACCAAGACCTCGAGGCCCGAGCCGCGGCCCGGAAACAAGACTGGAGACATGTACGACTCGCCACGATCAGGAACCGGAGATTCGGCGATGACTGAACCATCGGCGCCACTGACAACAAAGACCGTGCCGAGGTGGCGGTCATCAGCATCACGAATGCCTGTGCCCTCTGCGGGTTCATCGAACACGAGCCCACCGTTTGAAGCAACGAGGTCGACAACTCCATCGCCGTTCTGATCGTCGACGACCTGCGATGTGTAGAAGTTAAACCACCGACCGCCCTGATCATCGAAGGACCAGAGCAGCGAGCCGGTAGCTCCGTCGATTGCGAGCAGCGCTCCTCTTCGGCCCCCGATTACCACGTCGATCGTGTCATCGCCCCCCAGCTGGGCGAACACCGCTGATCCGACAAGATCCTCATGACCTGTCGACTTCCATAGCTCGGCCCCAGTCGACCCGTCGGTTGCGATCACCGAGGAGTGTCGATCACCAAAGGTGTCTTGACCGAATCCTTGCACCACGTCAAGGACACCGTCGCCAGTGAGGTCAGCCAAACGAGGCGATGAGAACGTGGCTTCGTTTGGCTCCATGGCCCATACCGGCTCACCGAGGGGCTCCACCACCAACTCCGCCATCACATCGGTGAAGACGGGCGGGGCAACGCAGCCAACCGATGAAGAAACGGCTGTCGAACCAGGAGAACACGCCGCAGCAAGAAGCACCATCGCAGCGGCGACCCAGCGCAGCATGAACCCGACCTCTGTGATCACCGGTGCAGTATGCACCCGTTCGCTATGGCGATGGCAGGCTGAGCGGTGCCACTTCTGCAGCGGACTGTCCGGCGTAGTGGTGCAAAGACGCTGTCCTCTCTGCCTCGTCACGGACGACCTGTAGGCGTTCGCTTATTGCGAGCACGTCGATCGTGGCCACTTCGCCATCGACCACAACGTGGTGGCCGTCGATAAAGACGTCTCGAACTGCACGGTCAGCAGCGGTGTAGATCAAACTCCGCAGTGGATCCCTGATCGGCATCATGGCGGGATGTGACAAGTCGACGATGACGACATCAGCAGTTGCCCCGACCTCGAGGCGACCGAGATCGCTACGCCCAACCAGGTCGGACCCTCCAATGGTCGCAGCGTGAAACACTTCGGCGGTGGACACCGAGGTCACGTCACCAGTCACCACTCGGGCCAAGATGGCGGCGGTGCGCATTTCTTCGATCATGTTATGCGGAAAGCTGTCGGTGCCGATCCCTAACCGCACACCGCTGCGGACATAACCACCAAGATCTTCGAGTGCTTGGCCATTACGAGCAAAGACACCGGGGCAGTGAGCAACACCGGTTCCCGTGTCGGCCAGTAGCGCCCGATCGTGTTTACCCGGCCAGTGGGTGAAGCTGTGCTCGTCGATGAACATGGCATGGGCCAGGATGCAGTCGGGTCCAAGTAGGCCGATCTGATCGGCCCATTGCACTGGCGTCACGCCATGGCGGCGCGTCATCTCGTAGAACTCAACAAGGCTCTGCGAAGCATGTGTATGTAGTTTCCAACCATGGTCGCGGGCTGCCGCCAGCGTGGTCATCAGCAGGTCCTCGGTGCAGGTATCGATTTGGGCAGGACCCAACATCGCCGATATCCGACCGCTGACATGATTCTCCGCGTCGGCGGCAACGTCGATCGCCTGGTTCAACAGCTGATGTCCTCGAGCCTCGTCCCAGGTGTAGTCGACGCTGTGCCCATTCGTCGTGGACCACTGCGACGAGGCGAAGCTCGGGACCATCCACGCCCGTATGCCACTTGCGGCCATTGTTTCGAGCCATCCGTCGTAGGGAAACGATAGATCGACGACCGACGTCACGCCACTCTTAAGCAGCTCGGCGAGCGCGTACTGCAACCCGACGCATGACCCGGCTGCATCGGTCTGCAGCATGAACGCCCGATCATAAAGGGGACTCATATGCATCTGAGGGTTACCGAACTCTTCGCGGAAACCCTTCTTCATCGGCTCACTTGATGGATGGCAGTGAACGTTGATGAGGCCTGGCATGACCAGCCGATCGCTGCCGTCGATGTCGACATCGACGTCACCGAGGTAGTCGGCTCCGATCCACACGATCGCTGCATCGTCGAATACCACGTCGATATCGGTGCGGTATTCGTGCCTCGACTCGGCTTCGTTCCATGCAATCACCCATCGAACGTCCCGAATACGAGTAACGGTCATGACAGCCAGCTCACGAATCGGCACCGGCTGGGTGGAGGACACCGCCGAGGACAGTCCCCCATACGCGGATGTCCTTGAGATGCATCGGGTCAACTTCGAGTGGGTCCTCGTCGAGCACAGCGATGTCGGCGCGCTTGCCAACCTCGAGACTGCCGACATCGTGATCCATTTTGATCTGGTATGCCGCACCAAGGGTGACGGCATGCAACGCATCCTGGACCGACAGGTTCTCGGTGTCGCCAAGCTTCTGCCCCGTCGCTGTACGGCGGTTCACCGCACACCACATCGTATGAAGATGTCCGAGCGGCGTTACTGGTGCATCGGAGTGAATGGTGAACGGCACTCCCTCGCGTAGAGCACTCGCGCAGGCATCCATGCCACGAGCTCGTTCCGGACCAACCGTGAAATCGCGGTGCTGGTCGCCCCAGTAGAAAATATGGTTGCTGAAGATGTTCGCGCACATGCCGAGCGCCTTCATCCGTCGATACTGCGCCCGCGTCGTGAGCTGGCAATGGGTCACTGTGTGGCGGTGGTCCCAGCGCGGATAACGCTCGAGCACCGTCTCGACTGCGTTGATGAACGCCTCGGTCGCCTCATCACCGTTGCAGTGACAATGCACGGTAAGGCCGGCCCGGTGATAGTGCTCGACGATGTCAGCAATCTGATCTGGCGCCGTGAGCCAAATGCCATTGCCCGGATGGCCCTCGGGAGGGTTGTAGTAGTACGGCCATGAGACGCGGGCGGTAAACCCCTGGATAGATCCGTCCAGAAACAGTTTCACGATGCCGAAGCGCAGGCGATCCGACTGGGTGTCCTTGAGGTCGGCGCAACGAGCAGCGAGATCAGGAAACACTGCCGGGCGGTCTTGTGGAACTGAAGAGACCACCATCATGCGAGCCGGGAAACCCTCGGCGTCGACCGTCGCACGCCAGATCGCGACCTCGTCCTCATCAAGCGGGCCGCTCGCCAGGTCGATCACGGTTGTATGACCGGCGTTGCGTGCCTCGTAAGCGAAGTTCAAGATGCCATCGGGGGTCAGTCGGGCATCCATAAAGTGCTGACGAGCCTCGACACATAGTCCCATCGCTGGCGGTTCTTGAAGTTCGCCGTTCGGTTCACCATGTTCATCTCGGTCGACACCCGGCATAGTCGTATCGCGCGTGATCTCTGCTCGCTCGAGCATTGCCGTGTTGACGGTCGCCAGATGCCCGCTCGCATGCATGATGTAGATCGGCCGTGTCGTAGATACTTGATCAAGGTGCTTGGCATACATGCGCTCGCCGTCGAAGTACAGCGGATCGACACCACGCGCCAGCAGGATGTCACCGACCGGCATCTCGGCCTCGATCTCCTTTAGTCGTTCGACAACGGCATCGATGGTTTTACAACCGGTCCAGACGGTGCCATCTGGTGCCCGAACATCGAAGAAGCCGACGTACGGGAACTGCCACATGGCGCCAGACATGGCATGCGAATGTGCTTCGACGAACCCTGGCATCAGCACCTTGTCTGCGAAGGTTTCGTCGACGACATGTTCGCCCCAACCCACAAGCTCGTCGACGTCGCCGACACCAAGAACGCGGCCATCGCGAACTGCAATAGCGGTCCCCTCAGGGTTTGCGGGATTCATAGTGATCACACGGCGGGCAGTGAAGATAGTTGTCAGGGCCATTTCGGAACGTTCCCACATTCCCGGGCCCCGCGCAATCGCGGCAGCAAAGCCACCGCCAGAGCACCTAGCGCAGCGTGATCGTCGAGCGGGAACGAACTCGAACGTCATGGCCTGACCTTCGCCACTACAGAAGTTCCGATGGCCTTCCAGCGCTGTTGTTAACAAAAACAATCGTTCTTGCGGGCTCTCAACTTCCTTTCGCGGGCAGACGCGACCTAGCGTGGTAGTACCGTCCGTCTTTTAGTTCTGGAGTTCTCGCGATGCGCGAAGCAGTATTCGTTTCCTATGCCCGAACCGGCCTGGCCAAAGCTGGCCGTGGCGGTTTCAACATGACACCCGCCATGTCCATGGCAGCCCATGCCATCAAACACGCGGTCGCTAAGTCCGGTGTCGAGCCAGCAGACGTCGAAGACGTGTCGCTCGGCAACGGCGCACATGGTTCGGGCAACCTTGGTCGCCTCGCAAGCCTGCTTGCCGGTATGCCTGTCCAGACCGGTGGCAACACCATCCAACGGCACTGTTCCTCTGGCTTGAATTCGATTGCTGTCGCTGCAAACCACATCCGGGTTGACATGTCCGACGTCGTCGTCGCCGCTGGCGTCGAGTCGATCTCCATCCCGAGCCCTGGCATGGGCGGCGCAATCAATATGGACCCTTCCCTCGAAGAGATGTACCCAGCTGTGTACATGGCAATGATCGAGACCGCTGACATCGTCGCCGAGCGATACAACGTCTCGCGTGAGTCTCAAGACGAGTACAGCCTGCAGTCACAGCTACGCACTGCAGCGGCCCAAGAGAACGGTCTGTATGAAGACGAAATCGTTCCGATGGAAACCAAGATGAAGCTCGTTGATCGCGAAACCAAAGAAGAAACGATTGTCGACTACACCGTCGATCGCGACGAGTGCAACCGACCGACCACAACCATCGAGGCCTTACAGAAGCTCTCACCGGTTCGGGGCGAAGGCAACTACATCACAGCCGGCAATGCCAGCCAGCTATCCGACGGCGCTGCGGCCGTGGTGATGATGTCCGACGAAGAAGCGGCACGCCGCAACATCGAGCCCATGGGCGCATTCAAGGGCTGGGCCGTCGCTGGCTGCGAACCCGACGAAATGGGTATTGGCCCGATCTACGCCGTGCCGAAGCTGCTCAAGCGTCACGGCCTGACCGTCGACGACATCGACATCTGGGAACTCAACGAAGCCTTCGCTAGCCAGTGCCTGTACAGCCGTGACACGCTCGGGATCGATCCCGAGAAGTACAACGTCAACGGCGGTTCAATCTCCATTGGTCACCCCTTCGGCATGACTGGCACACGTTGTGCAGGCCATCTGCTGCAAGAGGGCAAGCGTCGTGGGGCCAAGTACGGCGTTGTCACGATGTGTATCGGTGGCGGTCAAGGCGCAGCGGGCCTCATCGAGATCTACTGATTTCAGCAGTGCTGTTGTTCTGAACAGCACAACGAGCCGCCATGTTGCGGTGAGAATCTGTCAACAGCCCGGGTTCGCCCCGGGCTGTTGCGCGTCCGCCCGTCTTCATGCCCTTGCTGCCGTGCACCCCGGGGAGGCGCCCATTCGGTAACGCGACTATTGGGTGTCGAAGCCCTCAACTTGTCTGCCTCTGCGCCGATTGTCTCCTTGTAGGTGTCGTACACCAAGGCAGGAGTCCCATGTCAGACGAACTCAATCTCGCAATTGCTCTTCCGGGTCAGCCATTCATGTTTGCTGTGCCTGCGGTAGCAATCGTCGCAATCCTGGCCATCATCGTAATCCGCAAATCGCGCCGCACGAAGGTCACTATGGCCACATGGGCCGCGGCAAGCAATGAGCTCGGGCTGCAGTTCGATATCAGTGGCACAGACCTTGGTCCTCTTGCCCGGGGCCGGGTCAACAACCATGTCGCCTCAATCGCTCGGGCTCACAACGGTCCCAAGAATCGGGTTGTCACCCAGTACAGCGTGAAGTTTGAAGCGCCAGAAGCCCCAAAGTTCAATCTGGTGAAGCGCATCGACGCCAGCACGCGTGTCATCGACACTGGTAACCCAAAATTTGACGCATTCGTCGCAGTGCAAACCGATCAACTGGAGTTACTGGGCCGCTATCTGACCGGTCCACGCCGCGCTGCCATTCTTCGGCTGCTGACCTACTTCCCATCTGCCCAGATCACGAATCGCGAAGCCCACCTCCTGTCAGCCGGCATCGAGCACGACCATGACAAGTTGGTTGACTCGATCTGTCATCTTGTGGCCGCTGCCGAAACCTTCGACCGACCGGCCCGATTTGTCAACGCAGGCACCGCCGCCGGTTCTCAGCAAGACACCCGCGATGTCACCGCTGCACCCACAGCCAAAACCGTCGACCCGGTAACAGCAGACGCAATCGCAGCATCGAGCGACACCGAACACAAGGTCAACGACGAGAGCGATCTATTGACCAAGCTTCGCTTGGACGAGGCGGCCGTGCTCGACGACCTATTCAACTCTGACCTCGACGAAGCCGCAATCACCGCACGCTTTCAGCAGGTCTACCAGGGACGCGAAGTCAGCTGGACCGGCGAGGTGCTGCGAGTTGGCGCCATCGAACGAGGCATCCAACGTGTCGCAGCATTCATCGGCTCTGCCAACGGCGAAAACCCTGAGTCGGGCCGCGTTGTTGCACTCACTACCGTTAAGCCTGAACCGGTCGTTACCGAAGGTGACGTCGTTAGCTTCTCTGGGTCACTGGTGAACTTGGACGTCGCTCAACGTCTGTTCCACGTCGTCTAAATCAATCACCGCATCCTGTTCATCAGGCGGTGCCCGTAGCGCGATTCGGCCGTAGCGAAACAGTCGCCCACTCGTTCAACGGTCGGCAGCGAGACAGTCGGTCTGAACTTGAGCCTTTGGGTAAGCCATCCTTGCTTACCTGCTGTATTTCAATCCTTGTTTTGCTCGTCGTCATCGAGTTCTTCAAGAATCACTAACACCTGACCGTTGTCGACCTGATCGCCAACGGCGCACCGCACCTCCGACACCGTGCTCGCCACAGGCGCAGTGATGGTGTGCTCCATCTTCATCGCCTCCATGATGACGAGCGGCTGACCGGCTTGCACACTGTCACCGGGCGCAACGTGCACCGACGAAACCTTGCCCGGCATAGGGGCCATCTGACCGCCGGCCACCGTGACCAATGCGTAGTCGGGGAACCGGTCGACGACGGCAAGTTCGACGGTGCCCGCTCGGTTCTGAACCACCAGGCTGTCCTTGGTCTGGGTTACGCGATGATGATTGCGAACGCCATTGGTCTCGATCGTGATCGCCCCGGTGCGCTGATCAGCGGCGACCACATGCACACGTGCACGTTCACCTACAGGCTCATCGTCGACGAGCGCGTCAACCTCGAACGCCCCGCCCCGTATGGAGCGGTACCGAATAGTGACGGCCCGTTCGCCATAGGCGAACAGCGCAGTCTCAGGCGGCATCGACGAGTTCCGGTAGCCGCCAGTCATGAAACCAAGTGCACCAGTGCCACCACGGTTCACTTGTTGTTTCAGCATGGCTGCAGCGGTTGCCGCCTGTGTTAAGAGTGCATCGTCGGCAACCACTGACGCTCGCGGTTTAACCCGCTGGATGAAGTCCGTTGTTGTATCACCATCAAGAAATGCCTGGTGACGCAGCGTTGCGACCAGAAAGTCCCGGTTGGTAGTGACACCGGCGATCGCCATGGTGTCAAGCACCAGCGCCAGTCGGCTCGCCGCTTCCACTCGAGTGGGCGCATGCACGATGACCTTGGCCAGCATCGGATCGAAGTCGACTCCTACAACTGAACCGGACTCAACACCGCTGTCGATACGAGCCTCCGGCGACGCGGGAGCTTCGAACACATGCAGCGTACCGATCGCTGGCAGGAAGTTATTTGCTGGGTCTTCGGCGTAGATCCGCGCTTCGATCGCGTGACCGGTGATCGTCAGATCGTCTTGACTGAAGCTCAGCGGCCAACCTGCGGCAACTCGCAGTTGCTCACGAACAAGATCGATACCGGTGATCTCTTCGGTAACGGGATGCTCGACCTGGATGCGGGTATTGACCTCGAGAAACCAGAACGCGGCATCGGGTCCATCGCCATCGAGTAGGAATTCCACGGTGCCTGCCGACGAATAACCAATAGCGCTCGCTGCGGCCAAGGCCGCGTCACCCATGGCGGTTCGCACCGCCGGATCAAGCACAGGGCTCGGCGCCTCTTCGATGATCTTCTGGTGACGACGCTGAATCGAACACTCTCGTTCGAATAGATGCACAAGCGTGCCGTGTTCGTCGCCCATGACCTGGATCTCGATATGGCGAGGAGCAGGCAGGTACTTTTCGAGGAAGACGATGCCATTGCCGAACGACGACGCTGCTTCGCGTTGTGCACCTGCAACTGCATCAATGAGCGTGTCCGCCGACTCGACAACACGCATCCCCTTGCCGCCACCACCAGCCGTGGCTTTCACAAGCACGGGAAACCCGATGTCATTTGCGGCCGCTAGAACATCGAGTTCGTCGGTCACTTCGATCGATGGCAACGTGGGGACGCCAGCCTGAACCATCATGGCCTTGGCGGCGAGCTTGTCGCCCATCGATGCAATTGCATGCGGCGATGGGCCGACCCATGTCATGCCTGCGTCGATGACGGCAGTAGCAAAGTCGGCGTTCTCGGCCAGGAAGCCATAACCCGGGTGAACCGCATCGGCGCCGGTGATGCGGGCAGCATCGAGGACTTTGGCGACATCGAGATAGGACTCAGATGGCGTGCGGCCGCGCAGCGAGACCGCCTGGTGGGCCTCGCTCACGAAGGGAGCGTTCGCGTCGCCATCGGCGAACACCGCAACTGTTTCGATACCCATGTCATGGGCGCTACGGAAAATCCGACGGGCGATCTCGCCCCGGTTGGCAACAAGCAGTCGACGTATCGGCCGTTGCACCGATGATGTTGGTTTATCGGAAGACACCGAAACCCTCCGCTCCCTTGACGTCGTTGTTATGGCACACCGACAACGACATACCCACGACATCGCGAGTGTCTCGCGGGTCGATGATCCCATCGTCGCCGATTCGGCCGGTCGCATACAGCGCCAGCGATTTGAGTTCGTGATAGTGCTCGACTTCGGCGACCATCTCGGCATCAGCGGCTTCGTCGAACTCAAGCCCCTTGCGGGCAGCCTGACCTCGACGGACCAACGACATCACGCCCGCAATCTGCTTGGGGCCCATGATGGCAATCTTGGCCGTCGGCCAAAGATAGGTGAAGCGAGAGTTGAACCCCCGTCCAGACATGCCGTAATTGCCAGCGCCATAGCTCGATCCGAGGATGACGCTGATGTGGGGAACCATCGAGTTCGACACCGCATTGATCATGCGGCTGCCGTTCTTCACGATGCCTCCATGCTCAAAGTCTTTCCCAACCATGTAGCCAGTGATGTTGTGCAAGAACAGCAGCGGAATATCGCGCTGGTTGCATAGCTGGATGAACTGTGCCGCCTTGTTTGCACTCTCGCTGAACAACGGTCCATTGTTGCCGAGAATGCCGACGGGGTAGCCATGAACGTGCGCCCATCCGCAGATCAGAGTAGTTCCATAGCGGGCCTTGAACTCTTCGAACCGACTTCCGTCGGTAATACGACCGATCACTTCGCGCACGTCGACTGCAGTGGCCAGGTCACGGCTGATCAGACCAAGCAACTCGTCCGGGTCATGAATGGGCGCTTCGCCCTCGCCCGTGGCGCCATAACCCTGCTTGTGATGGTTCAGATGGGCGACGACTTCGCGGCACATCCGAAGACCATCGAGCTCGTCTTCGGCCAGATAGTCAGCCAGCCCGCTGGTTTCGGCATGCATCTGCGCACCGCCCAACGTCTCATCATCGGAAATCTCGCCGGTGGCCATCTGGACCAACGGCGGACCGCCTAAGAAGACCTTGGACCGCTCCTTAATGAAAATGTTGTAGTCGCTCATTCCTGGCTGGTAGGCGCCGCCCGCCGTCGAAGAACCAAACACCACAGCGATGGAGGGGATGCCAAGCTTGGAGAGCTCGGTCACGTCGTAGAACAAGCGGCCCGACTCGCCGAAGTGGTCGATCTGCTCGCGCATTTGACGCTCGGGATCGTCGGACCCACGCAAGTCGCCGCCCGCCGATTCGACGAACTGCACGTACGGCAGGCGGTTCTCCCTGCTGATCTGAATCGCCCGCATGATCTTCTTGCCGGCGAAGGCGGTAAGAGCGCCACCCAACACCGTTGGATCATTGCCCATGATCATGCACTCGGTGCCTTCGATCACGCCAACACCCATGACGAGGCCAGCACCGACCGTGTAGTCAGAGCAATAGGCCGCGAGTGGGCTGATTTCGTAGAACGGCGAGTCGGGGTCAATCACGGCCGAGATGCGTTCACGAATGGGAAGTTTGCCTCGGGAACGCAAGCGAGCCATCGATCGCTCGCCACCACCGTCAGCGGCTTCGAGGTTCAGCCTGTCGATCTCGGATAGCTGCTCGAGCATGTCATCGCGATTGCAAGCGAACTGTTCACTACCCGTGTCCAAAGTGCTTCGTAGAGTTGCCACCGTGCAAATCTACGTGGCTTTGCCAACTGCAACCAAGGTCATGCGTCGCGGGCGCCGCCGTCTACAGCAATATCGGCACCGGTCATGTGCCATGCCGCCTCGCTCGCGACGAATGCAACGACCTTGCCGATGTCGTCGGGTTCGGGGAGTCTCTCGGTCAAGTTCGGCATGGAGTTGTCGAGTGCCCAACGTTCGGCCTCCGGCCACGATGCAGCGCTGCCGTCACGCTCGGCCCGACGAGTCACCATGGCCCGCACCTCCTCCGTTGCGATCATGCCGGGGCTTACGAGGTTGGCCGTGACACCCGTGCCTCGGAGCTCCATGGCAAGTGTTCGCACAAGGGTCGGCAGGGCAGTCTTTGCTCCGTAGTAGCCAGCGTTTCGCCGACCAGGCTGCTGTGTACCAACCGTTCCCATGAAGATGATTCGCCCCCATCCGCGCTCTCGCATGGCCGGTATACACAACTGCGTTACTCGCACCGCAGCCAAGACATTCACATTCCATTCGTCGGTCCAAGTGTCCAGAGAAGACCAGCTCGACCCGCCCGGTGCGCCGTAATTGTTCACCAACACCTGCACTCGATCCGCAACTGGTGTGAGTTGGTCTGCGCCAGCATCGGTCCGGATATCGGCCGTCACTGGTTCTGCACTCAACCCTTCGGCCAGCAGCTCATCTGCTGTTGCCTTGGCTTGACCCGCTTCGAACCCATGGATGAGCACATGGGCTCCCTCGGCGGCGAGCACCCGTGCAATACCTCGCCCCGTACCCCGATAGCTGCCCGTTACAAGTGCTGTCTTCCCAGCAAGATCCAAGTCCATCGGCCGTGTCTATACGAGTGAGGTGCTCGCAGCAAGCTCACCACTGAGCCGAACCTCTCACAAGCGTCTAGCCAGCACCACATAGATAGTGCGAAACAGGATCTGGATGTCGAGGACAGGTGACCAATTGACCAAATATTGCAGGTCGTGTCCGAGCTTGAACCCAGGGTCGGTGTGATAGGAACCGTTGACTTGAGCCAGGCCGGTAATACCCGGTCGGATGTCGTGGCGGCGGCCATAACCCGGGTTCACCATCTCGAAATGTTCGGCAAGTTCTTGGCGTTCGGGCCGCGGTCCAACAAGGGACATGTCACCTCGGATCACGTTCCAGATCTGTGGCAACTCGTCGAAGCGCATCTTGCGCATCCATGCCATGGCAGGGATGACCCGTGCGTCATCGCTTGCCGCCAGTACCGCACCAGTTGCATCTTCGGCACCCTCGTACATCGTGCGGATCTTGACCATCGAGAACGTCTTGCCATACCGACCAACCCGTTCCTGGCGGTACAGAACCGGATGCCCACCGACAGTCCGGGCATAGAGCAACGTAATCCCGAGCACCACCAAGATGAGTGGCGAGGCCGCAAGGAGATACGACAGATCAAGTATTCGTTTGAACCGGGCCTTTGATGGCGCCATAGCGTGGGTCCTCAGGGCGACAAAAGGCATACCCGCAATTTGAATCGTCTTCTTCACACCCAGCAACGTGTCGGAAGGCCTCAATCGGTGATAAATGCCGACACGTTGACTCTCGAAGTCTCCAAGTGGCTTCGGATACACCTCGCTGAGCTCGATGCCACCCAGCAACAGCACGTCGCTTGCACTCACCAGATTGACGGCAAGGGCCAGATCCTCGGTGCTCGAACGCCGACCAACCACTATTGCGTCGCGATCGGTCTCAACAAGGTGAGCTTCGGCCAGTTCAATGTCGTCGGGGTTTCCCACCAGCAATACCTTCGGACGCCCGAAGCGGGCGGTCATGACCCGATGCGCTAGCCACCGGTTGAAGGCAAGCGTTGACGCTGCGACGACCGCGAAGACAACAAGGTTCAGGCGGGGCATCAGGAATTTGGATGATCCCATCGACAATGATGCGTCGATCAGTATCGCAATGCCTGTCAACGAGGCAGCGCGCGGCAAGCGTGATGTTGCACCTAAGCGCGAGTCGATCTCGTACAGGCCACCGAAGTACGCCACCACGACATGCACGATCGTGACGATCACAAAACCAAGTAGATACTCGGACAGCGAATAGCTGGGCCACGTTCTGCCCCACCGTACGAATGAGATCAACATCATCGCTGCGAACAACATGATGACATCGACTACATACATCCATCGAAACCCGCTTGGGTTCCCAATCGCAGAGAACATCCCGGTTTCGCTCGGGGCCCTAGCCGCAGTGTCGTGCTGCGCGTCGTTCTTTGCTTCGGTGGCCACGCTCAAAGGTTAATAGTCCCACGCCGCTACTTCGACGCGCGCGCCGCACTACCCGCCCCGCGCTACCCGTCGCCAGGCGCCGCTTTTGCCCAGTCAGCGATCCGCAGGTCTGGGGTCAGAGCGCGTCGTGTCATCGCCATCGTCACGATGATCACGGAGAGAGCCACTGCACCGAGGACCAGGAACATCACGACCAGCTGAAGCAGTACCGCATCTGCCGGGTCGACTCCGGCCAGAAGCAGCCCCGTCATTGCCCCAGGAAGTGCTATGAGCCCAACCACTTTTGTGCGTTCGATCTGTGGGATTAATGCGAGCCGAGCAACATTGTGCACCACGCGCCGTGTCGAGGCCGGCCCATCGAAGCCCAAGGCCAACATGGCTTCAACCTGACCTGCCGATTCGATGAGCTCGCTCCGGGTACGGTCCACCGCCTGCACAACGGTTGGCAGCGTGTTCCCAATAGTGATGCCGGCTATCACCACAACCGACACGGCCTCGATCTCCAAGACGCCAAGCCCGAAGATCACAGCCAAGACAACGCTGACGGTTAGCCCCACCGCCGAAAGGCCCACAACAATTAGGTCACGGCCTGCGCCGGTTCGCCGAGCGACCACAACACCAGCGATTCCGACCATGATGACCACCCATAGTCCGGACCACAGATTCGCCAGGCTGGACTCAAAGATCACGGTGAAGAGTGCTCCTACTCCCAGGAGCTGCGCCGTGGCCCGAACTGCTGCCCACAGAACTGATCGCTCAAGGCCGAGCCGTTGCCAGATCGATACGCCGACGACAATCGCTATCAGGATAAGCGAGACTGCTGCCTGCCACAGCTCGACGTCGGTGCGCATCTGTAGCGTCCTAGACCAACGGCTGACGGATCAGCTCAGCACGAAGATGGTGCGTCAATGGTTCGCCCACTGCCGCCATAGCAACGGTGTATTTCAGTATTGCCTGGTCGCCGTCGTCTTCGACATGAATCACCCGCTGCACGTCGCTAACCGATTTGGCGGCCGGTGTGGTGTGCACACTAAGGAGCACCAGGTCCAGCGTGGCGCCGCGCACCATCCCGTGGTGCAACTCAACGATGCCCGATGGTTGCACCACGACAAACTCGACCTGATCGTCAGCTAGCGCTCGCAGGTAGCCAGTTTCGACATGAAGGGGCTGGCCGGTCTCGGCATGTTTCGTCTTTTGGCTATACGCAACGAAGGGCTTGCCTGCATGACCAAACGCGACTTCTTCGGTGTAGCGAAACCCACCGATCGTTGGATACTCACCCTCGCCGGCCCCACGCCAAGTACCCAACAGAAAGGCAAGCGGTTCACAGTCAGCATGGAGTTGCATGCCCCGGAGTCTTGCAGGTAACGACGCCTACCCGGTCGCCCAGTCGGGCTGACGACGCACCCAGCGTGCAACGTCCGGAGCCGGTTTCGTGCCCTTGGCAAGTTCCATTACCTGATCAATGCCTGGTCAACTGCCTCGGTCAGACCAAGCTCGGCACGGTCGAGTCGAGTAGGCACTCGCCACGGCAACAGCCCTTGTCTGTCAGCAGCCACGAGTACCTGATCACTAAGCCGAGCTTGCTCATCAGGATCAACAATGAGCTGTGCGATAGAGCACGTTGTGGGCCCGCTGTGAGCACCGTCGACACCGTTGCAACAGGCAACCGTTTGCGCCGACCAGCGCAACAAAAGAACTCGTTCTCTCGCTTCCCTAGAATTATGAGGCCTTTTGACCTCTTCGGCGCCAAAGGGTGGCGCCTTCGAGCCTGCCGCCATCGACCAAGAATTGCTGGGCTGTGCATGCAGCGCCGTCGTCTGCTGCCAGGAACAACAACATCTGCACAAACTCATCGGCATAGATGCGGCGTTTGATTGCTTGCGTGGCAAGCGTGTCGGCCTCACCTTTGGGCGACCACCATTTTTCGAGCTGGCGTTCTGTGGCGACCCACCCGGGCAAAACGGTGTTCACGCGTACGGCCTGGGGACCAAACGTCTCCGCAAGTGTTCTGGTTATTCCCTCGACCCCTGACTTGGCGATCGCATAACCCGGGAAAAAGTCTTCCTTTCGCAAATAGCTGCTTGAGTCGACATTGATGCGGTCGTCCCAATACTCGGGGGTCATCTCATCCCACCTATGACGGTCATCGTTCGCAGCCCTATTGACCAATACCTGAAGAGAACCAAAGTCATGCTGCGCGGCAGCAACGGCGGCCTGAAGCGCCGCTATGTCAACAAGATCGACATGGCGAAATACAGGGACATGGCGTGGCGCAAAAGCACTGCACCGTTCGATCGTCTCGCCAGCCTTAGGGGCCTAGCGGATAGGTCAACACGTCACTTGGCAGGCCCTAGAGTTCCGCGGTTTTGGAGCTTCGCACTCTGCCTATCCGCGCAACTCCTTAGCCTCGTTGATATCCGCGAACGCGACCTAACTCCCTTGGCGAGCAAAATGTTCGACTGCGGCACTTCCGATGCCGTCAGCGCCACCAGTTGTAAACGCCACCAGTTATAAACACGGTCCGGTCGACCAACGACGGATACGTGGCGTAGTTCTGCATTGGAGCGGCCGAGGAATCCGACGTTGTTCCGGTAGAGAGATCGAACGTATCTGACATGGTCTGACCCTATCTAGTGTCGTATTGCTGCTACGGCATACGAACGTCTGTACGATGGCTCCGTGCTAGGCAAGAACTTGACCTTCGTTGCGGCCGACCCGCCACGACTGTCCTTCTTCGCTGCATGGGATTCAGACAACCCCGGCGGTCTCGGCGCCAATTCCACATTCGACGTCGAACTTGCACTTCCTGCCTCACGAGGAACGCAGAAGCAGACAGTCGCCGCTGAAAAGCTTCTGCTTCGTGACGCGATCGATCAGCTCGCCACCCTGCGTCGCGACGACCCCGCTAGCGACTCGGCTCACGCCTGGGCTGGGGTCATCCGCACCGGGCTCTCGCTGGTTGCTCGAGGCAAGGTGCTGCCGTGGGTCAGCCCCAGCGGCTACGACACTTGGCGGGTTGATCCGCTCGACCCAGGCGATCATCACATGCTCAACGCTCTCGTCAACGCATTGCCTGCAGTGGCCCACGCGACACCCTCTGCTGGCCGCGGCAGCATTAGCGACCCCACCTACACAATCCGGGCTGCGTTCGATGCAATCGCCGATGCGTTCATACGGACACCGGCTGCTCACCGCATCGGGTCGCTGCGTCTTTTTGCCGACCCCACACCAACCAAGGTTCCCCATTTGCGGCCTTGGGTGAACGACCTGGCCGCATCTCACTGCTCAAACAGTCGACTCGTGCTGCGCATGCACCCACCGGTCCAACCCGGTTCTAGCGAGCCGTCGTCAACGGTGAATGGGCCGGTCGAGGACCCAGCCCAGCCGTGGCGGGTTACCTTTGCGCTGCAGTCCAAGTCCGATCCGTCGTTGCTCGTCGATGCACGCGATTACTGGCTCGCTCCGACCGAGGTCATAGACCGCCTCGGCCATCAAGCCGAAACAACGTTGCTGGCCGGCTTGCTCACCGTGACAAAACTCGTCACACCCTGGTCGAGCCTGCTTGACGATGTGGCACCAACCGAGGGGACACTTGACGGCGATGATCTCGATGCCTTCCTCAACCAGCTCGATGCTCTCGACGCGGCCGATATCGACGTGCGATGGCCGTCCGAGCTGGTCGCACCCAAGGTCAAACGCCAACTCGTGTTGTCGGCAGGCTCACCGAGCAGTGGCCTCCCGTCGACGCTCAACCTGGAGACGCTGCTCAACGTTGATTGGGAATTCCTACTCGAGGGTGTGCCGCTGACGACCGCAGAGTTGCAGGTCCTCGCCGACGCGAAACGTTCGGTCGTCTCGCTCCGCGGCCGATGGGTCCGCCTCGACCCCGAAACCCTGCGCAAGCTCCGAGCCCCCGCGCCGGCCATCAGTATGACAACCGCACTCGCCGCAGCGCTAGGCGCCGACGTCGACCTGGCGAACGACCCGAACGCTGCCGCACTCGGTCTCGATACCGACGAAGAGATCGCCATTCGGGTCATTGGTGAACTCGACGAACTCGTGATGCGACTCGAGACCCTGACGGGCGAACGGTTCGCAGACGAACCAGCGACCCTGCACGCCGAGCTACGCCACTACCAGAAGCGCGGCCTGGCCTGGATGGCTGACCTATGCCAGCTCGGATTTGGTGGTTGCTTAGCCGACGATATGGGGCTCGGTAAGACCATCCAGGTGCTGGCGCTTCATGCAGCCCGTCGTGCATTCGCCAGCGACTCCAACGTCGACGCCGGTCCCACCCTGGTGATCTGCCCAACGTCACTGATGACCAACTGGGCACGCGAGGCCAAGCGATTCGTTCCCGACTACGACGTCCATATCTTCCACGGCCCAAACCGCTCACTCGACAGCTTGTCAAAGGACTCGATCGTCGTAACGAGCTACGGAGTCGTGCGCAGCGACGCTGCCATGTTGGGTGCTATCGAGTGGGACCTCGTCGTCGCCGACGAAGCCCAGAACGCAAAGAACCCTCGATCTCGCACCGCCAAAGCCATTCGTCAGATCAGCCATGGGGTGCGAATTGCCTTGACCGGCACACCAGTCGAGAACAACCTCAGCGAGCTCTGGTCCATCATCGACTGGTCGGTGCCTGGCCTGCTCGGGCCACTCGAAACGTTTCGCCGCACGATTGCACTACCTATCGAGCGAGACGGCGACCGCAAGGCGACAGAACGTCTGCACCGCTTGGTACAACCCTTCCTGTTGCGTCGCACAAAAACCGACGAAGGCATTGCCCCAGAGCTGCCTGCAAAGATCGAGCGAGATGTCATCGTTCCGCTGTCTGACGAACAGGTCACCTTGTACAAGGCCACCACTGAACAGGTCCTGGCCGAAGTTGCTAGTGCCGAAGGCATCGACCGGCGCGGCCTGATCCTAAAACTCCTGACTGGGCTCAAGCAGATCACCAATCACCCCGCACAGTTTCTGCGCGAGACAGGTCCACTCGATGCTCGTTCCGGCAAGCTCGACGCGCTCGACGATCTGCTCGCATCCGCCGATGCTGCCGGCGAGTCCACGTTGATCTTCAGCCAGTACGTCGCTATGGCCAACCTGATCGTGCAACATCAGCAGGTCCGAGGACACCAGATCGATGTCTTACATGGCGGGTTGTCCGTCAAGGCTCGCCAGCAGCTTGTCGACCGCTTCCAGGCGGGCGAACTTCAGGTGCTCGTGTTATCGCTAAAGGCGGGCGGAACAGGACTCAACCTGACTGCGGCGACCAACGTCGTTCATTATGATCGCTGGTGGAATCCCGCTGTAGAAGACCAAGCAACCGACCGCGCCTATCGCATTGGTCAGACCAAAGCAGTCACGGTGCACCGCATCATTACTGAGGGCACTATTGAGGACCGTGTTGCCGATCTACTCACGGCCAAGCGCAAGCTGGCCGCCTCGGTCACTGGAGCCGGGGAAAGCTGGATTGGCGACCTTGACGACAATGACTTGGCCGAACTGGTCGAGTTGTCGGTTTCGTGAGCATGTACGTTGGGGGCCGAGACTGATGGCAAAAGTTCGTCAATTCGGCAACACTTGGTGGGGTAAGGCCTGGCTCGATGCGCTTGAGCAACGAGCCCTCATCGACCCCAATAGGCTCCCCCGCGGCCGCACCTACGCGCGCCAAGATCGGGTACGCAATATCGAGCTGTCACCCGGCGAGCTGCGGGCCCAGGTGTGGGGCACCCAAGACGTTCCGTATACGACAACGTTGTCCATGCGGGTGCTCACCAACAGCGAGTGGGACACGGTGCTCGATCTTGCGATGACCAAGGCCAGCAATGTCGCGGCCCTGCTGGCAGGCGAGGTACCGAAAGAGATCGGCGATCATGTTCTGCCCGATCGCGGCGATCTGGGTCCCGAGTGTTCCTGCCCTGATTGGGCCGAGCCATGCAAACATGTTGCTGCGCTGTGTTACGTGGCCGCCGACATGTTCGACGCTGATCCCTTCGCTCTACTCACGCTTCGCGGCCGAAGCCGCGACGCCGTTCTCACCGAGGTCCGCACTCGACGAAGTCAGCGACTGGGGGTCGACATGACCCCATCTAGCGATCAACCCCGTGGCGGCGACCCGACCGTTTCTGGGGCCCGGGCTTTTCGTCGCGAACCCATTCCCCTGCAGCAATCCGCCCCATTGCCGAGTCGCCCCGGCACCTTGGTACCGCTGGCAGTTGTCCCCGGAGCTGACGCCGGCATCGATATCGACGAACTAGCCGACCTGGTCAGCGACGCCGCCGAGCGTGCCTGGTCAATGCTGGCAGACGGTGCCGGTAGCGGACTCGAGCTCAGCGCCGGCGCCGACGTCGTCCGGCGCGCCACGCGAGGCAAGAGCGATCAGATTGCTGACGCCACCGGGTTAGACCCACACGAGTTGCGGGCGGCGGTAACGGCATGGCGTATCGGCGGTCTCGCTGGCTTCCAAGCCCACACCGCCAAGCCCCAGGTAGACCCCGATCTCATGATTCGGGGTCGGCACAGCTTGGGCGAGGGGGCTCGTGTCCGGGGCAACATTGTTAGTCGTGGCACAACCCAGTTACGCCTCGATCAGGACAAACAATGGTGGCGCTTCACCGCTGACGATGACCTGGGCTGGCTCCTTACCGACGGGCCAGCTGACGATCCCGACGATCTGGTCTAGCGCTGCCTGCCAGCTCGTGCTGTGTGAGCACTACGTTCACGTGCATGGATATCTACGAGGTGATCTACGCCACCCGCGCAATGCGACGTTTAGCGCCTGATCCAAAACCGGGCGAGCTTGTCTCCAAAGGCGACCCGAACGGCCCGAACATCGAGCAGACGGCTCTGATCGATACGTCCGTCCAGTGGCTTGCACACAATTTCCACACCGCGCCAATGCCCATTCCTGTGTTCGGAAAAGAGGGCGGCGAGGATTTTCTCGGTATACCCCGCAACGACATTTGGGGTATGCATGCCATGGTGCCAATCGGTCATCGGACCGCCGACGGGGGTACCCCGAATCGCCGGCCAGCTGAAGAAGACATATTTTCTAAGACTTGGGGCCAACGTGTGCCGCGGTCTGTGCCCCAACCGCTCTGGACCAAAGACTGAGGACCATGTCAATGACGAACATGCAACACGACGCTCACGGCCTTGTGATCACCACCACGAGTGCCGATGCAGCATCAGCCTTCGACGCTGCGGTGGCCGACTATCTCGACTACCGATCATCCGCATTCGGCCAGCTCAAAGCAGCGCTCACTGCCGACCCTAACTTCGTCATGGCATTGGTCTTTCGCGCCTGCTTCTTCCAGATGATGGAAACGACCGGCGTGCGGCCGAAGGTGCAGGGTTGGCTCGACGATATGCAGCCCATGCTCGACGGCGTGACCGAGCGCGAACAAGCCCATGTACGGGCCGTGCAAGCGTGGGTCAACGGCGACATCATCGGGGCAACAGCCACTTGGGAGCTCATCCTGGCCGAACACCCTCGCGACATAATCGCGCTGAAACTGCATCACTATTTGACGTTCTGGACCGGGCGCACCCAGGCGCTGCGCGCCGTGACCTCAGCCGTCCTCCCTGCATGGGATGACTCTGTGCCCGGGTACGCAAGCGTGCTGGGCATGCACGCGTTCGCGCTTGAAGAGACCGGCAACCACATCGGGGCCGAGGCCATTGGTCGAGAAGCCGTTGAACGAAACCCCAACGACCTGTGGGCGATCCACTCGGTGGCCCATGTGCTCGAAACCCAAGGCCGCTCTGCCGAGGGTGTGACATGGCTCGACTACCCGACCGGCGCGTGGGATGACCGCAACCCATTTCGTGGCCATATCTGGTGGCACGCTGCGCTCTTCAACGCAGCCCAAGGGAACTACGACAAAGTGTTGTCTCTATACGACAACGAAATCACCTCGGTGAACACGCCGCAGAATGTCGACGTCCAGAACCTGGCATCGCTTTTGGCTCGACTCGAGCTTCGCAGCGTTGACGTTGGCGACAGATGGGCGGCTCTGGCCGAGCACAGCAAAGCCCGCATTGGCGATCATGCCATTGTGTTCAACGACATCCACTGGAGCCTGGCCATGGCAGCCGGTGGATGTGCCGAGGAAGCGTCACGTCATGCTCAAGCTATGGCTGACTTCGCATCGACCAACTCGCTGTGGACCGCCCACGTCTTCGCCGCTGTAGGCACCGAGCTATGCCGAGGTCTGGCTGCATGGGGAAACCAGGACTATGCCGCTGCAGCCGATCTGATGTGGCCGATCAAGGATGACCTTGCACCCATCGGCGGAAGCCATGCCCAGCGCGACCTGTTTCCTCAGGTACTCGGCGACGCCCTACTCAAGGCAGGCCGATTCGCCCAGGCTCGTAGCCTCTATAGCGAGAGGGTGACAATGCGCCCTTCGGCTCGAACCGACTGGGAACATCTGTCAGAAGCACTGGCCGGGCTGGGCGATGGCGTCGGGTCACGGACTGCGGCCAACCAAGCCTTGGCAGCGGCAGAACCTGGCGCATAGGTAGTTACGGCGTTCTGTGCCATCGCAATTAGTGCGCAGCTACGATCTCGCCGCGATCAGTACGCCACAACAACTCGCCGCCAACAACCAGGACGAAGGTGGTGACACCCATGCCAGCCAACGGCCAACATCAGGCCGGAGACGAGCTGCACCCGCGGACCTTGACTTAGCACGGTGCGGGCCATACCGACCCCAGCGACTAGACCGCCACCTGCACCGACGAGCGACAGAAGCGCGAAACCTTCGGAACCGCGGCCAAAGAAGTCTTCGGCCACACTTGGCAGGAAGGCGATGTAGGGAAACCCCACCATCGTGACCAAGATCGCTAGTGAGACAACGATGCGTAGCGATGGCACCGAGGTCGCGTACCGGAAGCCATCGGCCATCTCGACCAGCGGAGCCTGTTGCGGCCGATCAGGATTCGGTAGACCAGGATCCAGAAAGAGGAAGCAGATCGCTGCCGACACGACGATGAGCATCCAGAATCGCGTCACGTTGAAGACCTCAGCCATACCCAACGCCCCATTACTGACTGCCAGGAAGGCAGTCGCAAGGATAAGGATCTGCCGTTTCGGCACCCGGTCTGCCAGCACACCACCAATCGGGGTCATCACCAGCGACACGACACCAAACGCAAGCGTCACAAGTCCGAGAGCAGCATTGGTGCCGCCCAGTTCTTTTGCCAACGCACCTCGGGCGACGATGCCGCTGAAGATCGACAGGTAATACAGGAACGTGCCGAACCAAAAGATGCGAGTGTCGGAGTTCGAGTCTCGCCCTGCTTCGAGGCGTCCTCGTTGGCTGCAGACGATTCGGATGAGTCGAGCCTTGCCAAGATCCCGAGACTACGGCCGAGGCGTGTGTCACTTCCAGATTACGGCTGGTGACTTCCGACCAGCGGCGGCCCGGCACAGGCAGCGGACGGGCAGGATTGCGCTAATCGAGTGGACAAGCTCGATGGTTTTTATGCTGCGAGTGAGCCAACGGTCTGTCAGTCGCCGAGCGCCACCGGCTGGCGTTCAGCCCAGACATCACCTGGACCCGGATTCGTTACGGCAGTCGAACCGCCGAGATGACGCACGATCCCCCATACCGAGTTCAGCGCTGTTTGCACGGCACCTTCGGCCCAGCCTGGTGTCCATGAGGTGTCATCGCCGGCAAGGAAAAGTCCCTGCTGCTGGGCAGGAAGATCCTGCTGCATGAAATAGCTGTACATCCGGTAGTTATAGCGATAGTGCCCGGGCTGGGCACCCTTAAATGCCCCCAAGAACAAAGGGTCAGCTTCCCATGACACGGTGATTGGTTCGCCGATTACGTGGCTGGACAGATCAGCATTCGGGTAGATCATTTCGAGCGTCTCAATGGCGAGC
>Ga0307985_10000050_pt1 | contig 61589 bp, 6 predicted proteins | sample EllFjometageno80_FD_203155 | JGI IMG/M metagenome (GOLD analysis project Ga0307985, IMG submission 203155) | Marine microbial communities from Ellis Fjord, Antarctic Ocean - #80 | ecosystem: Environmental > Aquatic > Marine > Unclassified | place: Southern Ocean | collected 2014-10-09 | reverse complement strand
CCCCCAATTATAAAACCCCCCCCCCCCCCCCCCTGTTCACTGTGTGTGTGCCCGCCCCCATCCTCGAAAGGTTACCTCTCCAAGACTTTTTTTCTCCAGGGCTCAATTTATTAACGCGGGAGCTGTTTCGGTCTGCCTCAGCGTAACCTCTCTCTCGACCTCCCTCTCTCTCTCACTCTCTCAAGCCTCGTGCTGCAACATCTGGAATAGTTAAATACTTATCGGTTGTACAGAGTAGAAACATGCTTCATCAACACACGTAAGCTTCTTCTCATTCATAATTTAGTTTACGTGGTCCCCCAAAAAATCCTTCGATACCCGCTCCCCATTGTTTAAAAGGTTTTGTTCGCTCTCCTAACCTCTCACACTCCACACCGTAGATTCGTGTTGCTGGCCATCGCGGCAGTCACGCTGGTGCTGGTAGTCGGGTCCTTAACTGTCCCCGGCGAGCCGGCGTCTGCGTCCCTGACCGTGCTGAGTGGCAGTGAATTGGAGATGTGAGTGAAGCACAGTGCAGCTGTACCGAGTGCCAGACACACAGTTACACCAGACACACAGTTACACCAGACACACGGTTACAGTTGGGCTGAATCCAGACACAATCACACAAGAAGGCACAAACACATACAAACCACATCTCTCTCTCTGCGCTGTCGTTATGTGTGCCTCCCCTTGCTATGGAGTACTCTATGATACCTGCATCCTGTATGCCCCACCACATCTATCTTTGCTCACCCCGTCTGCTTGCTCCCCCAGATCCTTCACGTCCCCTCTCTCTGACGGCGGCTCGTCCGTGTCCGCCTACACCGTAGAGTGGGACACGGACTCCGGAACGCCCGAGCAGCAGGTGATCACCGCCTCGACCTACGTCGGCCCCAACGAGATGCAGTCCATCACCACCAGCATCGCTGATGTGGATGAGGTTCAGACTATCGAAAGTGGCGCCCCGACGTTCAGGGAGGTAAGTACACTGAGCACACACAGCGGACACACACACAGCGGACACACACACAGCGGACACACACACTGTGGACACACACTCAGCGGACACACACACACACACACACACACACACACACACACACACACACACACACACACACACACACACACACACATCTCACTCATGTCATGGGCAGATCCAAACCATTACCGTTTCCCCTCCCGCCGGCCAATCGGCGCTCCAGGCCTCGTGGTCCTTCGCGCTCTCGCTCGAGACTCCCGCTTCCCTGCAATACTCCGGCCAGATCTCCGCCACCGCAGCCCACTCCGCAGCCCGAACCGGCGTCGAAGAGATGATCGGTTTCATGCTCAACGTGGACGCTGGTGTTACTGTGACCAAGTCGACCATCAATAGCGACGGAGGATTCACGTACTCTGTCACGTTCCCCGCCACCATGGGAGACGTGCCACAGTTGACGAGTTACACGTCGGACGTGCCCATCGTGTTCGCGACGGTTCAGGTAAGCCCTGTCCCTTGTTCCCCCCCCCCCGTACCCTTCTTACCCCTTTGTGTGTGTGTGTGCAGGAAGGAAATGTCCTCGGAGGTACTTTCAGGCTCGAGTTTGGCTCTCAGACCACCGGCGACATTGCGTACGACGCGACTGCCGCCGATGTTCAGACCCACCTCGAGTCCCTCAGTACCGTCTCCACGGTCACGGTCGTCCGATCCGCCTCCAGTACGTACCTCAATCAGGATGGCTACGTCTGGACGGTCACGTTCACTTCCGACGGCAACCCGGGGGACGTAGACGAGATCATTTGCAACAAGGCGGGGCTCACCACGACGAACACGGTGCAGAACACCGGCGCCGGCGCGACCGTGCTAACGCCGGCCACGACGACGCCGGGGGAGGAGATATCTGGAACTTTCACGCTCACGTATGACGGACAAACCACGGGCGCCATCGAAATCGACGCGACCGCGGCGGACATGACTTCCAAGCTCGAGTCCCTTTCCAATGTTCCCGCAGGCACCATCGCGACGTCCCGCTCCGCCCCGGATTTCGAAGGAGGCTACACGTGGTCCGTAACGTTCCTCGAGGATTACCCCAAGACGCACGCGGGTGACCTGAATCTCATTGCGCACGGCACATCCTCTGCCGGCGCGATCGTTGACATTGTCGAAGTCCGCACCGGCACTGTCAAGGAGGTTCAGACGCTCACCACGACCGCTGGCACTAGCGGCAACGTCGAGTCGACTTCTTCGTTCAGACTCTCGTTCGGCGCTGCGTCTTCCAATACTGATATCTTCATGCTCCCTTCCGCCGGTTCCTGCTCTGGCACAACGCGCGAGGTCCAACGTATTTCCACCTCTACTACTGACACGACGGCCACAGGAGGAGACGACACCGTCTCCACGCTCCTCACGTTCACTCTCACGTATGGATCTGATACGACGGAATCCATCTTCGCGCACGACCAGGCCAACGGCGCCTGTGCCACTCAGGCAACCGCCATTGAGACCGCCCTTGAGAAGCTTCCCTCGTTTTACGACGTCACGGTAATCGCATCCGGCGCCGTCGCCGACCACTCGTGCGACTGGGACATCACGTTCGACACTGTATCCGGCGACATGTCCCCCCTCACCGTGACCACAACTTACGTCAACACTTCTAACGGCCCTTCCTCCACAGCTACCTCCGGCGACGACTCCATTGCCGTCACCACCTCGGTCAACGGAGACGTCGACGCGATCAAGAGCGCCCTCGAGGCTCTCACGACTGTGGGCACCGTGACCGTGACTGACACGTACAACATTGGGGACGACACTTGCGTCTGGTCCATCACGTTTGACACGAACGCGGGCAGCAGCCTCCCCGACCTCACGCCTCACACCGTGGTCGGCCCCAACAGTGACCTCGTTGCGTTCGCGCGGACAACACCCTCCACTTCCATCGCCCTCGGCGGCGACTTCACCCTTGAGTTCGAGGGCCAGCGTACTGGCTACCTCCCCTACACGTCCTCCGCCGCAACCGTCGAGGCTGCCCTCGACGCTCTCTCCACGGTCGGCGACGTGTCGGTCTCCCGCTCGGCAACTGGCGACGAGAACGGCGGCCACTCTTGGACTGTCACCTTCCTCACTAACCTCGGCAACGTTCAAACTCTCATTGCAGATGACAACGACATGACTGGCACGGCCGCGTCGGTCACCGTTTCCACTCCCACGCAGGGCGTCGCTCCTCCCTTCAACTCCGCCGAGTACGAGTCCACGACTGTCACCGATCTCTCCGACCTCTCCACCGTCGCGTCGTCCCTCTCCGAAGGCATCCCGTACTACTTCCGTGTCGCCGCCATGAATGCTATGGGTACCGGCTCCAGCACCATGGCCTTCCCCCCTTACGCCACTCCCCTTCCCCAACCCCCCTCTGCCCCCACAGACCTCGCTCTTTCCGTCACCGACGGCTCCACCCTGTCCGTCACGATTAACGAGCCGGCCCTTAACGGCGGCCCCGCGATCGATCAGTACAAGGTCGAGTACGCGACTGCGGCTTTCGCGGACGAGGAGCAGCTCGTCACACTCACCTGTAACTCGCTGCCGGACATTCAGACGGTCACCACCACCGCCGACTCCACCCCCTCCGAAATCCAGATGATTGTCTTCGAGTCGGCCAACGTCGGTGTTGCCACTGAAGTGCAGAAGGTCAAGTGTGACGCGTCGGGAGGCTACTTTGGCCTCACGTTCGGCTCCGAGACCGCGTCCATCGCTTACGACGCGACCGACGCCGAGATCAAGGCCGCCCTCGAGAACCTTAACGCCCTCACCACCGTCGCCGTCACTATTGCCAACGGCGCCCAGGCGTGCCTTCCCCACGACGGCGCGAACGCTGGTGAATTCTCGGTGACGTTCACTACTGTTGTGGGCTACGAGGGCGACATCCCCTTGCTCGTTCCCGTTCAGAATAACCTCGAGGGTAACCGCATCGTCGAAATCACCGCCATCACTGAAGGCGATGCCGCGCTCGCTGGCGATTTCATGCTTTCCTTCAAGGGCGCCAAAACGTCCCTCATCACCCTCGTCGCTAACACCGCCACCACAGCGACCAACATCGCCACCGCGCTCAACAACCTTGACACCATTACTTCCTCAGGTGTTACAGTGGCCGCCGAGGCCGTTGGCGGCGGATACGCCGGCCAGGTCTACTCCGTTACTTTCTCCGGGGCCGGCGTTCAGGGCGACCCGGAGGCCATCTCCTTCGACGCTGCCGACCAGGCGCTCACCGGAAACGGCGCTAACCTCCTCATTGCCGCCAACGGCGCTACCTTCAACGACGGCGCCACCACTCACACGTCCGTCAACGGCGCTAACGTCGGCGGCACCTTCACCCTCACGCTCCGCGGCCACACCACGGAGCCCATAGAGGCTGATGCTGCCGACACCACCCTCAAGGCCCGCCTCGAGGCCCTCGACAATGTTGGAACCGTGGACGTCGTCCGCGACGCTGCTAGCGAGCAGGGCGGCTACACCTGGTCCATCACGTTCAGCTCCAACCCCGGATACTTCCCCGTGGACTCGCGCAACGTTGACCTCCTCACTTCCACCGGCGCCCTCACCACCTCCCACCTCTCTGCCACCGCCTCCGTGTCCACGGCCTTCATTCAGGACGGCTCGCCCCCCCTCGGCGGAACTTTCACCCTCGGCTATAACGACGGATCTTCCGTCGTCACCACCAACGCCATCGACGCCTTTGCGTCCGCTGCCACCGTCAAGGCCAACCTCGAGAGCCTCTCCACCGTCGGCCGCGTCGACGTCAACAGAGCGACCAACTCTGACGGGTACGCTTGGGCCGTGACCTTCTCTGGCTGCGAGTATACCGCCTCTGCTGACATTTGCAACATTGGCGACCTCGTCAACTTGGTCACCACTCCCTCCCTCACCGGTTGCTCCTCCTCCACCCTTCTCACTACTGAGTCCGTGACCGGATCCGGCGCCGACGTCGGCACTGACCCCATCACCGACCTCTCCTCGGGCTTCCCGTACGTCCACGACATTACGTCCCTCACCGTCGCCACGCAGTACTACGTCCGCGTGTCCGCTCGCAACTCGGAGTCTTTCGGCACTCGCCAGCTCACCACCCCTTCGTCCGCCATCCCCAAGTACAACCCTCCCGGCTCTCCCCTCCCCGTCGTCCTCGACACTTCCACCGCCAATGCCGTCACTGTTTCCTGGGAGATGCCCACCGTCGACGGCGGTGCTGATGTCTCTGGTTACGAGCTCTGGATGGACGACTGGAACGGCGGCGCCTCGGCGCTTGTCTACGACGGCACCAACGACGCCACCACCAAGACCTTTACCATCTCAACTGGCGACTCCGGACCTCTGAACCAGCTCGTTGAGGCCCAGCGCCAGTACAAGTTCCAGGTCCGCGCCCTCAACTATTGCTACTCCACTTCCGATCCCAGCAAGGTTTGCTTCGGAGCGTTCTCCGACGTCTCCGTTTTCACGGTCCGCGCCCCTCGCGCGCCCCTCGCGCCCGCCGTGCCCACTCGCGACTCCACCACGGCGCTCGACGCTTCTGTTGGGGATACCAACGTTGTCATAAACTGGGCCCGCCCCATCGACAACGGCGGCGCCGCCATCACCTCTTACACGCTGTATATCACAGATTCCGCTGGCGTCACGACCTCCCCCGCCCCCATCGCGGCCCCTACTACTACTTACACGCACTCCCCGGTCGCCGAGGGCGACATTTACCGCTACAAGGTCGTTGCCGTCAACGGCCAGGGCAACTCTGGCGCCTCGCCCGTTCTCACGGTCATCGCCGCCGAGATCCCTGGATACGACCGCGCCAACACTGCCACCTACCAGGCTGCTGGATACAAGCCCTCTATCGATGATGTCCAGGAGACTGCCATCGCCGTCTCGTGGCTCGCGCCCGCGTCCGACTCTACCGGCGGCTCTGCCATCACCGGCTACAAGCTGTACGCGTACGAGGGCGTTGCTCTCAACACAGTCACTGACATGGACCCCGTGAAGCAGGAGATCCAGACCATTGCCCTCGCCGGCGGCAGCCTCACCAACGCCGACACCTTCACCGTTTCTTACAGCGGCGCCGAGACCCCAGACATTCTCAGGACCGCCTCCGCCGCCGACATGAAGCAGGCCCTCGAGAATCTCGACACCGTGGGCATTGTTACCGTCGACGACTCTGTCGCCGACACCTGGACTGTCACCTTCGTCACCGAGGCTGGCAACCTGCCCCTCATGCAGGTCACCGATGGCAAGCTCACCGGTGGCGACGCCGCCATCACCGTCGTTTCCGACCAGGACGGCTCCGCCGCCACTCTCATCTACGACGGTTCCGATGCGCCCAATGTGCTCTCGTACACCACCTCTGGCCTCACCGCCGATACCAACTATGCGTTCAAGATCTCCGCCATCAACGCCGTCGGAGACGGCATCTTAACAGATGCTTCCGTCACTGTCATCGCTCGTGCCGGCGCCTCTCCCCTTTACACGACCGCCTCTGGCTCGTCCCTCGCCAACGGCATCACCGGCCGCATTTACGAGGAGCAGCACGTCACCGTGGCCCCTTCCACGGGAAGCCGCGACGACTGCACCGCCCAGACTTTCAAGCTCTCGGATGGCTCCACCACCTCTGCGGACGTGTGCGGCGCCACTGCTGCCGTCATGCAGGCTGAGATCAACGCACTCGCTCTTGGATCCGTCTTCGTCTCGCGCCACCAGGCTACCACCGACGCCGGGGCCCAGGCTTACGAGTACCGCGTCACGTTCCTCACTCACGCCGGTGACGTCCCCGCCCTCACCGCAGCTATCACGGGAGCCCCCGTCGATATCAACGACGCTTCTGTTTTCGTGCACGAGTACCTCAAGGGACAGGCCAACAAATTCATCATCGAGCCCAAGAAGGCCTCTGGCGCCGCTCTTCGCGACATCACCGCCGCGGCCGGCGACGCGGGCCAGGACATCTTCTTCACCGAGCTTTGGACCTCTGCTACCTCTGTCGTCGATGGCTCCCACACCGCCATGACCGGAGACGGCGCCGTGGCCACCTACAACTCCGTCAAGTACGAAGTTCAGACGATCACCCTTCTTAACACCGATACTGGCACTTTCGCCATCACCTACGACAACTCTGCCACGCACTTGTCCGGGGCTTCCGAGGCCACCGCCTCCACAGTGAAATACTCCGATGGAACCAACCTCGCCTACAACACTAAGCTTGCGCTCGAGAACCTCGCTCAGATCGACGGCGTCGACGTCACGTGCACCGGCTGCTCCGCCGCTGGAACCCGCGTCCTCTCCATCACCTTCACTGCCAACCTCGGAGAGCTCCCGTTGCTCTCCACCCCCGTTGGTACCGTGGCGCGCACTCAGTTCGGAGTCGCCGAGGTCCAGAGGATCATCACTTCCGCCGACACCGCTGGTTCTCTCCTCGGCTCGTTCGTCATATCTTACGGCGGTGTGTACACCAGTGACATTGCCTACGATTCCACCGCTGCCACGGTCAAGTCGGCGCTCGAGGCCATCTCTACCATCGACGAGGTTAACGTGCAGCGCGCCAACATGAACACCGGCTACGAGTGGACGGTTTCCTTTACTAAACAGCTCGGCAACCTCGACAACATGGTGTCTTACCCGTACAAGTACGAGATCCAGGTCGTCAAGACGTCCGGCGGCAACCCCACTCCTCTCGGCGGAACCTTCACGCTCGAGTATGCGGGCGAGACTACGTACGCTCTCAACAACGACGCCTCGGCTGTCGAGGTTAAGACTGCCCTCGAGTTTCTCTCCACCATCTCCCGTGTCGACGTCAACCGCGATGACTTCTCTTACGGAGTGTACAACTGGCGCGTGACTTTCCGCTCCGAGATCGACAACATTGTTGACATGGGCACCGACGGTACTTCCCTGACTGGCTCCTCCGTCGCGATCACGGTCGACGCCGGAGACGCCGCCCAAGTATCCGGCGACTCCCAGTCCCTCGTGGGCGTCACTCCCGGCACCAACCCCGGTGTCACTGTGAACGAGAAGGTTCGCGGCCTGCCCTCTTATACCGCTTCCTACGAAGCGGATACTGTCGGCGCGTACTCTCTTGCCGTTCTCCAGCTTGCGTCTGGTGGCCTCTCCGCCAAGTACTATGACAACCAGTGGTTGCTCGACACGCCTGTCGTCGAGCGCGTCGACACCGCCATTGATTTCGACTGGGGCACCGGCGCTGTCACCACCTACGGCCGCGACTACGTCTCTGTTCGCTGGTGGGGTAAGATCAACCCGCCTTCCTCCGAGACCTTCACGTTCTACGCTTACGGCGACGACGGCATCCGCGTCTACGTCGACCACGTGCTCGTCATTGATGCTTGGGAGACTTCCGCCAACGAGATGCGCGCCGATGTTGCCCTTACCGCCGGCTCTTACCACGACTTGCGCGTCGAGTACAAGGAGGAGACTGGCACTGCCAAGGCGCATTTGAAGTGGTCGTCCGACTCTGTGAAGAAGCAGACCGTCCCCGCCGAGTACATGTACTACCCCACGCACATCTCCGGCTCTCCGTACGCCACCACCGTTGTGCCCGGAGCCGCCGACTACCCTCACTCCACGACCATCGGCACGGGCACCACTGCTGCCGTCGCTGGCGAGCCCACGTCCTTCACCATCCAAGCCAAGGATTCCCAAGGCAACGACAAGGTTACCGACGCGAAGTCCCAGGGCGATCTCCAGTCCCCCTCCGACCAGTTCACTGTCGAGATCGATGGTGCCGGTGACGTCTCGGCCACCGTCAAGTACACGTCTGCTGGCCAGTACACTGTTTCCTACACCGCTCTCAAGGCTGGATCTTACCAGGTCTCTGTCAAGTCCGGCGGCAACCACATCTACTGCGGCCAGGGCTCGGCCTCCCCCTGCTCTCCCTTCACCCTCACTGTCGATCCCGGACCCACCGTCGCCGGCGTGTCTGAGGTTGAATCTCTCAAGGCCCCCGCCCTCGACTCCATTGTCGAGGCCGTCGCTGGCGAGGTTGGCTACATGACCATCCAGGCCAAGGACACGTACGGAAACAACAAGATCACCGGCGGTGACGACTTCAAGGCGCAGTTCCAGGCGTGCTCCGATGGTGCTGTCCCCTGTGCTCTTTCCGGCGTCTCGTACCAGGGCGTCGTTGCTGACCAGAGTGATGGAACTTACATCGTCACTTACACGATCCCCACTGCTGGCGCCTACAATGTCAAGGTCTCCCTTGACAACGTCGAGGTCCTTTACTGTGTTGCCGCTAGTGCTCCTCTGTGGAACGCTCGCGACTACGACGGGGTTAATGTTTACACGACCGAGTCCTTCTGCGTCGACCAGCCAGCTCTCAACCTGGAGGTCATGCACGCCGAGCTTCATTCGGCATCCACCACCGCCATCGAGGGCACGGCTGCCGCACCTTCGTACACCGGACTCTCCGCCGCTATTGTTGGCATCGAGAACGGGTTCCGCATCCAGGGCCGTGATAAGTTCGACAACATCCGCTACGGCGAGGGGCTCACGCACTTCTCCGGGAACGGCGACGGCAGCGAGGATCACTTCCTCGCCACGCTGACGCACTCGCAGGGCTACACGGTCACTACCTCCTCGGCTGTCCAGACCGTCGCTGTGATTGGCGCTGGCTACTACCGCCTGTCTTTCGCTGGCGCCACCACCATCGAGATCGCTCACGACGTTGATGCCAACGTTATGGCCGCCGCTCTTATCGAGGCTCACGTCGACGGTGTCCACTACGTCGAGGTCAACAAGGCCGCTAGCGTTTATTCCGTTACTTTCACCTCCAAGCTTGACGAGTGGTCCGCCGCTCCTTTGACCGCTGTCGACTCCCGCGATGCTTTCGCCGCTGCCTCTGGCATTGTCACCGTTGCCAAGCCCGCCGCGGCTGGCGTTTACCCCATCACTTACACCGTTTTCGAGAAGGGAACGTACTCCCTCGACGTCACCTCCGGTGGCGAGGCGGTTTACGGCTCGCCCTTCACTGTTGTCGTCGAGGATGGCGAGGTCTCCCCTCTGTCCACTCTTGCCGCTGGCCAGGGTTTGATTGACGGAATTGCTGGCGAGACGTTCGAGTTCACCGTCCAGGCCAAGGACGTTCGCCAGAAGGAGGTTCAGGTCATCGCCATCGATTCTCTTTACGAGACGAACGGAAACTTCGTTCTTAACTTCTTGGGCCAGCCCACTGGCAACCTTTTGACGACTGCTTCCGCGAGTGATATTGAAAATGCTCTCGAACTTCTCAGTACCGTTTCAGACGTCACCGTCACCAAGGACTTTGTCGGATTGTACTATGACACCGCTGGCGCTCTTCAGAACGGCAACTCGTTGTCGATGCTCTCCTACTGGACCGTCACTTTCGAGGACCAGACTGGCGATCTTGAGATGATTACCTACACGGACGTCGACCTCGGCCACCCCAATTCTCATACTGACAACCCGGCTACCCCCGTCGTAACGATCTACGAGACCAAGGCTGGCTCGAGTGGCAACAACAGAAGGGAGGACTTGACCGACAGCTCGGACAGTAGGTACGCCGGTAACGACCTTGACTCTATCGAGATCACTTTCACACACGACACTGCGGTTGGCGCCGATGGCTCCGCCCTCAAGGTTGGCATGTACGAGACCCAGACCGTCACTTGCTCCTCCTCTACGTGGGACGCGAGCGCTACCTTCTCTCTGTCTTTCGGGTCTACTACCGTCGCCGGCCTGTCTGTTGCGATCACCGCAAGCGACCTGACGACTCAGCTTCAGAACAACTTTGCCACCGGCACGGTTGCGGTTACTATGAACACCGGCTCGGCTCTCTGTGCCAACGGTGCTACTATCATCACCAACATTGCTTTCACTGGGAGCAAGTTCACCCAGCCCCTGTTTGAGTTCTCCGATATCTCCGACTCCGCTTTCACCGTGACCCCGAGAAACCTCATCGACGGTGTTGACTCTGTCACCACTTCCTCTGACGGTTTGTACACGGTCGTTTACACCCCGACCATCAAGGGTCACTATGCTGCCCAGATTCGCATCGGCAGCGGCCCGTCTGTCATCCTCACGGACCTGTCCACTGGCGTCACCGTTTACCCCGCCGTCGCATCTGCTCCTCAGACCACCCACAACTCTGCGTGGTTCGAGACCGAGGACGTCACCGCTACGTTCGTTGTTCAGGCCACCGATCGCTTCGGCAACGAGCTCGACGCCAGTCTCACGGCTGGCCACGAGTTCACTGTTCAGCTTGTGGGAAGCCCCGACCCGTGCTCTGGCGTCAGCACTAACGACTCGTTCTTCGCCTCTGTTACTGAGACTTCTCCCAACACCGGCGGAACCTACGATGTGTCTTACTTGCCTCGCCTCGCTGGTCCCCACGAGGCTAACATCAACCTTCGTTCCGTTGGCGGTCTGCTCGCGACCTACTACAGCAACGAAGATTTCACGTCGCCGGTGCTCGGCAACAAGGACTACCTGAACTCCCCGTACCATGAAATCGCGTGGTGCCCCACCGAGCTCAAAACTTGCGACTCCACTCAGCTGGATGCGACCTCTACCTTCTCCTTCGACTGGGGATCCGCCGCGCCTCTCAGCAAAGCTACTTCGGCCACTTTCCCTATGGACTACTTCTCTGTCAAGTGGGAGGGCGAGATCCTCGCTCCCTCCACCGACTCTTACATGTTCACTCTCGTCCAGGATAACAAGGCGAGGGTCACCATCGACGGCATCGTCGTCGTCGATGCGTGGACCAACAACCAGGAGTCCACCTCTGGCTCTGTTTCTTTGACCGCTGGCACGTACTACAGTATCAAGGTCGAGTACGTGGAGGACACCGCCGATGCCAAGATTGAGCTGCAGTTCTCGACGACCGCTTCGCCTTCTTCCGTCGCTGTTCCTTCTTCCATGCTCTTTTACAGCCGCCACATCGGCAACAATGATGACAACACTGCTTCGCCTCTGCCCGTGACTTTCATCCCCGGAGACGTCGACGCCACGTCGACCGCTTCCGGCTCCGGTCTGACGGATTGCGTTGCCACCAACCAGTGCCAGTTCACCGTGCAGAGTAAGGACTCCCACGGCAACAACCGTTACAACGACAACGCCGACACTGCCAACTGGGTTCTCTCTATGACCGGTACCTCCGACTGGGCTCTTAGCGGCCGCACCAACGATGATTTCCCGTACCCCGGCACTCCCCAGCTGTACACCCCCACTGCGGTTGTCGTTGTGTCCATCACTGCTACTACCACTGTTACTGTTGTCCACGGCACGCGCAATGTTGTTACCGGGGGCGACATGCAGAGCACCCACGCGCGTGGCTCCAAGGTCGTCATCGAAGGCCAGACTTACACCGTCAGTGAGAGCCTCGCCGACACTTTCGACGCCACGAACATGCCGCTGTCCACCTGGTACCTCGGCGCCGATGGCACTGGCGTGAACATGCACACGGGCTCCTCCACTTGCTTGGTCGGAACCCACACCGTGTCTTACACGCCCAACGTCCGCGGCGACTACCAGCTCGACGTTAAGATCCCCCGTGTCTTCGAGGAGCAGACGATTACCACCTCTGCCGCTGCCGGCGGAACTCTGTCCGGCAGCTTCACTCTTGCCTTTACCGACGGCACTGGCACCGAGACCTCGGCCGCCATTAACTTCGGCGACAACGCCGCTGCTGTTGAGACTGCGCTCACTGCGACTCTCACCAACTTGGGGGCTGCTGACATTACCGTTACTCAGAGCAGTTGCGGCACTGCCTCTACCACTTGCTCTTGGACCGTGACTTTCGACGGCGCTAATGTCGAGGGCAACATTGCCGCTCTCGTTGCCGACGACGTCTCCCTCAATGGAAACGGAGCCTCCGTCTCTGTCACCGAGACCGTGGCTGGAGTCGCGGCCCTTCACATTGACGGATCTCCCTTCACGGTTTCGGTCGTGCCCGACGCCACTGACGCCACGTACACCACCGCCTACGGCGCAGGTCTCGTCGAGGGAACTGCTGGAGTCACTTCTTCCTTCACGATTCAGTCCAAGGATGACTTCGGAAACGACAAGCTTACCTCCCAGGATGACGATCGCTTTCTCGTGCTCGCGTTTCCCGAGGCTGGCGAGGCCCCCGAGGTTTCCACTGCTGTTTACGGAACTATTACTAGTATCGGAAACGGACAGTACTCGGCTGTGTACACGCCCACCACCTCTGGATGGCACACGATCGCGGTCCTCAAGCAGGAGACTGTTGAGGTTCAGACCATTACCACCGATTACACCACTGCCGCTGGAAGGGGAGGAACTTTCACCCTTTTTCTTGACGGCGAGGATACCACCGATATCGCTTGGGATGCTGGCGCCGCCGACATCAAGGCCGCGCTTGAGGCTCTCACCGGCGTGACCACCGTCGATGTCGTTGTTGTCGAGTCCGGCATCAACTACGTCACCACCATCACCTTCACTGGAAGTGTTGGCGACGTCATCGCGCTTACTGGCTCCGACACCCTTCTTAGCGGGATGAACACCGCCATCTCTAACTGGTTCGCCACCACTTCTGACGGCACCTACGCGCACATCAAGACGACCACCGCTGCTTCCCCCGTCGGCACGCCTTACGTCAACACGTATCTCGTTAACGAGATCCAGATTGTTTCCGTTACGGCTTCCACTGGTACTTTCACTCTTGCCTTCATGGGCCACGAGACGAGCGCCATTGCCTACAACGCCGCCGCGAGCGCCGTTGAGACTGCGCTCAAGGCTCTTTCCACTGTCGGCGAGGTCACCGTTACGAGTTCTGGCTCCACTGACTATTCCGTCACATTCACACCTGCTGCTGGCGCCAACGTCGTGTCCATCAAGACATACGGTAACTTGCCGGTCATGACGACCCCCACTCTCACTGGCGACGTCGCTGTGACCATCTCCGAGGCCAACGGAGAGTCTCCTTTCCGCGCTGAGGTCTCTTACGCGGCCATGTCTGCCATTCACACCGTGGCTGTCGACCAGACTGGTGTTAAGTACTACGGGGGCCTGTCTACGGGCGTCTTCGAGAGTGACGCCTACTTCACCATCGAGGCCATGGACGAGTTTTCCAACAGGATTACGGAGGGTCCGTTGAAGGAGATCCAGGTCATCGAGACTTCCACTTCCGCTGGCGCTCTGGGCGGGACATTCGAGGTTTCCTATTTGGGGAACAGCGTGTCTTTCGCGTCCAATGCCGGCCTTGGAGACATGAAGGTCGGCCTCGAGAACCTTGCCGATGTCGGCGCCGTCACGGTCTCCACGAATTCGATCAAGGTCGATTCGACGCATACCGGCGCTGTCACGCAGGGCCTCGCCACTTTCACCCCTAGTGCCGACTTGAAATTTGTTTACTCCACTGGCGACTGGATCAGGATTGAATCGGTTAGTGGCGAGGTTTTCTCGGTTGTTTCCATGCTGTCGGTGACTCCTTTCACGGTGACTCTGTCTTCTGCGTACGCTGGAGAGTCTGCTGCTTCCGCTGCGCTCTACAAGGTGGACACCACTTCGGGCACCGGTTACCAGTACATTGTTCAGTTCGACTCTAACCTTGGCGATCTTGCGAGTATGGTCGCCAACGGCGCATCTCTCACTGGGACGGGCGTTGCTGCGGTGATTACCAGTTGCGATTGGAACGTGTACCAGACTGTCACTACTGCCTCCACCGGCACCGCTGATGCCATTGCTGGAACCTTCGCGCTTACTTTCAACGGCGAGACGACCGCTCCTTTGTCTTTCGACATCACCGACGCCGATCTCCAGACCGCACTCGAGGCAATGGATTCAGTGAACACTGTTTCAGTCACTAAGGTGGTGAACGACGTGACCACCGTTGCCAACAGCTGGTTCGTCACCTTCCTCTCCGTCATGGATGACAGCGTGAGTAACTTGTACGCCGAGGGCCACCTTCTCGGCTCTGACAGTGGTATCATCACTGTCGTCGTCGGCGCCGAGGATTGCGGAACTTCCGCCGTCTCTGGCACTATTGCCTCTTCCCAGGCCGGCCGCCTTGGAGAGAACTTCGTTGTCCGCCTCACTGGCGAGGACACGCAGTCTGGAATTGCCGTCCCTCAGGTCAACAACGGCAAGTACGATGTCACCTACAACGCTCCCCGCGTCGGCGACTACTCCATGTCTGTCGAGGCGGCCTCCGTCGGCGGATTGACCGGCGAGTACTTCAACAACAGGTGGCTCTTTGGATCCCCTGTCGTGACTCGTGTCGATGCCTCCGTCGACTTCCAGTGGACTGCCGATGACATCATCACCCCTACTGGCAAGGACTACATCAGTGTTCGCTGGACCGGTTTCGTGCAGCCCGCGTTTTCCGAGACCTACACCTTCACCGTTCGCGGTAACGACGGAGCTCGCCTCTGGATTGATGGAGTTCAGCTGTTCGACAACTACGAGAACGAGGTGTCTGACATCGACGTTTTCGAGGAGTTCTCCGCGTCTACCTCTGTCACCCTGAGCGCCGACAAGCTATACGACATCAAGCTCGAGTACCGCGAGAACACCGGAAGTGCTCAGGTGAAGCTCATGTGGTCTTCCGCCAGCCAGCCCAACGTTGCGATCCCGTCGAACCGCTTGTTCTCGTCCTCTTGGCCCATCAAGTCTTCACCCTTCGAGGTCGTACCTGTCGAGATTGAGCCCACTCAGCCTACCAACGTTGCGCTCTCTATTAACGCGTTCGACGAGATTCTTGTTACTTTCGACGCCCCCGTCAACGACGGTGGCAAGGCTGTCACCGGATACATGGTCGAGTGGTGGGACACCCAGATTGGCTACGGAACCAAGGAGGTACAGCAGATCATCATCGACTCCACTTTGACTGGCACTTTTGTTGTCACCAACTTGGCTCAGAGCGTCAAGAGTGCCCAGCTTCCTCTCACCATCTCCGCTGCAGATTTGGAGACTGTTCTTGAGTCCTTCGGCGACATTGGCGACGTGACCGTTGCGCGCACTGACGATGCTGGCAACAACAGGATCCTTTTCACTGTCACTTTCGAGACTAATTTGGGTGACGTTACTACCCTTCACATGGACGCGACTTCCCAACTGTCCAGCCCCGCTGATTTTGTCGTCTGCGCCGACGTTGCAGGAACCGAGACCGCTATCGAGGGTGGTGCCGGGACTATCTTGGTCGGGCACTGCACCGGTGTGGTTGCGACTGGAACTGCCGCACTCCTGGCTGCCCCCCACAACCCTGTCTGGTCTTTCAGCGCCGTCGACATGGACATTGCTGAGGGCGCTTCGTACACGTACACCATTGCCGCTCTTTCCCAGGACTCTCAGTACAGCACTCACGGCTTCGGCGTTCGCGTCTCTGCCACTAACAACAACTCCCCCACCGGCACGTCCGCTTACGGCAATCCCTCTGCCGAGCTGGTGTTGAAGCCCATGGCTGTCCCAAACGCCCCGGCTGTCGTTGAAATCAACCGCATTGCTGGAACTTCCTCCAGTTTGAACGTGCACTTCACGCACGTCAGCTGGCCGGAGGATCGCGCTTCCGAGACGATCGGCTTCGACGTCACCTGGAGCACCGACTCTACTTTCTCCGCTGAGTCTACTGGCACGATTTTCGTCACCAAGACTGCTGGCTCCTTGATTTCCGAACGCCTCGCGTCCTCCAACGCTGCCGCTGAGGATTTCTACAAGTACGAGATTGCCAGTTTGACGCCCGGCACCCCTTACTACGTGAGGGTCGCCGCCGTCAACGCGATGGGATCCTCTTCCGTTCCTCAGGCTTCCACGCCGGTGACTCTCGCGCCCGGCGCGCAGACCGTCGCTCTTGATGCCAAGCACGGCGTTTCATTGAGCACTGTCCCTGCTGACAACTCCGTCACTGTGCTCGAGTCCTCGACCTCTCTTCTCGTTTCCTTCCAGGCGCCGTCCGACTTCGGTGGCTTCGACCCCTCGCAGTACCTCGTTGAGTGGTGGACCGCTCCCGGCACCGAGGAGATTGAGACCGTCACCATCAACCACAGCGGCGCCGAGGATGGCACGTTCACGCTCAAATACGATGGCGAGGAGACTGACTCCATGGATGTTAGTATCAGCGAGGAGGACATGGAGAAGGAGCTCATGCTTCTTTCCACCGTCCGCTCTGTTCACGTCGAGTCCACTTACGGTGGCACTACTAATGTCTACCAGGTCACCTTCTTGTCCGAGCAGCCCGCTGTTCAGTCGAAGATTTTGGTTGTTGGCGAGAACGACTGCACCGGCGTGTCTTCCATTGCCGTTGCTACTGCCACTTCCGCGACTTCCCACAGTAACTACGATTCGGGAGTTGTGCTTGCCGAGGCCGGGGCGACATTCCTCACATACACTATCACCGACTTGACATCTGGACAGGCTTATTACGTCGAGGTGTCCGCCATGAATTCTCTTGGGTACAGTGTGCCTCAGACGTCCATTCCCGTGCAGCTTGCGCCTCCTAAGCAGAAGCCGTCGGAGCCCACTTCGACTTCCCTCATTGTGAACTCTGGCAACTCCTTGAAGATGCTTTGGCGCCATCCCGACTCTGCCGGCGGCGAGACCGTCACCAAGTACAAGATTGAGTGGGACAGCAGTGCGTCTTTTGATGCTGCCTCTGGGTCCCCCCTCGGCAGCCACACCAAGCTTCTCTCCAGCCCCGCTACTGATTGCGTCACGGACTCCTGCTATTACGTCATTGGTGGCTTGACCAAGGGCACCGCCTACTACGTTCGCGTGTACGCCTACAACTCCTACGGCTTCTCCCAGATCAGCGGCGTTCCCTCGCCCTCTTTCGAGGCGCCGAAGGGCCAGGCCGCTGCTCCTGCTTCTGTTGCGCTCGCGCCTAACGACGACCAGAGTTTGAAGGTGTCCTTCCCCGAGTCTTCCGACAACGGAGGCGGCGCCATCACCTCGTACAAGATCGAGTGGGATATGGTCTCTCACGATGCCGAGAAGACTGGCGTTGCCAGCACCGACAAGAGCAATCTGTTCGTCCCGTACGAGGTTCAGATAGTCACGACTGTCGCTGATGCCTACGACATCTCTGGGACGTTCCGTCTTAATTACCAGAAGTACGCCACCAGTGCTATCTCCACCGCCTCCACCGCCAATGAGATGAAGGAGGCTCTTCAGCTTCTCCCCACTGTGGGCGAGATCGAGGTCTCGAGGTCTATCGTTGATAACGGCTTCCAGTGGGCTGTGACGTTCTTGACGAACTCTGGACACGATGGCTTCTTCGGCGACGTTGAGGCCTTGACTGTCTCCGAGGACAGCGAAGCATTCGCTACCAACGCAGCCGAGTTCGTCGCCGACTCGAGTTCTGTTGCTGCTACCGCTGCGACTCTTACCGGAACCAACACGAAGGTTGTCATCGCGACGCCCGTCGATGCTTACAACGGCCACGAGCAGCAGACGTTCACCACTCACTGCTCCACCGCTTCCTCCACGCTCGGCGGCACTATCTCCCTGTCGTTCGGCGGCGCGTCCACGAACGCCTTGTCTTTCGATACGTCTGCTCTTGACATGGAGACTGCTTTAGAGGCCCTCGGAACCACTGGCGATCTTCTGGTTGCGAGGCACATCGACAACACCAACAACAACGCCAACGCGTACACTTGGGTCGTTGTCTTTTTGGAGAAGCTCGGAAATCAGGCGATGATCACGGTCGACGACACTAGTGTTACCTGCTCTGACGGCGGCGCGACCTCCAAGGGCGTGACGTCGTTGGAGACGGTCACTGGCATTTTGCCCAAGCTCGACTCTTCTGCTAACGGCGTGATTGAGCTTTCTGGCTCCGACATTGTGCCCGGCTCTGATGGTCTTATTTCGTACGTCATCAACTCTGTCACGAAGGGCGACAGGTACCACGTTAGGGTCTCTGCTTACAACGGCGTTGGCTCCACGTTCGGTGCCACTCACTACTCGACTCCCGCCTCTCGATCTTCCTCCGCTGTCCCCAGCGCTCCCTCCGCGGTCTCCATCGTGTCTTCCACGGACGCGGCTGTTGAGATCGACTGGGCCAAGCCTCTGAACGATGGTGGCGAAGACGTCACCAAGTACAAGGTCGAGTGGGACGCTAATCCTGGAAAGGCTGCGATCCAGACCATCTCCACTTCCGCTGACAACACGATGTTTGGCACTTTCCGTGTCGCATTGAAGACATTCACGACCTCGGCCATTCCTTGGGATGCTACGGCGGAGAAGATGAAGTCTTCTCTTGACGCTCTGCAGAGTGTTGGCAGTGTTGCTGTCACTCGCTCCGCTCTCAGCAGCAACGGCTACACTTGGACTGTGACTTTCACTGATAATGTCGGCGACCAGCCTCTGCTGGTTGTCGACAAATCTTCTCTTGGGGGAACTAACTCTGTTGCTAGTGTGGTTATTACCACTGCGGGCACGACTCCTGCCTTCGACCAGGGCACCGTTGGCATCTACACTCTGCCTCTCGGTTCTTCCGAGGTTAGCGCGCCCAGTGAGGTTCAGAAGATCAAGACTTACGGCCTCACGGATGACGTCGGCGGCTTCTTCTACGTGCACTTCATGGGCAAGCAGAGTTCCAAGATCTATTACAACGACGATGCGGCTGCAATGAAGGAGGCTCTCGAGGCTATGAGCACTGTGATTAGTGTGGATGTCTCGATGGCTGATATCAGCGAGAGCACTGCCCCCCCCGTCAGTTACGCTGGAAGGGAGTGGTCCGTTACCTTTACTGCCCAGTCGGGCGACCTTCCGTCCATGCTTGTCGACACTGGCGACGACGCTCACGTCCTTGCCACCGGAGGCTCTTTGACTGGCTCCGGTGCCACTGTTGAGGTCTTGGAGGCCACTGCTGGCTCCGTGCTCACTGCCTTCACGACTCCGACCACGCTCACCGCTGGCACCGTCTACTACGCGCGCGTCTCTGCGTACAACATTAACGGCTGGAGCTCTGCGACCGTCGCCCCCTTTGGCGTCGTTCCCGCCCTCATGGTCCCTTCGGGTCCTCAGGATGTGTACGTCAACGTGCTCTCTGACACTCAGGTCGGCGTCTCTTGGACTACTCCCTCCAACAACGGAGGCTCTGCCGTGCTCAAGTACGCGGTGCAGTACGATGTCGACGTCTCTTTCGATTCTTCCATGACCACCGTTGTCGTGAACCAAGTGACTGGCGTCTCTTCCTATTCGACCGTGATTTCCGGCCTCACCGCCGGTACCGCTTACGCTGTCAGGGTGCTCGCGTACAACAACCAGGGCTACAGCGCTGCCATCAGTGCCACCCCCATCGACTTCTACGAGGAGGTGCAGTCTCTTACTATCTCTGGTGCCGCGACAGACTACGACACCAACACGTTCACCCTCACTTACACCGCTGCCAACAACGCCGCCGCCACCACTGGAACCCTCAAGGCTTTTGATTCCGCCTCTGCCGTCGAGGCCGCCCTCAACGGGCTCGCTAACATGGGCACGGTGCGTGTGACCAGGTCTGACCACAGTCGTAACCCTCTCGGCGACACCACCAAGATTATCGATGCCGTCTCGGCAGGCCCCGACGACTTCAAGGTTGTCTACATGATCACTTTCGTCGGCGCCACCGAGGTCGGCGACATTAGTGACACCGCCCTTGCTGAAACTACTGGCTCCGCGCTCACTTTCGCCGTGGCCAAGATTAGGGATGGTGCGGACCCCGCCGCCGTCTCTTTGATTTCCACACCTGCCGCCGGCACCGTGCCCTCCTTCGCGTCCAACGTTGCGCTCACGGTGGTGTCCGACACTGAGATGGGCGTCATGTGGGACGCTCCTACTTACACTGGCGGTTCCGCTATTACTAAGTACTTGGTTGAGTGGGACAAGACCTACAACATCGACGCGAGCTGGGCGGGCCCCGCCAACCTTTATGACGGTGCCGAGGGCCCTTGGAAGTTCTCTGAGGTTATCTCGGGGACTTCTTACCAGATCAGTAACATGGACTCTGCCACTGAGTACTTCGTTCGCGTGTCTGCTTACAACGCCAACGGCTACGGACTCGCTAAGCCCACTTCGCCCATCAGCGTCACCACGGCCGATATTACTCTCTACAAGCCCACCGCTGTTACTGTTGCCGTTTCCACTTCTGGTCACAAGGAGATCGCAAGCCGCATCGAGCTCGCCTGGACTCAGCCGACCGTTGACGTCAATGGCTTCAGTACCGATTTCTGCTCCGTCGGTACCAACACCCCTGACTTCGCTAGCGAGTACAAGGTTTACTACGATACTAAGTCCGACATGTCCACCGCTAGTTCTTACAGCGTCAAGATGCTCAAGGATTCCGGTATTTCCGATGACACGAACTTGGACTGCTGCTCTGGCTGCGCTATCGAGCTCGGCGCTGAGGTTCAGTCCGTGACCGTCAACTCCAACACTGCTGGCCTGGCTATCTCTCACGGATCTTACAAAGTCGTGTACGTTGGCGCGCAGTCTATGTCGACCACGGCCACTGCCACCACTGGCTCCACCACCGTCGTCGTATCGAGTAACGCTGCCTCCGGCCTCGCTACCAACGATTACATCAGGATCTCTGGCGATCTGTACCTCGTCACTGGCACTCCTGACGACATTAGTGCTACGCTCAAGGTCGCTTACACTGGGTCTGACTCCGGAAACGCCGTTACCGCGTATTTCAACTCGCCTCCTATTTCTTGTGTTGCTCACAACGACAACGGCGCTACTTTCAAGGCCCACGTCGAGGAGAACTTCAACGACGCACCCTTCGACGAGGCCATCGCTGTCTCCGCCGAGACCTTCAGCTTCGGATCTACTTACCGCGTTACCTTTGCCGGTGCCGCCTTTGCCTTCGGTGCTGAGGAGCTTGTGACCGTCTCTGAGCTTCAGGCTGACCTGTACCCCGCTGCCGCGCCCTGCGCTGCTTGGCAGGTGAACGGCGTTCCGTCTGCGTCTCCGACGACTGTTTCGGTTACCGACATCAACGCCGAGGCATTCACGCCAGGCACGACGTATTATGTGCAGATCGCCGCTGTCAACGCAGCTGGTGAGGGCGAGAAGGCGGACATCGTCTCTGTTGTCCCCATGTCTCCCCCCGGACTGGTTCAGAACGCGCGCGTTTACAACGTCTACGCCGATGACGATGCTCTTGCCATCACGTGGGACGCCGCCACAGACTACGGCTCTGCCATCACTGGCTACGACATCGTGTACACGTATATTTCGGGACCTGGTGGCGGTGCCGACGGTGTCAAGACGATTACTACTTCCGACGTGACGTCTCCCGCCGGCGACGGAAGCTCTTTCTCGTACACGTTGTCCGACGCCGGCCTCAAGAGCACCGACACCTACACTATCCAGGTTAGGCCGTTGAATGCCCAGAGTACTGGCGCTAACGCTGTCGCCGGCGACGGCGCTCCTCTCTGGATGGAGGTGGCCAACAATGCTGGTGGTTTGGACGATGAGCTGACCCCCGCTTACTCCTCCGTTGCGGCTTACTACGCGGATTACACGTCCGGAACCGCGTACGCTTACCCCACATGCGACGCTTCTCGCGACGACTGCACTGAGGCGAACACCGCCACCCGTAACATTCTTGTCAGGGCCAACCCCGGAGCGCCCGTCTTCACTGCCGCTACCTCTCCCGATGTCATCGATGAGATTGACGCGTTCACCGCGACGTCTATCATGGTTAACTGGGTCGACCCCGTCTCTACTGGAGGCGAGGGTATTGACAAGTTTAAGATCGAGTGGGACACTGAGGCCAACATCGGCACCGGCACCGCTTACGGCTCTGCCGAGGTTTCCACACCCCTCGCGACCACCGCCAGGGAGTATGACATTACCAGTTTGACCATGGGCACGACCTACTACGTTCGCGTTACTGCCCACAACTCTGCCGGCTACGGAACTGCCGCTGGCGATCAGCCTGTTAAGCCCATGGTTTCGCCTGACCCTCCTTACTTCCCCATCGTGTCAACACTCTCTACCGCAGACGGTGCCACTGCGGCTCAGATCGGCACGTCTTTGAAGATTGACTGGACCATCCCTACCGTCGACTTGAGCTACGGCGACACCGTCGGAAACGGCGGCGACGACGTCTCCGAGTACCTGCTCGAGTGGTCGAAGTCCGTATGGACTTCTTACACTCCTACTATTTTGACTGTCGAGATCAAGGACAGCGCAACAGGCACCAATGCCATCTCTGGCAACTTCCAGATTACTCTCGATACCACGTCGGTTACTACGGCCGCTGTCAAGGCTGCTCGCACGTCTGCCCGCATCCCTTGGGACGCTACTGCTGCCGAGTTCAAGGGCATTGTCGAGAACATGGAGAACGTCGGCACCGTCTCTGTTGCGCTCGACGCAACCGTTAACCTCATCAGGACGTACACGATCACGATGGATTCTTTGGTCGGCAACGTTGGCGCGTTTGCTCTCGGCGCCAACAACATTCTCGACGTTGGAAGTTTGGCAGGCCAAATCGCGTTCGCTAGCACTCAGACCGGCGTCGTCCCGGCGAATGCGGCATATGATACTTACGTTCTCGACATGAGCACGCACACTGGCGATCTTACATACACTATCTCCAATATTGTTCCCGGAGTCACTTACCACACTAGGGTGTCTGCGAGGAACCAGATGGGTTTCGGAGTTTGGCGCTCCACTCTCCCCGCCTCGAAGATGGTGCCTATCCAGAACCCTGGCGAGCCCACCTCTTTCTACCACAACCTTGCTGCTCCTTCTCTGCACGTCGTGTCTGACACCTCTCTCGCTGTCAGGGTGGGACCTCCCGATTTCGACGGAGGCAACCCCATCACTTTCTTCATCGTCGAGTGGGACACCGCGCCCACCTTTACGTCTGCTGCCGACGGCACTGCCATCGGCAGCCAGTACGTCTCGGCATCCAGGTCCATCTGCCCCGCTAGCAACCAGGCCTGCGTTTCTTCTTTCGATTTGAGCACCAACACTTTCACTTACGTTGGCGACGCCGACTCGGTAAAGGAGCTCACGTCTCAGTCCAGGATTCGCGTGCTCTTCGACGACGACAACAACGACTACACGTTCACTGTGGCGAACGTTGCCAGTGCTGCGGACACCACCACGATCCAGGTCGCCGCCGGCCACCTTCGTGTTGCTGACAGGACTTTTGGCGCTTCGGCCGACCTCTTCTTGCTCGGCAGCGAGTACGAGATCGATGGCTTGACTCCTGGCTCTGCTTACTTCGTTAGGGTTAGTGCCGCCAACTCCTTCGGCGTTGGTGCCCCTATCGCGACCGTCCCCAACATGGATGTCCCTCGTGTCGCTCCCGCCACCCCCGCCACCGTCACGGCCACTATCGCGTCCGCATCCTCTGTTTCCGTTGGCTTCTCCCCTGCCCAGGCTGTTGGTGGCTCCGTCGAGAACTACAAGATCGAGTACTTCACCAAGTCCGTTGCTGCCAGTGCCACTGGCAACTTCTTCGGCGTCAACGAGGTGCAGGTCATTACCGTCGACGAGACCCAAGCCATTATTAACAACTTCGGAACTTACAACTTGCAGTACGGCACCACCGCCACTGTGGTCGTCCCGCACACCGCCAAGGCCGTCACCGGCCAGGACTACCTCGAGACGACGACTGACCTTGCGCCTTTCGTCCTTCGCGGCGAGAAGTTGAACGTCGGCGGCACCGACTACACCGTCTCCGACTCCGGCTTGTTTTCCGCCACTCGCGTTCCTTTGACGGCTGCCTTCGCCGAGGCGTCTACCGAGGCTGCTGTTTTGATGACTGTTCCCACTACTGTCAACGTCCAGCACAACTGCACCGCTCAGGAAATGACCGAGGCTCTCGAGGGGCTCGACGCCGTTGGCAAGGTTGATGTGAAGAGGGCGATCAGTACTACCGACGTCGCCGCTAGGGCCGCCAACTTGAACTCCCAGCCTCTGGCTCCCTTCGGCTACTCTTACACCATCACGTTCATCAGTAACGTTGGTGATCAGGACCTTCTTGTCGGCAGGACCGATGTTTTGCTCGGCGAGTACGGCTTGACTAATACCCAGAAGGCGAACTTCGATCCCGGAATACACGTGGCTCAATCTATCGCCGGAGTCAGCCCGGATAACTACTTGACTCAGATCGTGACTGCCGCTGACGCCGCCACTGCCGATTACACCGCCACCATTGGCTCCCTCACCACTGGAACCGAGTACTTTTTCCGTGTCTCAGCCGAGTCTGATCGCGGCTACGGCGCCTACACTGGCGTTGCCGTCTCGGCCACGCCTGCTTCGGCGCCCGGCTCTGGCTCCGCTCCCATTCTCGCTGTCTACACGGACACTTCCCTCCAGCTTACGATCGAGGAGGATACCACCACCAACGGTGGCGAAATCACGTCGTACCTTGTTGAGTGGGATTCTTCCTCTTCGTTCTCTTCCCCCTCGTCTGTCACTAGTGCTGTGACGAGCGCTATGCAGAGGGTCAAGACCACTGCCCACAATGTCCCCTGGACCGCGACTTCCACGTTCACGCTCTCGCTCGGCGACTACCACGGCGACTTCACGAACATTGTTGGCAGCGAGTCTGTGGTCAACAGCACGCTCGTGAGGACCACCAACGGCACCTCCATTGTTACTCGTACAGCCGAGGCGCAGGATTACGTCTTGGCCTTTTCCAGCCCCGCTGAGGTTTCGGTTCTGGTCACGACCACAAATGGAAACTCCCAAGTTGTTTTGACGGGAAGCAGTGACACTTCTCTGTTCCATGTTGACATGGAACTCGTGATTGGCGGAGAAGCGCACTCCATTCTTACTGTCGACGATGCCACTCATTTGACTCTTAACGCGAACATCGCTGCCGCTGGCACTGTCAACAACGTCGTAGTGTACCAGGCCACCAAGAAGAACTTTGGCGCCGCCTCTCTGTACGCCGAGGTTGCTCGTGGTGAGCCTATCCGCGTCGGTGGCCAGGATTTCACCGTGTGCTTGAACTCTGATGCGACTTTCATGAGCAGTCACGGCATGGCCTATTCGGCCACCGTGCTCCCGTTGTGCCAGAAGGACGACCCGTGGGCTGTTGCCATTTACAAATCGTCCGTGTCGGCTCAGGGCGACAACTTGGTCGACGTGCCTGTGTACAAGCTCGACACTTCTCTTGGCCAGGCCACTGAGCCTTCGTACGGAGACAACTCTCTCTCTACTACCGATGCTGCCAGTGGCAACAACGATGTGTCAGCGAAGGTGAACCGTGGAGATTACATCCGTGTTGGGCACCCCGTCTTGGGAGAGACCTTCCGAGTGCGCTCCACAGGCACTTTCGACGCAACCACGCTTCCTCTCGGAGCCGTGGCTGACAACTCTGTCGCTGCCGCGCTCACAACCGACACTCTCAAGTACGCCACGTACGAGGTGCAGTCGATCATTGTCGCGTCAGCGACCGGCGCTGCCGATCTCACTCCCGGTGCTACTTCTGCCTCCGGATTCCGCTTTGCTTTCTCAGGCGAGACCACTTTGAGTACTACCGATGGCGGCACCTCCGGGTGCCTTCAGTGGGATGGCTCTGCGGCCGCTATGGAGGCCGAGCTCGAGTCGCTTCTCAACATCGATGACGTGACCGTCTCAAGGGCCGCTGTCGTTGATGATTCATCCACTCACGGTAATGGTTACGAGTACCAGGTCACTTTCATCGGTGATCTTGTACGTGGAGATGTTGTCACTCTTACTATGCAAGACGCGGGCATCAATGGCTGCGTGAACGCCAACGACATCAACGGCGCTTACTCCGACTTTAGCGACGCCTCTGTCTTCAAGAAGATCATCGCCACCCCCCAGAAGGCTATCATGCCTTTCTACAAACTCCAGACTACCGAGGCCATCCCGTACGATGCCCCCCCTCTCGACGTCAAGGCGGCCATCGAGGACCTGTCTCTCGCGTGCAAGGTCGATGTGTCCAGGAAGGTGGACAAGAACGGCTTCGCTTGGGACGTCACTTTCAAATCTCAGCTCTTGTCTTCTGACGCCGACTTCACTCAGCTTACCGTCATGGAGAAGAACAACGCCGGGCTTGGCGCCGCCATGTCCCCCGACGTCGTTGTCACTGGTTTGCAGAAGGTCGAGATCACCGGCCTTGCGACTGGAGTCTCGGTTTACACTAGGATCAGCGGCGTCAACAGCTTCGGCACTGGCTTCGCCTTGAACTCCTCCCCCGTTTCCCAGCAGCCTTCTATCCAGCCCCCCACTTCCCCCATCGATGTCTTTGTCGAGCCCGTCAGTAACTCCGAGATACTCGTTCAGTGGGAGCCTCCCGTCAACACCGGCGGTGTCGCCATCACGAACTACCACGTCGAGTACGACACTAGTGCTTCTTTCGACACTGGACCCAACAACGGCGCTCTTTACTCCGTTACTGTGCCGTCATCGAGCATGAGCTCTGTTGCCGACGTCCAGTCCATCTCCTTGTCCATCGGCGATCCGCGGATGTTCATGTACGGCACCTTCACCGTCTCTTTCGACGGCCAGAAGTCCGACGAGCTGAACTACGACATCACCGCCGCTGACATGGAGACTGCTCTGCAGTCTCTTTGCACCGTGGACGACGTGTCTGTCACCAGGCATTTGAGGTGCAGTGCCGAGCAGGGCTTGAACCAGTGCTCCGATCCCCAGGGTTACACCTGGATGGTTACGTTCGCCAACATGGATTACCCGGGCGACCAGCACACTCGCTACTTGAGTACGCTCCAGGACGGACGCTCCCACAAATTGACTGTGGACGACGAGAACCTTCTCGAGTGCACCGACGCTGATCGCGAATTGTGCCGCCAGCCTTACACCAAGTCTGTTGCTGTCGCCAGCAGGCCCGAGGTGCAGGGCTTGAACCTCAACCCCGGTGCTGGTGGCTCTCTGGTCGCCTTCACTCTTGAGTTCGGCGGAATCATCTCCGGATCCATCGCGGGCAATGCCCCCATCTCCAAGGTTGGTGCTGGATTTGGCGACTCCGTCGAGGAGATGCTTGAGGCCCTGGACAGTGTCGGTGATGTTGAGGTCTTCTGCAAGAACTGCGGTACGGCCACCATGAACAGTGTGCCCAACGTGCCTGTATTGAACTCCAACAACGACGAGCCTTTGGTGATTACTTTCAAGACTTTCCGCGGCGACGCGCCTCCCCTTAAGGCAATGATGACCGGCGGAGCTACCGGGCCTTTCTACGGTACCGATACGACCAGGGGCGTTTTCCAAGACGTCGTCGGGATTAGCACCTACAGCACCATCATTACCAACAGCATCGCTGGCCCCGCCAACAGTTACTACGTCAGAGTTAAGGCTGGAAACAGCGCTGGCTGGTCTGGCAGCGCTGACTCGTGGCCGTCCAAGGTTACGCCGTACGTCGGAAACCCCATGGTTGTTCAGAACGTCAACGCGGTCGTTGCTTCGTCCACATCTCTGACCGTTTCTTGGGATGCCCCGGTCTCTGACGGCGGCATGTCGATTTCGCACTACGCCATCGAGTGGGACACCCAGCCGACCTTCAAGTCCCAGTGTGCTACCGTCGATGTCTCCTGCAACGCTCTCGGCCTTCGCTCTCTCGGCTCTGCTGAGGCAACCGAGCCTAACAGCGACGCCACCCTTGCCGAAATTGTCACCTCTTATCCCGGCAACGCCGATGCGTCTTTGAGGACTCGCGTCATCATCGAAACCGGCACTGGCGTCGGCATTGGCGACACTATTACCTTGGGCTCCCAGTTGGTTACGATCACGGACATTAATGGCCTCACTTGCGGCGCAGGGTGCCTCACGATCGACCAGGACTACACTGGAACTGCTGTTACGGCTCAGTCGCCGGTCGTCAAGGTCTTCGCGGGTGCTGCCACTGCCACGTACGCCTACACGATCATTGACTTGATCCCCGGAACTGCCTACTACGCTCGCGTCTCCGCCAAGAACGACTTCTTCGCCCAGGGTACCACGGCCGCTTACGGCCCCACTGCGTTCTTCGGGTACCCCAACGTGCCCGTTAGCGCTACCCCCGTCGCGGCTCCCGCGGTCCCCCAGCTCGCGTACCTCAACGCGGATGCTATTTCCTCTTCTCTTCGCATCGACTACAAGAAGCCCGACAGCTACAGGTCCGAGGGCTCCAACGGAGCTCCGGTCACCGCCTACAAGGTCGACCTTGCCACGTCCGTCGACGAGGTCCACACTGTCACGCTCTATTCCAGCACCGGGTTCACTAACGCCGGAACCGGTAGCTTCGTGCTCAAGCTCGACTCTCAGATCACCAGGTGCATCCCTCTCGGGTCGTCTGCTGCTATGGTCCAGCTTTACATCGAGGAGCTCAGCAACTGCGACGGCGTTACAGTTGCGCTCGTCTCGACTGCCACCGATTACACTTACACTGTGACCTTTGATGGATACTCTGTTTCCAACGGTGCTCAGGCCGCCACCCTCGACGTCCTCGCCGAGACCGATGGTTCCTGGATGTGCACTGCCATTCTTCCCGCGACGTACACGGCTTTAGAGACTCTCGTCTCCACCGGCATTGCCGCGGCTGTCAAGGAGGTCGCGACCATTGTCACCGACTCCGCTGTATCTCCTAACGGCATCAGCGGCTTCGTGGAGGTCTCCTTCGATTTCGAGGGCGACTACACGCAGACTATTGTGAACGTTGCGTCCAATGACGGTGCCGAGACTTTCACCATCATCGCCGGAAGCAAGAACGTTGTTGCCGATCGCTCCATCGACCTGAGGGTAGTTCTGAAGAAGTACGACGTTGTCAAGATTGGCGACGAGATCCTGACTGTCAACGCTGTCAAAAGCATCCTTGGTGGCGACGTCTTCGATGGCTTCACCTCTACCGAGTACCACATTGCTGGTGCCTCTGCTGACACTGGCTACACTATGGACAACCGCCTTGGCGTCGCTACCGCCACCAACGGCGCGACCAACCTTGTTTTCGAGTTCAATCCCAACGGCTACCTCGGAGTTGAAGAGGTCAAGATCGTCGACTTCGCCACGGGTAGTGTTTACTATTTCAACGCAGGCAACGCCACGCTGACCAATGTGGCCGACCCTTCGGCGGGATGGACCAGCACTCTCAATGACAACTGGATGGGCTCTACCGGTCTCGTATCCGTGTTCGCCCGCAAGAAGGTCCTCGTTGAAGCTGACTCAACTGCCTCCGAGATGGCTACTTACATCTCCTCTCTGCCTGGCGTTGGCGAGGTCGATGTATCGAGGTTCGGACCGAACGTCGCTGGCGGCTATACTTGGAGCGTCACCTTTAACTCCATGAACGGCCCCTCCGCCGCCTCCTCCGGTTACAGCTTGAAGGCGTCTGCCACGTCTGCTCAGTACGTCAAGGTTACGCAGTGCGCCACCGTGGCCGCCACTAACGGTTTCTATGTCAAGGTTGGCATGCTTAACGGCAAGCCCAAGTACCAGAAGGTCAACACCCCTTACTACATTGGATACATGGAGGCCGGCTCTGGCGCGAGCGAGTGGGCTATTTACGAGTATTTCGGCGAGAATGTCGCGTACAGCAACAGCGCACCTGTCGAGGTTGGCGCGATCGGCGGCGATGCGTACTTGCAGCTCACCAAAGCCGGACAGGACAACACCGGCTTCACTGTTGGCAGCAAGATCGTTGTCAACGGCGAGACGTTCAGGATCAAGCAGCTTGACGATGGATCTGGCGTCCCCGGAACCACCCACCTTGCCCTTGGGACTGTCGCTGACTACACGGCGGGCACTACTATCACCGGTGGCCTTACTGCCGCCTTCGTTTACGACATGGACAACGGCCAGGCCGGCACAGTTTCCCTTGCTACCGACAAGTCTGATCTTTCTTGGTACTCTCCTCCTTCCGCTCTGTCAGCTGCAGGCGTCGCCGATTGGGACGACAGCTGCGAGGTTTTCTACAAGAGTGACACGTCCTCCGCCAACGGCTTTGACGAGTACTACCTTCTCGAGGGCAAGACCCCCTCTGTTAACGTGGCAATTGAAGTTGATGGCGTCGCTCCTTCCTTCGACAATGTTGTTTTCTCTTCCACGCACAGTGCTGGCGCCAGCGAGGTGCAGGTCATTTCGCTCACTTCCACCAAGAATGACTTGGAGGGCCACTTCGGCCTCGATTTCAAGAACAGTAAGGTCCCCGCTTTCGTCAACCACGACGAGACTGCCGAGGATCTCAAGATGAAGATGGAGGCTCTCACGACTGTTGGCTCCGTTGCTGTCACCCGTTCCGCCGCTACCGGCACTTACGGCTACACTTGGACTGTTACCTTCCTTGATGCCGAGGGCGACTTGCCGCTGATGAAGACTTTCGTCGGATCAACTGCGTCGCCTGTCACTGACGCTCTGTGCACCAACTCGTGCGTCGGCTCTTCGTGCTCGTGCGACGCCAAGGATTATGTTCTCACGGTCACCGAGACTAATGCCGGAGTTGCACCGGTTATGTTCACTACTGCCTCCGGCCTGACCGAGGGTAAGGAATACTACGCGCGCATCGCTGCCATCAACTCGGCTGGCACTAGCGACTTCACCACTGTCGTCCAGAGCTCTGGAGAGGGCGTCGTTCCCTTCAGCCACGTCGCTCGCTCCGTTCCCGCTGCCCCCGTCGTCACGGCGGCGGCTGTCTCGTCGTCCCAGATCGCCATCTCGTTCACCGAGCCCGTGGCCTCTGGCAGCGACATTGAGCTTTACAAGGTTGAGTGGACCACCGACGCCGACTTCTCTGGCCTTCCGCTCGACGTGAGGACCATCAGGATTAACAACACTAACGCTTCCGATACCCTTGGCCACTTCACTTTGCTGTACGGTGGCGTCGACTCGGTCGCGCTTTCCATCTCCTCCACTGCGGCCGAGATCGAGGCTGCTCTGCAGAACCTTGACACCGTCGGGCAGGTGACCGTCTCCGCTGGCGATTTCTCCATCGCGAACAAAGTGTACGAATGGGACATCACGTTTGACCAGGATATCGGTGTTCTCGGCGATCTCACTATTGGCTCCAATACTTTGTATTCGGAGTCCACCCATGGCGAAATTGCCGCTGTCATCAACAACAAGGCGGTTGGTGTCACCGAGCCCACTGATTACGGGTTCGATTACATGTACGCTTCTTCTACTACTTGCGGCAGCACCTCTATCGGCGTCTCTTCCTCCACGCAGAAGATCGTCTTGAGGGCCAACGACGCTGCTGTTACTGCCGGAAGCTACCAGCTGTCTCTCGATGGCCAGAAGACGGCTTGCATTGCGTTCAACGCCGACGCCGACGCTGTCACGACTGCGCTCAACGCTCTCAGTAACATCAGGAACGAGGTCGAAGTCGTCGCGAGTGCTATCGACGCGACGATTTACGGCTTCGGAATGGACTACACTGTTTATTTCCAGGGCGAGTACCCCAGCGGCGAGTGGCCCACGCTTCGCAAGGTTGACGAGTCCTTCGGTTCGGTGTGGGCTGGACACGAGTTTGTCTGCGCCGCTTTTGTCGGTGGCGCTGACTACACTCTCCAGGTTATCCCCGTTCTTGAGGAGACTCCCTGCAGTGGAGGCGTTGCCGAGACTCAGACTATTGTCATCGAGGGAAGCAGCACTTTGGGCGGCACTTTCGACCTTTACTACGCTGGCGAGGCCCAGAGCAGCATCGCTGTCACGTCCACCGCGAGGCAATTGGAGACGATCATCGGTGGCTTCACCGGAATCACTTCCGTTGAGGTCACCAAGCACGCTCATTCGGACAAGGTCAACGGCGTCGCTTGGGTCGTCAAGTTCGTTAGCGAGATTGAGGACGTCGACATGATGGTCATCAACGATGTCAAGGTCACCGGAACGGACGCCAGCGCTAACGTCTACCCTATCATCAACATCACCACTTTCTCCAACACTGGAGATATGTCCGGAGACTTCCGCATTCATTTGAACGGCGAAATCTCCGAGCCCTTGAGCTACCAGGCCACGCAGCAGAAGATGGTCCAGACTTTGGAGGCCATGCCCTCCGTCGGCAAGGTGGCCATGATTGGCTCTACTGCTACCGAGGACATCACGTTCAATGGCCAGGATTGCTTCGTTTTGGACGAGGACTTTGATCTGCACAAGACTTACAACTCGCCGTACACAGCAGCGTCTGATGGCGCTAACATTCTGGCTACCACCGTTCAGGCACAGGCGTATGTCTCTGTCACCACGGCATCTTACGCCAACACCCTCTTCACCGTCGGAGACGTGATCGTCGTTGAGGGCGAGACTTTCAAGGTCAGGGATTTGGACACGCCTGCTGGTGGCGACGTCGGACTCGGAACCTACGCTGACGAGACTGCTAGCGCTAACTTCGTCGGAACTGGTGCTACTGGAGTTACCATTTTCAAGCTCGGAGGCGGCGGTGGCGACGACTTCGCCCTTGGCGGCGGAACTGTTGCTTTCGCCCTCGGGGACAAGTCTAGTACTATTGCCATCGGCGACAAGATGACCGTTGGCACGTGCACTGAGTTTGCCACCATTACCAACATCACGTACCACCCTAACGCCCGTGATTCCATCGGAGTGGAGGCGACCGGCGCCACTGGCGGCCCGCACTACGTTCCCCACCTTGTGAACTTCACTCAGTATGCTCAGGAGCTTGTCCAGAGCCAGACGTATAACGTTCTTTCCAAGAACGTCGCCGGTACCGTCCTCAAGGTGACCACTGTTAACGCCGCTAACACTGTCACCGTGACCCAGGGAACCACAGACAACTTAGCGATTGGTGATGCTCTCGTCATTGGCGGAGAGGATTGCAAGGTCTTGGGCAAAGGGTCCGATGCAAGAACCATCGAGCTTGGCACTACCGCCGACCATACTTCGCCATATTCCATTACCGTGGCCGGAACCGTCACCGACGTGTTGGTGTATGCCTCAACGCACACTTTCAACGACTATGCCAATGTCGAGGATCTTGGCGTCACGACTATTTTGTTCGACACTGCGTGGGACCAGTCTACCTGCAACGGTGCTACCCCCGTGGTGGGCGCGAAGTACTACGGACAGTCTGCCGGTGGCTTTTACGCTGCGTCTGTGGGCAAGAAGGTCACCAGCAAGAAGGCGCTTGACGGTCTTGTCAGTATCGTGTCGACGTTGAGCTTGAAGGCGTCGCACCCCAACGGCGACGCTACTTACAAGCGTATTATTTATTTGGCTGACGGCGCCGTCGCTGCCGACTCTCTTCTCGCCGCTCCCATTCTGACGAACAACTTGTTCATCACCATCGAAGGGGTCAAGTACCAAATTCTGTCGAAGAACGCCGCCGCGTGCGGAGCCGATTGCCTCACTCTTGCTTCCGACTTCACCGGAACCGATGTCACGAACGCCAATGACGACGTCAAGGTCTATTCCTTCGCGCTGATCAAGGCCTACACTACTGCCGATCTCAGCGTCACCGTCTCGGCCACCGACGTCGTTTACGTCGGCGAGGACACCTTCGCGGTCGTCAGCGCTACGTCTACTTACGTCGTGCTTGAGGGCCTCGCCACTTACGATAACGTTGCCGCGAGGATGTACGCCAAGGGCAACGGAGCCGAGTACGCGGTTGTCATGAAGGCTTATTCTGGCGACCTCGACACGCTGCGCGTCGTGCCCGAGGCCAACTGGCGCGGCAAGAACGCGAAGATCCACGTCTCTCGCCCCTCTGGCAAGACTGCTCGCACTTATTTGCTTGGCACACCTGCTGAGATTCAGACGGTCGCTCTGAGGGACTCTGCCGCTATCACCGCCCCCACGCAGTACGCTACCTACCCAGGCGACAACATGAACAACTTCACGCTCGCTTTCAACGGCGAGACCACGATGGAGATCAAGTATGGCGGGCACGCCTATGACGTCAAGGAGGCTCTTGAGCTTCTGAACGGCATCGACAGGGTCACTGTCGAGAGATCTGGCAACGGCGCTTCCGCTGGATGGAACTTTGGTTACATCTACACTATTGCCTTCTGGGGCAACTACCCGAGTGGCGCTATCCCTTTGCTCACTAGTGTCAACAGCGTTGGTGCTTCGACATCTAGCGATTTCACCATTCACCACGATACTGTTCGCGACGGGTTTGCCATATCCGCTTTCAGTTCTCAGTACCTTGCTCTTAACGAGCAGGACGCTTACGCTGTCAGGGTGTCGGCGAAGAACGCCGAGGGCTTCGGCCCTGTCAGTACGGTCGCCACCGCAACTACTGCCAACTACGCCAGCCTGCCCTCGAAGCCGACTGCCGTCGTCCTTGGCAAGCACTACGACGCCGATGAGCTTAGCTTCGAGTACTTGCCTCCTCTTTCCGACGGAGCTGGTGATATCACTAAGTACCGCATCGAGTGGGACACCAGTAGTGCTTTCAGCACCTCTTCCAGCTCCTACGGCAGCGACGAGAGGGCTCTCGTCGACGAGGTTCAGGAGATTACTCTTTACTTCCGCGGCGGCGATGCCACTGTGACCAGGGACGGCACTTTCACCCTCTCGTGGGGTGGCAAGACCACTACTGATCTTGACTGGAACGTCAACGATGCGACCATGCAGAGGGAGCTCGCCGCTCTTTTGGGCGTCACCGATGTTGGACTCATCCCCGTTAAGGTCCTCCGCAGATCTTTCGGATACGGATACAAGTGGAAGGTGACTTACACTGGCATCAAGGGTAACGTTGGCAACCTCGTTGTCAACGACAGGAACATTATGGGAGACGATGCTATCATGCAGGTAGACGAGATCACCTCCGGCTCTGCTGATCTGTACCCGGGTTCGTTCACACACGAGGTTCAGACCTTCTACACTTCCGCCCTCTCTCCCGTCACCGGAACTTTCTCGCTTTCTTTCGAGGGAGTTGAGAGCGCGGCCATCATGGCCTCCGACAGTGCCGCGACCGTTGCAGATATTTTGAATGACATCAGCACCGTTTACACGCTCAACGTCGCTCGCAGCTCGATTGATTCCACTAACGGCCTTTACGCGTGGACGGTCACTTTTACGCACCTTAAGGACGAGACCGTCCAAGGAGCTGGCGACATTGGCTTGTTCAAGGTCGCTTCTTCCTCTCTAGCAGGGTCCAACACTGCTGTTAATGTGTTCGAAAACGTCAAGGGCAGCAACCCCATGAGTTACAAGATCAGTGGTGCCACGGCCGGATCCACCTACTTTGCTAGGGTTTCCGCGTACAACGCTGTTGGTTTCGGCCCCGTCTCTTCCGTCGCTCAGGCCATCCCCCGTGGTCAGCCTCAGCCTCCCAGCTCCGCCACTGCTTCGGTCTCTTCCGGCACTGCCCTCGCCGTCGCTTGGGGATCCGTCTCTGACACGCAGGGTGATTCCGTCGATGGCTTCAAGCTTGAATGGTACTCCGCCGCGGGCACCAATGAGGTCCAGAAGATCACCTCGAGCTCCCTCGCCGGAGTTGTCGAGGTCCAGAAGGTCGTCACGACTGCTGACAGCAACAGTCTTAACGGATACTTCACGCTCACTTTCGGAGGCGAGACCACCGAGCTCATCAGTGTCGCCGAGACTGCTGACGGCACCACCAGTTTCGAGAGCAAGCTCTCGAAGCTCAGTACCATCGGCACGATTGGAGTCACCAGGGACTACAGCAAGAGTGTTATTTACAGCAACAGTAAACCCCTTGCTGTCACCGCCACGGTCGGCGCTGGTTTGTTGGAAGTCACAGGCGTAGCAGGGCAGGACAACTCTGTCGTGGCTGTCGGTGATCTCGTCTTCGTTGCTGGCGAGACTTTCAGAGTGAAGGCTTTGGAAGATAATGCTGGCAACGCCGGCACTACCCACATTGCTCTCGGCACTGTTGCCGCTCAGGCCGTGGGTGATACTTTCATCGGGTCGGGCTTGAAAGCCGGAGACACCGTTACCTCTGCTATTGTGTCCACGTGGGCTTTCGGGTACGAGTGGACCATCACGTACAGCTCTCACATTGGCGACCAGGTTCTTATCTCGGTCGTTGGTGCTGACAACTGGAGCGGAAACAACCCCACTATCCAGGCTTACACTGTCACCAACGGAGAGGCCCCGATCAGTGGCACTTTCTCTCTCTCTTACTTGGGCGAGAGCAGTGCCCCTCTGGCCCACGACGCGTCTGCGGTCGCTGTCAAGTCTGCCCTCGAGGCTTTGAGTACTGTTGGCGTCGTCGATGTATCTCGCTTCCAGAACGGTAACGGCAACGACTGGCTGGTGACGTTCCTCACCGAGCTCGGCCCTTACTCATTGATTAGCATCGACGATTCCCAGATCACTGGGCCTTCTTCCGTCGTTCAGGTCAACACCATCACTACTGGTGTTGCGCCGGCCGACTACGGTACCTACACTGTTGCTGACGGCTCTGCTCTGACGCACACGATTACCGGCCTTACTCAGGGAACCAGCTACATCATCCGCGTGCGCTCTTACAACAGCGAGGGTCTTGGCGACTACGTCCTTGCCGCACCTTCCCCCGTTTCCCCTAAGACCGCTCCCGCTGGAGTTGACAGTGTTTTCATCTTCCCTCTTTCCGACGTTGCCATCAAGGTCGCGTTCAACAAGCCTTCCGACGAGGGAGGCGCCGCCATCACACGCTACCGCGTTCAGTGGGACATCGACGCCAACTTTGCCAACATTGGTACTTCCGGCTACATGCACGACATCGTCGTAACCGACGCGACTCAGACTACTTTCTGCTACAACATCGACGTAGCTTCTGTTAGCTCCTCCGTCCAGCGCTACGTGAGGGTCCTCGCGTACAACGACTTTGCATGGAGTGCCCCCGTGCTCTCCTCGCCTTTGGCTGTCGCCGCTACCTTGCTAGCGCCCGGAGAGGTCCACAGCGTCGTTCTCGCTGCCACCTCCTCCGTCGGCATGCAGCTTTCGTGGTCTGCGCCGTCGGCCGACATCTGCACGTACGGTGGCGACGGAGGTTCTCCCATCTCGCAGTACTTTGTCGAGTACGACACGTCTGCCGACTTCGACTCCCCCGCTTCTTCCGTCATCGTCTCTTCTTCCCTCACGTCTTACGTGCTGGGCGGAAAGGACGTCTTCACCGGCCTTGAGAGCTCCGATCTCGTTTCCGGCGGCACCTACTACGTGAGGATCAGCGCCATGAACTCCGTCGGCGCCGGCCCCGTCGTCGTTGCCGTGCCGACTTCCATCACTCTGGCCGACAAGACTCCCGATGTTCCCGGCTCGATGGCCATGGCTGTCACTTCCGCGACATCTCTCACCACCTCGTGGAGCACCCCCGCGTTCGACGGTGGCGACACCATCGACTACTATTTGGTTGAGTACGATACTCTCAGCGCATTCTCCCACGCTTCCTTCCAGGAGGTCAAGGTCGTCAATGAGGTCCAGGCTGTCATCGTCGAGGCCGACACTGTCACCGTTGAGGAGCAGGCTATCACCGCTACAGTTGCCGTCACGAACGAGCGCCAGTCCGTGCGCACAGTTGTCACAGGCGTCGATGAGATCCAGACCATCACCACAACTTGCGACGAGGTCGTGAACGAGGTGCAGACTGTCACCACGACTGCGACTGATACCGACGAGGTGCAGACTCTCACGCCTTACACTGCCGACATAGACGAGATCCAGGTCGTGCGCTCTTTCGGCGAGGACACTCCCGAGGTCCAGCGTGTCCAGATTACTTCCACGCGCGTCTCCGAGGTGCAGACTATTACCTTCACGGTCTCCGGGCTGAACATCACTGCGCACAACAACGACGCCGGTGCTGGTCCCTTGCCTGCTCGTGACGCGGGCCAGACTACTGTGATGACGGCCGACTGTGACGTCGGAGCTGAGTGCGCATACGTCGAGAGCCAACTGTCGGGCAACTTCGACGTGTCTTTGGACTTCGATACCTGCGGTATGAAAAGTGGCCTGTCCAACATTAACTTTTGCCAGGATGGCGTCAACGAGCTCGCCCATATCGTGCCGACCCCCGCCAACCCCATCTCTTGCACGCCCGCTGGCACTATTAATCAAAACTGCATATCTAGTGCAGTCCCCATTTTTAAGGCTAGCGGCGAGGACGCTAGCACCTGCGGTGGCGGTGCCGTGACTTGTCTTGCGGCTCGCCTTGCGGCTCTCACGGATGATAACGGCGTTACGGGCTTCATGTCCGATTCCAGGACGAGCGGGACCATGAGCGAGGATATTTTGATCACTCGTGCAGGAACGGTCGTCGCCGAGGGTGGCTGCGACTACAACGCTGCCGGCGGCAGTGGTGCAACAAAGCAGTATACTTGCAATGGCGTGTACAAGGTGGTTTACACCGTTACTTTCCAGGGCGATACCCTTCGGGGTAACGTGCCTATGTTGGTGGTCGAGCACAACACGATCGCGGCGGCTGTTTTCGCCGATCCCAACTTGGACTCAGCTGCCACCTTGAATGACTTCTGCTCCACCAACCCTACCTTCTGCAACACTCCCACTGTAGCTTCTGCCGTTGTCGAGACGGTCGTCGGTAACCAGCCTGACGGCAGCATCATTCTCGACTACGAGTGCGAGTCTCGTGCCGACCCCATCGTTTCGGTCTCGGTCACCCAGAACTCTGCCGCCGCCACGGTAGTCACTGACAAGCAACTGCTTGTTGGCGACTGGCTCAGGTTCGGAACCCCCGGAGCCTCGACCGACTACGGATTGGCTGACGAGTATTTCCAGATTATTGCGAAGGGCACTTGCTCTGGCACTTCTTGCCCCGTCACCCTCAACACGCTGGTCCTTAGTGCTACGGCGACGTACACTGACGGCGAGACAGGATCTTTCTTTAGTGACTACACTGCCCTTGACACCACTCACGGCGTTTCGACTGATTGTGCGTCTCAGCGTATTAACCCCACGAACGCCATCTCCGTTGTTTATGACGACGACACAACCGCTACCGCCGCTTTCCGCAACAAGCTTGAGGGCGTTAGCACAATCTACTCTGGCGGAGTCACCGTGGCTCGCGCCTCCCCGGCCGTTGCCAACTTGAACGAGGTCGGCATGTACTACGACGTAACATTCACCAAGCAGCCTGGACAGGTTAATTTGATGCGTTGCGACGAGACCTCCTTGACGAAGACGAACACGCTCACAGTGAATAACGCCAACAGTGTCGCCAACGCCGTCGATTGCTCCATCACCACCCTGCAGGACGCCAGTCTCGCCGACGGTCTTTACCGCCTTTCGACGACGTACCCTCACGAGTACGTGTCTACGCCGGCTAACTACTCTTCTCCCTGGCTCAGGTGGAACTCCGAGTCGGCCGACGTTGTTGCCCAGCTCGAGAGTATCGTCGACGGCAGCAGTGCCAAAGTTTGGGGAGAGCTCGAGGTCACCCGAACTGCTTTCACGCCCACGACTCACAGCAGATGGTCCGGAGGTTACACGTGGTCTGTCACTTTCCTCACCAGGCCGGGTAACATTCCCGCCATGCAGAGGGTAACCCTGCTCAACCAGACGTACTCGGGTACCAACCAGAACACTACGGCGTCTGCCGGTCCTTTCTCGGAGATGATTAAGGTCACTGTTCCCGACTGTCAGACGTCGGGAACCCCGACTTTCAAACTGACTTATGGCTCGACCCCGGCTACGACAGGTGTCTTGAGTTGCGACCAATCCAGCACCGTCAGTACGGCCGCTCAGGTTAGAGTGGCCGTCGAGGGTTTGGCCTTGTGGCCTACCTTCGCCGACAACGCTGCTAACTACAAGCGCAACACCGGTTACAAGGTCCCCACCAACACTTGGGTCACCGCTGCTTACAACGAGGATGTCGTCATCACCGTTGCCGATTGCGTCGCGGATGCAACCGATACTTTCGACCTCACCTACGGGGGACAGACTACGGCCATTGGTTGCACCGGTGGCGCGCTCGGCTCCCCCTCCGCATTTGTCACTGCCCTTCAGGGTCTTAGCAGTTGGCCTGCTTCATCGGCTGATGTTTCCGGCGGTCCCGCTGCCGTCAGTGTCGCCATCGTCGATGGAGGGGTTGGCGGATCTAATACGTGGACTGTCAGCATCTTCGGAGCTGCTGTCGACCCCTCGGCCTTCACCGTGGCGATGACCACCGGTGGTTCTGCCGTCACTCCGTCCGTCGGCACTCCGGTTCAAGAGATGGACTACCGCATTCACATCTCTGGTGCGACTACCAATCCGACCGCCGTCACAGTTGCCATGGATGACGCCGGATGGGCTGGTGCCGCTCCTACTGCTGTTGTCGGCGTCTCTCCCGATGATTACCAGCGCGTCAAGGTGTACGTAGGAGACGAGGACAGTAGCTCGAGGATGACTGACAAGTACCAAGGCTTCGCTGACTCGAACGACCCTGCAACTTGGACAGGCGCCGCTGCTGGCGGCGCTGTTGCTAGGGACGGAAACCAGGTTGGCGGAGCGTTCGGCCTCACCTGGGCGGGAACCAGCTTCGTTAGCATTGGTGGCGCCACAACGTCCAAAGACCTCTTTACCATTCAGAACAAGACCACGTTCCAGGCCCTCTCCGCTGATGACTTCAAGATGGTCTTTGCTGATTTCTTGCTCGGAAACGACGAGACTAGGATCAGCGTGCAGAGAAGTGCCACGTTCTCTCAGGCCATGGCGTACACCTACACCGTCACCTTTGATCACGAAGACGTCGGAGGCGACGTCCCGTTGTTGGCGGCTGACGTCACTGAGATGGCGACCGAGTCCGGAGCTGCCACTACCTACGGCGTCACCATCATTGAGCAGACCCCCGGAACGAATCTTCAGGGAACCTTCCAGCTCCGCTTCGACGGCGAGACGACCGGTCCTTTGGCTTACGACTCTTCCGATTCGACCGTCACGACGGCTATCAACGCTTTGTCCACTATTAGCCCCTCCGAGGTTACCGTTTCGAGAAGCGCTGCCATGAGGACCGGCCCCGCTAAGTCTGCCAGCAGCGCCTCCACTCAGACTGAGGGCTATGTTTGGAGTATCACGTTCGCGAGTAACACGTGGATGGACCCCACTGTTACGCACACCAGCACGTATGTTCCGACCGGGGGCTCTAGCACCAACAACTGGGTCGGCGCAGCCGCCACCTGGTCCGATACTTGGTCTACAGGCCACAGCAAGGCTTGGGGCAAGAACGTCGGAGACATGCCTATGATTTCGTGCGTTGACTCAGCCCTGTACACCACCAACGGCGCTCTGCCCTCGGATGGCTGCGTTGTCGCTGAGTACACCAAGGGTACTGAGCCGCTCGGAGGTTCCTTCGCGGTCACTCTTGATACTACCAACCACGAGGTCATCAACATTCAGGGCCCCGCGACCACTGGTGCGATCTCCCACAACGCCCTTGCCACTGCTGCAGAGTCCGGTGGCGACGGAACTTCCATGGAGGAGAAGCTCGAGGCCCTGACCAATATCGGCGATGTCTCTGTCTCTAGGTCTGCTGTCAACCTCGGCGGCAACAATGGAGGTTACACGTGGACGATCACCTTCTTGCGCGATGCCGACACGACTGGCGGCCAGTTCGGAGGATGCGAGCAGAAGGATGATGCTAACAGCTTGTGCAACTCTCCTGGAAATGTGCCCATGATATGCGAGAGTGGCACTTCCCCCAGCGCTGCCTGCGTTGCGCCCGACACGTCTTCGATGAAGGGCGGTTGCGACAGCTCTATTCAGCACTACAACGGCCGTGTCAAGACGTGGACGGGCTCGCCAAATTCCGCCGCTTACGCTTGCAGCTTCGTGACAGTTCTCGACTACAGCAAGGGCCAGACTGTCCCCGTGACCACTCCTCCCGCCAAGGTCGAAACTCAGGTTGTGTTGGTCGGAGATCCCGAGTACATGGGCTGGGCCGGCGGCGGTGTTTACGCCGGCGTTGGTACCGCTCAGGAGAGGCATTACATCATCGGTTTCTACGGCAAGAACAGTAGTTGCATCAGCAACTCCGCCACTGCTGCCGAGTGGGGCGACGCTTTTGAGCAGGCCTTCAACGGCACTACCCTCGACGACAACGGTGCCCGCTTCTCTGTTGAGAGAGGTCTCAGTGAGACTCTCGCACCCAACGGCTACGTCTACACCGTCCAGTTCCACGACACTGGAAATATCCAGAACCCCGGATCCGGCGGTGTTGTCTCCTACAAAGCGTCTCCCTCGGTCAATGACCCTGATTCGGTCACTGCGGCTGACTGGGGCATGCGCTTCTACACCGAGAACACCAGGTGCACCAATCACGTCGAGATCCAGGAGGTGACGGTTACTTGGGTTGATGCGACTTTCGATATTACATGGAACGGGGTTACTACAGCCGGGATCGCCGGACAGAATGGAGTTGACGGTATTGCTCCTTACTCCTCGACTGCCATCAAGGCTGCCCTCGAGATGGGCGATAGCGAGGTCCAGACTTTCTCCATCGCGGACTGCACAGCCAGCAAGGATTTCACAATTAAGTTCACTTACAATGGCGTGACACAAGAGACCACCGCGCTGAGTTGCGATGGCACGACTACTTCCTGGGTGAGTGCTACCACCGATGTCACTCACTCAGGTGCCGACGAAAGCGGAAGCTGGGCGTCTCCTCTCGAGGTGAAGGACGCTCTCGAAGCGCTAACCAACTGGCCTAAGTATGCCAACAACGCAGTCCACGGCGTGACGAGGTACAACCCGGCGACTCACACAAAGAGCCCCGATGCGGTCGCCTCTGTCACTAACTCCGGAGCCGGAACTTACGTTGTCACTATTGCGGACCCTGGACAGGAGGACTCAGGCGGCGACCTTCCCGATTTGGTCGTCTTCTGCGATGCCGGTGCCACTGCATCTTGCGCTGCGAACACTGTCACGTCTGTCACCGAGAACAGGGCTGGCAGTATGACTGTGACGGCAACTGTTGTCCCGACTTTGGTTTCGGGAACCAGCCTTAAATACGCTGTCACCTTCGACAGGCCCAGAGGCGTTAACCAGCCTCTCATCGATGCTACGGCTGCTGGCATCGACACCGTGACAACGACGCTTCACGGATCCGAGGATTTCGACACTGCCAACGGCCAGTTTGTCACTGCCTCGACCACTGTTGAGGGACTCACCCACCCCACGAACTGTGTTGCTTCCGGCTGCGCGGACGGAAATGTCCTGCGCGGCAACTTCACCGACTTCCACGTTTCCGGTGACGATCCTATGACCGCCGACGTGTTCACTTTGAGCATTGCCGACTGCAGTGCCGACGGAGTCGGAACATTGTACACGGTCTCTTACAAGGGGCAGACCACCGCCACTACCATGAGTTGCGACGAGACTGGCTCGCTCACGCCTTCCGCCGCCGCTATGAAGGCTAATCTTGAAGCCCTCTCCTCCTGGCCCGATTCCACTGGCGTTGTTAATGGCCTTGATCCTGTTACTACAGTGACCAGGACTGGCACCGGCGTTGACCCGGTCATTTACACCGTCACCGTTACGAACCCCGGAAGTCACCAATCCGGCGGCATGCTTCTTACTGACTTCTCCATCACACCCACAGGATCTCCGGCAGTTGCTGCTCTCCGACCCACCGACGGCTCAGGCCTTCAGTACTCCTTGAGGTGGAACGCTCCGGCCGAGGGCGTGTCCTGGACTCAGGACGAAGGCATGAGCGTGAAGCAGGCTCTCGAGATCGCCAACACTGTTACCGACTGGAGGCGTGTAAACGTGACCCGTACCGTTATCGACAAGTACGGAGAGGTTGAGTGGGTTGTCACTTTCGCGCGGAACAACGGCCAAACTCCTCCTGGAACCGGCGATGTCAACGCCCTAGTGGTCACCCAGAATGCGGACGTTGGCGGCACCATCAACGCCCCCGTCGTCACTGAGACGCAGAGGGGAAGTGTCGGGATGGGCGGAACCTTCACAATTGACTTCTTCTCCGCCGATGGCGCGAGGACCGTGAGCTTCGAGGAAACAGCCGAGAGGATGGAGAAGAAGCTTGAGGAGATGGCTACCATTGGCGACGTCCATATCACCAGATCTTTGTACCCGTCCGCCTACTCCGGAGGCTGGGGCGGCGAGAGCGTTGCTACTGACGGCACTGCTGGAGGATACAAGTGGAACATTAGGTTCGTCAAGAACCTTGGCATGTCGAGCGGCTTCTCTTTCCCTCCTGGAAGTGGCAACGTCGACGCTATCTCTACTGCTAATGCGGGTCTTACTGGCGCAACTGCCTCTGTCGCTAACACGGCCGTCGCCTCTGGATCCAGTGCTCTTTCCGGCAACTTCCTTCTCTCGTACAACGGCGCCAGTAGTGGTGTGTTGAGCTTCGAGGAGAGCGCCGAAAACATGGACACGATGCTCGACGAGCTCACCACTGTGGGCGACATGTCAGTTTCGGGCGGGTACCGCGCCATGCAGCAGATCACTGGCATTACGGCCAGTATCGATAGGGACGGCAGGACCGCTTCCATCAGCGGCGGCGACCTCAGGGACCACCTCGCGCCCGGACAGATGTTCAGGGTCGGCGGCGGCAAGACCGGCGACACTGGTTTGTACGGCGGCGGCGACGGCGCTCTGCTCGCCGACACTGTATTTACGGAGAGCGGCTCTCCCATGATTACTACCTCAAACGACTTGACCACGACCATCGCCCCCGGCACGTTCGTCCACATTGGCGGAGATGCCTACCAGGTCAACAGGACCGGCGTCGAGGTGCAGGCCATCATCATCCACGCCCAGAACAACACCAAGCTCGGGCAGGCTACCGATCTGGTTGACCTCTCCGTGAACGACAACTCCAAGCACCTCTCGAGCGCGTTCAAGTACCAGTTGAACTTCCACCACGGCTCTACGAATCAGACCACGACGTGCCTAGACCACGATGCCACTGCTCTTGCCGTCGCCAACGCCATCAACTTCCTGCCCAAGGTGGGAAGTGGCGGCGTCGTCGTGTCCAAGGTCGGCACGGGCGCTCTCGACGACGCTTTCATTTACAAGGTTTACTTCGAGGGATCTAACGTTCTCGGCGATGTCGACCAGATGACCGTCGTTACCGGCGGCTGCAACCCTGCCGACTTCAACAACTTCAAGCAGGTGTCTGTCAGGACTCTCATCCAGGGAGGCAGAGTCGAGCACCAGCAGCTCACCCTCGCTGTTGACTCCGGTTACGTCGAGGGAGCTTACTACAAGCTCACGTACACCGACAAGTGGGGGAACACCTCCACTACCGCCGATTGCTTGAACTGGGAGGCCACAGCGGCCGAGGTCGAAGACGCTCTCGGTAAGCTTCCTTTGCTCGCCGACCAGGACACTGCTAGGTATGTTGACCTCACTACCGATCTTGCTGGCGTTGCGGGCAGATCGGCTACCGAGAGTACTTTCGCTCTCACCGGTTACTTGGGCGATGCGGCGGCCAGAGCCGCCACCAAGGCTGCTGGTGGTTCGAACGCCAATTTCGCCGCTGGCTACTTCCAGCCTGGCGACGTTATTCGCTTTACCGAGCTTAAGAGGAATGTGGACAACTGGCAACACGACAATGACGCCTACATGATTAAGTCAATCTCCACTGACGGCCAGGAAATCACGCTTACCGAGCTGGTCGTGTACGCCGGCGGCACCACTACGGACGCCCAGTCCAAGATCACTCTCGTGCACAAGCCCGCGACTGTTAAGAAGAGTGGCTGGGCCGCTGCTGTGCCCACGACAACGAGGGTCACCACGTTCAGTGACCAGTCCGTCACCTCCACCGGCAGCGGATACTTCGCCCTCAAGGTCGATCACAACGGTGTCGAGGCCAAGACGGCGTGCATTGAGTACGGTGCTACTGCTGCGGTCGCCAAGGCCGCCATCGAGGCCTTGAATACTGACTTCAACCTCGACTCTGTCAACAACGACGCGGACCACGTGACCGTCACGCGCTCTGGCGATGGATCCTACGCCAGCGGCTACGGATTCGTCTACGACTTTGTCTTCGAGGGACCGCCCAGCAGTACTGGTTCCAGCAGTTTGCTCGGCAGCAACGCACCCGTCATCCAAATCATCAACGAGGGCAGCGCGAACGGCTGCGCCGATGTCGGTGGCACTAGTCTTATTCACTCCTTCACCGCTACCACGACTCACGCGGCCACGGCTGCTGTCATGAGCTCTAGCGTTTTCGGTTACTTGTCCGTTGGCAACAGGATCACGGTTGGTGGCAGTGCGGACGCAACCAAGAACTACTACATCTCTCACATCTCCACTGATGGCCTCACCGTTACCTTCACCGAGCCTTTCGTGGCTACTGGTGCTGCCGGCAGCGGTGGCAACGCTGTGACTGAGATCTCTGGAGGCATCCCCATGTTCTCCGTTTCCACCGTCGAAACCGGTCTGGACGCTTACACTTACGACATCTACTTCACCGGTGCTCACTTGAGCAACGTCGGAAGTTTGTCGATCACCGATCAGGGCATCAACACTTGCGCTGCTGGCTTCACTCACTACAACGGTATGAACAGGAACGTCAACGTCAAGACCGTCACTGAGGGTGGCAGCGAAGAGGTCCAGGTCCTTACCATGTACAGCGACGAGGCTGTTACTACCGGCACCGGTTACTTCAAGATATTCATGAACGACCACCTCGGCATGACGGGAGTCACTTGGACAGCTGGCGCAATGGCCAACGATAATGACATCAACGAGCCGGCCTCGTGCTTCGACTGGGCCATTACCGCAGCGGATCTCCAAACGGAGATGAACGCCGTGCTCAAGGCTAAGTTCTTCATGGACGGCACCCCTAACACTGACTGGCAGCAATGGGACGACCAGATCGCCGTGTCCAGGCACGGTCTTGGAGACGCCAGCAGCGGCTACGGATACGCTTACAGCATCACGTTCCACGGAGCCATGATCCAGGGGAACATCCCCAAACTCAGCATCGAGACGAACGACGATTTCACGAACCACAGGTTTGTTGGAACCGGGTTGAACGACGCCGCCTTCAGCCAGAAGACCGGAAAGAGCCGCGCCCACACCACGGCTGCGGACACCGCCACGGACACCACGCTCCAGGACGTAGATTGGATCAAGGTCGAGGTTACCCACGTCGCCATCGGCCCGGGATCGCACAACAAGGACGAGATCACCGTCACCACTTCCAACCCTAGCATCAGCCCGTTGACGCAGGCACTGAAGGGTTCTGCAACGAATCCTGACGGGACACTGGTGACTACTGACGCCTATGGCAAGGCGATCGGAGCCCTCAACATGACTGCGGCGATGACTCTTCCCCTCTTCAACACCGTAAACATTACTTTCGCTGCCGATCAAGGCCACACGCTCGGCGACTTTTGGGTGCTCAAGCTCGTTAGCTGCACCAGTGACTTACCCACGGGCGCCTCTATTACAACCAGCACTGTGTCTGAGGGCACCGATTCTTTCAAGCAAATTACTCTCGGAAGCGCTTACACAGGCGACAACTCCGGAAGCATCGCCATGTACGCGGCCCCTCAGATGTTCAGGGTCTTGGACAACGTCAACGAGGTCCAGACTCTCACCATCAGTTCAACGAATGCTAACTTCCAGGCTACTCCGTCGTATTACACTCTCACGTACAACAAGAAGGCTACCACTTCGTGCATGAGGATGGATGCTACTGATGTTGAGCTCGAGGTCGCGCTCAATGGCCTCTCTACCATGTGCGGCGGCGCCGGCGACTGTGTTACCGTCACTAGGAAGACTGACTCCGTTGCTGCTCCTAACGGATACGTTTACAGCATTTACTTCACTGGCGCCAGTGGCTTCGACATCCCTGATTCTACGAACGCCGCCGCCGCCGACTTCGGTGCTAACCACGCTCCTCTGCATTTGGCTAGTACTGCTGACAACACTGCCGGATGGGCTGCTCTCGGACTTGAGCTCGACGACTCCAACTACGACTGCACAACTGGCGGCAATCCCTACGTTAGGACGTCAAACTCGGCCGTTCTCGCGACTGTGCAACAGGGGAGTATCGGAGATTCGTTCACTGCTACTTCTGCGCCGCTCGCCACATCCGCTGACAGCTCTATTGTTACCGGCTGGCTCGGAAACGCTGCTGTCAGCCAACCTGTCTACAGGGTTAATGGAAGGCAGTGGGCCGTGGAGTTCGACGAGATGCTGGGCAACGCGGACGCGTTTACCATCGACAGCTCTGGCTTGAGCAGCAACGCCATTGTCAGTGTTGTCGACGACGTGGTTCAGGGTCACAACCCCACTACTTTCGATCTCACCGGCCTGAAGACTGGCGTTCAGTACTACTCGCGTGTGGCTGCTGTCAATGATAAGGGCTTGAGCACCGCCAGTGCCTCCGCTACCGGCACGCCCAGCAGTATTCCTCTTCCCATTGAGAGCCTCGCCGCCACCCACGCCCTTCACGTCGACGAGGTTCAGACCATTGAGATCGCTGCTTCCCATGTCGACGAGATCCAGGTCATCACTTCCACCGCGGCCGTCGTGCCTGAAGTGCAGGAGATTCTCATGGTTGCCAACACCGGCGTGGACATCGCTGGTAACTTCAGTGTCAGGTTCCCCGAAATCCAGACCATCACGTACACTGCTGGAGCTGCGATCACCGCCGGAGGTTTCAAGATCACATACAACTACTTAGACGTCGCCCAGACCGTCGCTACTTCCGACGGAGTACTTGATTACGCTACCAAAGACACAGAGTGCATTGCGTTCGCCGCCACTGCTGACGAGGTTCAGGCTGCCATCGTTGCCGCGACGAGTACATTCACTGGCAACAACATTCCCCTGACCAACGCCGACATTGCCGTCACGAGGGACGGAGATGGAAGTTTCTCCAGTAACTTCGGTTACTCGTACATGGTTACTTTCGTTGGAGATACTGTCAAGGGTAACGTCGCCGCCTTGACCACCCAGGGAGGAGCGTCCACAGTTGCCTTGGATGGCTCCTACGCCACTGCTTCGACTTGTCCCGCCTTTACCACCACAACGAGCGATGCTGCCATTGTCTACGCCACCGTGAACGAGGGCGACGCTCTCGGAACCGACACTGAGATGCAGGTCATTACTGTCGAGGCCTCGCGCGCGGTCAGCGAGGGAGGCTACGCACTTGCCTTCAACGAATGGGGAGCTACGAAGACCACCGCCTGCATCAACTGGGACGCCACCGCTTCCGACGTCGAATCCAAAATCGAGGCTCTCACGAATGTTGACAGCGTCAAGGTCGTCAGGACCGGCAGCGGCGATTCCACGAGTGGCTACGGCTACGTTTACTCGGTGTACTTTGACGGAAACGCTCTGCACCAGTCTACTTACCCCACGACCACCACTCTTCCGGCGCTCATGACCGTCGGTAGCAACGGATGTACTGCGTTCAGCACCAACTACAACGGAGTCATGACCGATTTCACCGCTTTGACTGCCGAGAGCAATAGCATTGCTATTGTCACGAATGGTGGCGCTTGGGGTTACCCTAACGAGGCCGGCGTTGATTTGAAGGCCCCGTTTGGTAACACCAGGCCCTCGGAGCTCAACATGCAGCTCGCTCTGCTCCCCATGGTCACGTCTACGACAAGTGCCTCGTCTGGCTTCAGTGACACCAACGCCATGTCTTTGACTGTCACGTTCGCTGTCGCCGATGGCAACCTTCCCCAGATGGTTTGCAACGTCAACTCTGCCTTCGCTGCGGTTGCCGGCGCCAGTTGCACCACCAAGACTATTGCCGACGGCAACGTGCTCGCGGGCTACTTCACGCTCGACACGAGCAGCAGCATCCCTCACGACGCTTCCGCCTCTGACGTCAAGACCGCCATCGAAGCCATGGGCACTGTCACCAGTGTCGATGTGACGAGAACCGCCTTTGACAATAGGGGGGGATACTCTTGGAGTGTCACCTTCTCCGGCGACCTTGGCGACATTAGCGCTCTTGTGCCCCAGAGCAGTCTCATTGCCAAGGACGCCACCGTCACAGTGTCCGAGCTTACGAATGGCAACTTGCTCGGCGGTACCTGGGCCATGTCTTACAACAACGAAGCCACCGGCAATCTTGCCGTGGGCGCTTCCGCCAGTGCTGTCGAGACTGTCCTCGAGGCGACCAGCGGCGTTGGAGCGGTTACCGTCACTAAGGGAACTGACAACAGCGAGAGCGGTGCCAAGTACACTGTTACTTTCCACAGTCTTCTCATCGGAGACGCTTTGCCTTTGGTGGCTGACACGACAAGTTTGACTGGCGTTGGAGCCGCAATCAGCGTCAGGGAGAGTGTCAAGGGAAGCTTCGCTACCGGCGATGCCATCGCGCTGAGTTACTCCGCGCCTATCCCTTGCAGTGCTAGTCAGGTTGCCGGCGGTGTCTGCGGCAGTTCGGTCACGGGCCTTCAGCTCGAGGTCGACAGCAACAGCAACTTCATCAGCAACCCCCAGACGATTAACATCACTCCGGACTACAACAGGCAGATCATCAGAACGAGCAGCGCCATCGCCACCGCGAAGGCTTTCCAGAACCCCGGAGTCGGAGGTTACTTCAGCCTCACTTACGAGGGAGTTACCTCCGGCATCATCAGTGCCAGTGCCAGCACTGACGAGATGAGGTACGCCCTCGAGAGTCTGCCCGCTGTCACGACCGTCAGTGTCGCCAGGACTTACAGTAAGGCTGCTCTCGCTACTGGTGCTGCTGGCATCTGTATTGACATTGCGGTCGGTTCCATGACTGTCGCTTGCAACGCTGCTTGCACGTGCGACTTCGTCGCTGCTGGCTTCCAGGGCAACGATTTGATCAAGATCGGGAACGAGTGGTTCAGAGTAAGCAGTAGCTACTCCTCTGGCTCTAGCTTCAACCTCGCCACGATCGCCGACAGCACCGTGCCCGACAGCTTCGCCGGCAGTGCGGATCTGACTGCCGCTGTTGTTAGCGTTTGGGCTGGCGGATTCGAGTGGACGGTCGACTTCCACGCCGTCACCAATGGCGCCACGGCGAGTGCGCTCTCCAGTCCTGGCCACAACCTCGAGCCCTCGGACAGTGGCCTCGGCATCAGGTTCGACGATTGCGACAAGTGCTTGTACGTCAGCGGTTTGACATACTGGGGCACCTACTACGTGCGTGGTAAGACCAGCAACGTCGCTGGCACCAGTGCGTACACTGACGCCACCATCATGGCCGGCGGCTACGGTCAGGCTTTGAGTGTCACTCCCAAGGCCATCCCCGACGCGCCTACGGGAGTCAACGTCGCCGTCATCAGCGGCACGTGCATCCAGGTTGTTTGGAGCCCGCCCGCAAACGACCCCAACAACGATGTGACTAGCTACGTTATCAGCTGGGACACCCTTGATGCTATGACCAACGCCAACACGGTCGCTGCTTCGTGTGCAACGGTTGGCTACGGCAACTGCGTCATCACTTCCACCTCTGTCATCGACGGCACCCCGCCCTACACGTACGACGTTTGCAGTCTCACTGCTTCTACGGCCTACTACTTCAGAGTCGCGGCCCAGAACAGTGTCGAAGCGCAGTCTACCGACGTCTCTGGCGCTGTGCCCGACAACACAAACTGGTCTGCGAATTTGAACGCCGCCCCGGTTGATCAGGTGCCCGACGCTCCTGATGCGTTGACGCTGAGCAAGATTGACAGCACGAGTATGAGGTTGGTCATCGACCCGCCGTCTAACGACGGAGGACCCTCGATTACCAGCTACGTTGTGGAGTACGACACCACTACGGCGTTCAACACGGTGTCTAAGGTGACTGCCACCCATCTCGTGAGTGCGTTCACTGTGTTGAATGCTGATAACGATTTGTTCATGGACTTCGGCGCCGCCTTTGTTAGCGGCACCAGCTACTACTTCAGGGTCTCGGCTGTGAACAGTGTTGGCACCGGAAGTACCAAGGTGAGCAGTCCGCTCTCGTCTCAGGGCGCTCCCGACGCGCCCACCACTCCGGTGTTGACGAGTCTCACGAGTAGTGTGAGTCCGATCACCGAGGTTAACGTTGCGTGGAGTGCGCCGACCAGTAATGGGGGCGACGGCATCGATTACTACAAGGTTGAGTGGTTCACCGACGATTTCACGCCCGAGGTTCAAGTCGTCAGGCTCACGTACGCGTCTACTCCCAGCACGAGTATTGCGACCACGTTCAAGATGAGCTACATCACTGGCCCGGTGACTGGCGACGCTAGTAACACGGGTGACTTGCCGTACGACATCAGTGCGGACAACATGAGGAACGCTCTGCTGAACTTAGGATACCTCGCGCCTCCTGGCGACAAACACGTGATTGATGACGTTGAGGTGAGCAGGAGCAGCATCAACAACGGTTTCGGATACGCTTGGAGCATCACTTTCGGTGGGAATGCCGACAAGACGATGAACAAGGGTAACCAAATTCAGCTTTCGAGCGCCATTGTGTTAAACGAGGGCGACGACAGCGCTGTTGCGACGACCACTTACACCGAAGGTGTCACTAACATGAACGGGAGCAACAACGCTGGCTTCAGTGGCATGGACGAGATTCAGATCATCGAGCTGAGCGGGAGTACCGACGGAGTTGGCGGCGCCGGCGCCAGGATTGTCACCGGCTTCTTCAGGCTTCAGTTCGAGGGCAGTGGCTGGACCGAGTACATTGCGGCCGGTGCGGCTGCGTCCGATGTGCAGAAGGCGTTGAATCAGTTGAGCACAGTGGGCGGTGCTGTCACTGTGACCAAGACGGTGAACGCTGACGTGGCGCTCCCGTTCTTGAACCACTATTACAAGGTCACCTTCGGCAGTAATGTCGGCGACCAGAACGCGATGACTGTCGATACGACTTTGTTGGCCAGCACTGCCAGTGATGCTGCTATCGTGATTTGGGATGGCGACAACAGCGCGGGTGTGCTGAAGAACAGCGCCGCGATTGTTGGAGAGAGCCCGACGAACTACGGGCACGCTCTGGTTGACAGCAGCACTCTGACGTACGACATCACGGGATTGACGAGCGGAACTAAGTATTTCGTGACTGTGAGTGCCAGGAATGTCGCTCACGGATACGGAACTAGGGTCAGCGCGGGGAGCAAGACGCCTCCTCTGCAGGTTCCCGGAAGCCCCCAGACCGTGAGCTCGGCGGTGAATGCGGGGAGCAGTGACAGTTTGATGGTTACGTATGCTGCGCCGGTTAGCAATGGAGGCAACGACATTATCAGATACAAGGTCGAGCTGGACGTGAGTTCTGATTTCGGCAACCCCACGAGCGAGTTCTTCGAGTGTCCGAACAACAACAAGAGGACCGTCTGGGAGGTCGTCAGCACTGGCACCTCGCCTACAGGGGTTACTCAACCGGGGGCACACGAACCCATCAACTCGGACATCAGGGACATGCTGAACGGTATGGCTCCTGGATACACCCCCGAGAGGGGCTACTTCACGTTGGACGTCACCAAGAGCGGCGTCACGAGGACGACTGCGCCGATTCCTTACGATGCTGTCGCTTTGGCTGCCAACGAGACTGGCACGAGTACCGTTCTGGTGCCCAAGTTTGTGGTGCAGGACGGCAGTAAGACGGTCAAGGGGATCAGTTCCACCACGTTGGATGATATCATTTTTATCGGCGACAGGCTGAGTTTCGGCGCTTACATGGCCAACGACGACGATCTGTACACTGTTGCGTGGGTCAACGGAACCATTTTCAACTTGACCGTGGCTTTCGATGGCGACTCGAGCGAGAATACTAATAGCGGAAATGCCGCGATTGCGGGTACTAACTTGGTCAATAGTAACAAGTATGATACTGCGGGCGCCACAGCCACCAGGCACTACGGTGGCAGGGGCGATACGAGTAGCAGTAGGGTGCACTGCATCGACGACACTGCCAATACTCCCACGTACTGCAGCGCCGAGAGGGTGAAGAAGAGTGGCAGTGTGCAGAGCAAGATAGAGGATCTTACGGATATCGTGACCGCCGGGGTCATGGTCGACAGGGACGGCCCAGACGCGTTCGGCGGATTCATTTGGAGGATCACCTTCTTGGACGACGCGCCGGATGGCGCGAGCGACTACACTGTGGCGGTCAACACGGATAAGGTCAACTGCGCGAACACGCAGAGTCCGGGGTTAGCAACTTGCGGTGTCACCGTGGCGGGCGCGCCGCTGGTTGACGGCATCACTTACACCCAGTGCGACGGCACCTTGCAGGTGCCGAGCGCCGGCGGGCTGGTCAAGGGCACCGACTACTACACTAGGGTTTCGGCCGTGAACGGGGAGGGGTACAGTTTGCCCCAGAGCGCAAGTTCTGTTGCTACCCCCGCGGTGGTGCCCGGCGCACCCACGGGAGTGACGGTGGAGGTGAACAGTGCCACTGAACTTCGGGTTCTATTCAGCGCTCCCAGCGATAACGGAGGAGAAGCGATCACGCAGTACAAGATCGAGTGGGCCACGAACTCCGCTTTCACGGGCAGCAGTAATAGCGTGTTGACGTACTTGGCGGGGGGCGCTCCGTTCTTCCAGACCATCAGTGGATTGACCACTGGCACTTACTACTTCGTGAGGGTGAGCGCCATGAATAACAATGGGTACGGGACCACGCAGGCCACCACGCCGGCCAGTTTGAACCCCCACCAGACGCCGAGCGCGCCGAGTGCCGTCGTGATGAGCGTCACGAGCGACAAGATGTTGACTGTGAGCTTTGGCGCACCGAGCTCTGATGGCGGCGATACTGTGAGTCAGTACAGGATCGAGTGGGACACCGCCGTTGGGTTCAACAGTGGATCTTTGAGCCCGCACAAGGGCACACAGGATGTCGATTCGACGGCGCACGGAAGTTACACCATTCAGACGCTCAGTAGTAGTACTAGCTACTTCGCGCGCGTTGCGGCGGTGAACAGTGCTGGAGTGGGGACGTTCAAGGTCACGGCGCCGATCAGCGGTATGCCCGTGACCATGGTCCCGGGAAGTCCGCACACTTTGACGGCGCTGACGGGCGGGAGCAGCGGGAGCATCGACGTCGCGTGGCAGAGGCCGAGAGTGCCCGCGCACGGGTTCCCGTGCGGCGGGACGACGGCTAGTCCCGACGACTGCCCGACGCCGTATGGGGGCACGTACGCTGCGAGCGACGGAGGCGTGGACATTGGCGAGTACGAGGTCGAGTGGAACGAGAGGAGCGACTTCGGGGGGAGTGACGGAACCAGCACGCAGGTGACTGGAGTCAGCACCACGCTGACGGGCTTGGTGGAGGGAAGGATCTACTACGTCAGGGTGCTAGCCAGGAACACGGTGGGCTCTGGAGGCTACTGCGAGCTGAGCGGTACCGACATTTGCGACGGAGTCGCGGTCAGCGCGATCGCCAAGGAGTAGGGAGGGTTCCCTACTGGGGTGGGTGAGAGAGAGAGAGAGAGAGAGAGAGAGAGAGAGAGAGAGAGAGAGAGAGAGAGAGAGAGAGAGGAGCGAAGGTTCTGTTGGGTTAGCTGAGAGGATACTTAACTTGTAGCGTATTGCGAATCATTTTTCTTCGTAATTTTTGAGAAGTTTGCTATCCGGCTCTGGATCGTAAATCTTGTTCCTGAGCCCGACTTAGTAATGAAGCGCCCTGCCACTCAGCTCTTTGCACCTCTCTTGGAGTGCCGCGAGCTCGGGAGTCGGCTTCGGCGGCGGTGTTGCGTGCTCACTCGGTGTTAGGGTTGTGGGCTCGATCAAATCCAATATCCTCAGATTCTCTGCCCCGCACCCTTTTCGTCTCGAATCCAGACTCATCAACCCCCCACGCGCCACCCGACTCCTTCACAATCTTAAAGTCGTTCCACCTCCTTCTCCCCCCCACCCTAAACTCTCGCACCCCCCCACAACCCTCCACGATGTCGTCCAAGAGAGTGAAAGTTAAGAAGCCCATTGATCTCTTGAGAGAGGTCTCGCGACTCGCCCCCAACAAGACCTGCGCCGACTGCCCAGAGCGCCTCCCGCAATACGTGAACTCCACCTTCCTCACCTTCGTCTGCACTGCCTGCTCCGGCGTGCACCGCAACTTCTCCCACCGCATCAAAGGAATCTCCATGTGTGAGTTTACCATGGAGGAAGTTGTTGCCATCAGGGATAAGGGGGGGAACGAGCGCGTTAACAACCAGTACATGGCGAACCATGACGAGAGAAGGCACGGACCGAAACCGACCGGGAACGCTGCAACGAGCAAGCTCAGCGAGTTCATCAAGGCCAAATACATAGACAAGAAGTTCTACCAAGAGACTGCCTCTCAGGCCGCGCCTCAGGCCTCGCCCGCCATGCCCGCCAACGGAGGGAGCACTCGAGTGCATGTTCCTGAGTCAGCCCCCGCCGCGCCTGCCCCGGATCTCTTCGGCGCCGACCCCTTCAGTTCCCCGGCCCCAGCCCCTGCTCCTGCTCCTGTTCCTGCTCCTGCTCCTGCTCCTGTTGACGAGTGGGACGCTTTCGGCGGCTCTAGCGGCGGCGGCGGAGGCGCCGACGCGGAGTGGGACGCTTTCGGAGGTTCCAACGGCGGCACGGACGCCTTCGGAGCGTCGAGTGGCGGCGATGCTTTTTCCGTCGCGGCGCCCGCGCCTGCCCCAGCGGCGGCGAAACCCCCCCCCCCCGCTGCTGCTGGGATTCTCGATCTGTTCGCCGCCCCGCCCGTGGCACCGCAGATGCAGCAGCAGCAGCCCGTCGATCCGTTCGCGCCGCAGCCCGTCCAGCAGCAGCCCGTCCAGCAGCAGCCCGTCCAGCAGCAGCCCGTCCAGCAGCAGCCCGTCCAGCAGCAGCCCGTGCAGCAGCAGCTGCAGATGGGATTTGGCGGGGCCGCGTTTGCGGTCGCTGGCGCGTTTCAGAACCAGGGACAGCAGCCCATGCAGGGGCAGCCCGCGCAGCTGCATCCGCGAGGCTTCGTGCAGCCCTCGCAGCAGCAGCAGCAGCAGCAACCTCAGAGCTTTATGCAGCAGCCCGCCGCGCCCTCTCCTGCCCCACCTGCTCCCGCTCCCGCCGCGCCCGCACCTGATCCCGCGGACGCGTTTGACTCGTTCGACGGCTTGAACATTGGCGGCAACAGCTCTCTGAGTAGTCCCGGTGGCCTGGCTGTCGCAGTCGCGAAGGTACACATGGACGACGGGCTCGAGAACCCGTACTATGCCATCGTGCTGCCCACGGGGAAGCAGACGGTGGAGAGCAAGCTCGTGGGGGGAGGGACGGGGAAGGATGAGAGGACAGGGGTCAATGCGAGTCCGCAGCAGGCGAGCCCCCAGCAGGGCATGTACGGGCAGCCTCAACAGACGCAGCCGCCTCAGCAGCAGCAGATGTTCGGACAACAACAGGGCGGGGGTATGCCCCAGCAGCAGCCGCCGCAGCGGGGCATGTACGCGCAGCCTCAACAGATGCAGCAGCCTCAGCAGCCGCAGATGTACGGACAGCAGCAGGGCGGGGGTATGCCCCAGCAGCAGCCGCCTCAGCGGGCGTTTGGGCAACAGCAGACGCCGCAACAGATGTATGGACAACAGCAATCTCCGCAGCAGCAGCAGCAGCAACAACAGCCTCCGCAGCAGCAACAACAACAGCAGTCTCCGCAGCAATTCGGTGGCTTCGGGCAGCAGCAGCCTCCGCAGCAGCAGCCTCCGCAGCAGCAGCAACAACAGCAGTCTCCGCAGCAATTCGGCGGCTTCGGGCAGCAGCCCCAGCAGCAGCAGCCTCCGCAGCAGTTCGGAGGTTTCGGTCAGCAACCTCCTCCTCCGCAGCAGCAGCAGCAGCCACCGCAGCAGTTTGGACAGCAGGCTCAGTTTGGGCAACAGCAACAATTCCCTCCGCAACAGATGTATGGGCAACAGCAATCTCCACAACAGCAGCAGCAGCAACCTCCGCAACCTCCGCAGCAGCAGCAGCAGCAATTCGGCGGCTTCGGGCAGCAACCTCCTGCCGCTGAGATGGCCCAGCCCGCCCCTTCCCGCGCCCCTGCCGCCGCGCCTGATGCGTTCGGTTCGCTCGAGGGGAAGGCGTGGATTAGCGTTGGCGCTACCAAGCCTGCCCCTGCTCCCGCGCCAGCTGGTGCGAATCCGTTCGACCTTTTTTGACCTATTCTAGTGCACAGATTTGCAAATACATACTACTTCTTCACGCTACTTGCCGTCCCACTCGGCTTCTCCCTCGCTGCTCTCCTCGCCCCCGCTCTCGAACCTGCGCTTCTTGATCTCGCGCTCCTCGTCGTCCTCCCCCTCACTTCCTTCCTGCTCGCTAAATTCGCCCTCGGCCTTTTCATACTCGTACTCGCACTCGACGCTGTCCGCAAACTCGTCTCCGCCGTCACTGTCTCCGCCGTCACTGTCCCCGCCGTCACTTTCCCCGCCGTCACTCCCTCCTCCGACATAGTCAATCACCTCTTCGCTGTCGTCGCTGCCCTCCAAACCGTCGACGTCCCAACCGTTTTCATCCTCACAATCGCCTTTCCCATCCTCAGTAGTATCGCCAAACAGTCCATCTCCGTTGCGCTTATCAGTAGCACAGCCCTCGCAGAGGCTTTCCCACTGCGTAATGTCCGGGTTGGGGATAACGACTCCCTGCTCATCAACAATCCACGCGCATCCCTCGCAAACGCGAAATCCGCACCCCCCATGCTTACAATTGCACTTGCCGATGAGTGAGCGATTGCAACGCCTGTCTCCGCACGTCGCCGTATGGCAGAAATCGCACTTGTTCTGATCCTCGTTGTGCTTCTTGCACTTCAAATACCTTCCACAATCCACTCCTCCACACCTCAACCTGCACATATACGGACCTTTCTTGTTGTTGTTGCTCACATCCTTGCAGTCATTGCACCTATCATACAGTCCCATGACCTTCCCGCATCCTTCCTCACATTCCAAAGTAAGCAACTTCGTCTGCTGCGTCCAACCAACATAAATCCCCTCCCCCTCCTCCTCCTCAATCTCCTCCACCCCGTTCCTTGCCCTCAAGTAATTCCTCCATCCCCCAACATCGTCAATCTCACCAACGCCATCCTCCTCCTCATTTGCAATCCCCGTCGCCAACCCAGCTGCGCATACGAAGCAACCAGCGGACGGGTGTGCAGTCGCTGTCGTGTACTTCTGCCGGCGAACTTCAAAAGGGAAACTCGTATTGTAATTGTGGACCAGGGTCAGGTAGTTGTAGAAGATGTTGTAAGTTGAGGGAGGAGGGGTGAGCGGGGGAGTGAGGGGCGAGTACGGGGCGGGGGCACCGAATGTTGGAGTAACAGCGGGGATTGGGAGGACCGAGTAATCGAGGAGCTGAGGACGGGTTGGGTTAGTGGAGCCACAAACACGAAACACGGTGGCCACAAACACGAAACAGGGTGGGGGGGCGCGGGGGTGGTCCTCATACTTCACTATTGGCACCCTTCTCGACGACTGGGGTTTACGCACAGCGCTGGTCGCCAATCCTGCCAGTTGCTTAATAGTATCAAGTATCATTGACATGATACTTGCCGCTTATCCGAACTCACCACAACAATAACCTTCCCCTTCACCTCCCTCTTCTTCCCCTCCCTCACCCTAACAAATTTCCCCACCTCAAACCCCTCCGCCCCCGCAACACACTGCACCATCTCTCCCCCATCTGACAAATACACGCTTGTCTTCGTATCGTCAATCTTCCCCTCAATCTTAGCAGCGCTCATAATCTGCAGCACGACAGGCGCCGCGTCACTCTCATCAATCATCCGTTTCACACCGTTGATCGAAATTGGATTCTCCTTGATCGGTTTCGTTAAAGCCGCAAACAGGAACTCGTTTCCCGCCCACCATCCCATCGTCCGCATCTCACGCACCAACCTTTCCATGAACGGTAGCGTGACAATATTACTGGTTGCAGTGGGACTGGTGAAGAGGTTGTAGACTGAGGGGGAAGAGGCGCGGAGGGAGAGGAGGGAGGGGAGGGGTAGGTAGTGGAGGATGTGGCTGATGCAGTCTGTGGATAGTATGGGGAAGGGCGTGTTGGGGTAGTTCTGGAGAAGATGGTGTGTTAGTGACAGGCGCTGCGGATAATAATCTGGCATGACATGATCTTCCCGATGTACTGTACATGATCTGCCAGTCGTACTGCACATGACTGCCAGTTGGTACTATACATGATCAGCCTGTGGAACTGTATATATCATCACATTCACGCTGGTGTTGACACGCGCTGGCGTTGACACTGGTATTACGCCCATATCATTCTCACCTGCTTGTTCTCAGTCGGCGAGGACGGCTCCAGTAGCATGGACGCGTTGACGAAGGCTTCCTGAGCTCGAGGAGGAGGTGACAGGAAGCACTTGATAGGGGGGAGAGGGGGCTGAGTGTCGGCACTGTCGCAGCTGAAACTACGAGACCTCATGGAGAGAGAGGGAAGTGGGGCAGGCAAGGTGAGGGAGGGTGCCGGACTGCAAAATGGGCTGCAAGCAAAATGAACCACTTCTTAAGCCCCCAAAAAATATTTCGATACGATTTTCAACACGGTTGCCGCCAGTACTCAAGCTCCATAGCCGCCTCAACACCCTTCTCCCCGCTCCTCTCCCCATTGAGCTTGCAACAAACGCCGTAACAGTCCTTCCCCCCTTTCGACACTACAAAATGAACTCCTGAAAATCTACTGATGCATCAGGAAAACAGTCCTGCTTGCCCTCCCGTCCACACGCCCCCCCCGACCTCAGGCCGTCCCCCCACCCCCCCCGTCTTACTTACCTGACCATACCGCTCGTCATATTCCGCAACCATCGCCCCGAGGCCAAGAGATCTCTTGCCTACCCTGTACATCTCTCCCACTAAATCTCTACATCAACGTACGTGAATTCTCCCAAAACCGTCACTCCCCCCCCCCCCCCCCCCCCCCCCCCCCCCCAAAAAAACACAAAAAACAAAAACCCACACACACCCCCCCCCCCCCACAAAAAGAGCCCCCG
>Ga0307985_10000047_pt1 | contig 62958 bp, 50 predicted proteins | sample EllFjometageno80_FD_203155 | JGI IMG/M metagenome (GOLD analysis project Ga0307985, IMG submission 203155) | Marine microbial communities from Ellis Fjord, Antarctic Ocean - #80 | ecosystem: Environmental > Aquatic > Marine > Unclassified | place: Southern Ocean | collected 2014-10-09 | reverse complement strand
GGCGCACAATCAGTCGCATGCCGTTCATCCTGATTGTGGTCGACGAACTTGCCGACCTGATGATGGTCGCCGCCCGCGATGTCGAAGACTCGATCTGTCGCATCGCTCAGAAGGCACGTGCGGTGGGTATCCACCTGATCATCGCCACACAGCGGCCGTCGACAAATGTGATCACAGGCATCATCAAGGCCAACGTGCCAGCGCGCATTGCTTTCTCGGTGTCAAGCCTGACCGACAGCCGGGTGATTCTGGACCAGCCGGGCGCCGAGCGGCTTATCGGCCAGGGCGACATGCTGATGCTTGCGCCGACGTCGAGCGCACCCGACCGAATCCAAGGCTGCTGGGTCGAGGAAGACGAAGTCAAGAAAGTCGTTCAGATGTGGCGCAAGCAAGCCGATGACTTCAGAATCGATGAGTCGGTTAGCGAAGCCGAGATCGTCGAAGGCAGCGCCGCTGCGAACGGTGCCGCTGGAACCTCAGGCGGTGGCGGCGCAGGTAGTGACGCCGGCAGTGACGACGAATTGTACATACAGGCCAAGGAGCTCGTAGTGAGCTCGCAGCTTGGTTCAACCTCAATGCTGCAACGCAAGCTCAAGGTTGGCTTCGCCCGTGCTGGCCGCCTGATGGACCTGCTCGAAGAGAACGGCGTCGTCGGGCCATCCATTGGCTCCAAGGCCCGCGAAGTGCTCGTTTCCGAAGGCGAGTGACACAGCCGGACTTTGCCGATCTACGGCATAGTCCGAACAGGTTTCATTCGCAGAGTCGAGCAATCAAGGTGGGGCGATCTATCGATCGGGCCGCATCGCCCATGCCCATGTACAACACGGCCTGACCGTCACCAGCGGCGGGTGGTGTCGCGAGCCGGTCCATAAAAGTTGAGGCTGGCCCCACTGTTCTATCGGTGGGGCCAGCGTAAGCCTATTGTCAGATACCAGAGGGTTTGAGACCGGTTGGTAGGCGAGCCTTTCGCAATGGCTGAGGTCAGTTCACGCACAGGGAACAGGTTGACCGCTGAGCGGGTTCCGTCTGTATGCGCAAACTCATCGTCCTGACTATTTCGCTGGCGTTCATCACTGCTGCGTGCAGTAGTGATGAACGCCCAGAGGCTTCGGCGCCCGCTCCTATCGACGAGACAGCAGTACCTGCGGCTAACCAAGAGTCAAGCGAACCTGCATTCGCTACCTCACGTGGCGCGATTACGGTGCCAGCGGTGGAGGCCACGGCCGATTGCGGCTACAACACTGACGCTGAGGCCGACCGCATCGAGGTAGCTCAGATTCTCGGTGATGGCCGTCAAGACACTGTCTCAGCGCTGGACTTCCCCGACGACTCCTCGTTCGGAGCGCCTCTTGTGGACCTCAACCGGATCCTTAGTGGCGGGCCGCCACCAGACGGGATCCCCCCGATCGATGCACCTGTCTTTCAGACAGCAACCACCGTTGACTGGATTCAATGTAACGAGCCGGTGTTGGCGCTGTCAGTAAATGGTGAGACCCGTGCCTACCCAGTACAGATCATGACCTGGCACGAGCTGGTCAACGACACTTTTGGCGCGGTCCCTGTGGCCGTTTCCTACTGCCCGCTCTGCAACTCGGCGCTTGCCTACCGACGAGACCTGGGCGGTCGCACCGTCACGTTCGGGACGTCGGGTCGGCTCTTCAACTCATCGCTGGTCATGTATGACCGCGAGACCGAGTCGTTGTGGACCCACTTCAACGGCACTGCAGTTGTTGGCGCGCTCTTGGGCACCGAGCTCGAACTGCTTCCGATACAGACTTTGTCGTGGGCGAGCTACCTGCAGGCCAACCCCGATGGACTCGTGCTGACGCGTGAGACGGGCCATGTCCGCAGTTACGGCCAGAATCCGTACTCGGGGTACGACGACGTCACAACATCTCCATTCTTGTTCGATGGCGAGGACGACTCACGACTGCCTGCCAAGGAGCGCATCGTGGGTATCCGGCGAGGTAACGACAGTGCCGCGATCGTGCTCGAGGCATTGGCCTCGGCTGGTGTGCTGGAGGCCAAGGTAAATGGTGATGTCCTCAGCGTGTGGCATCTGCCTGGCACGGCTACGGCGTTGGAAGAACGTGCCATCGCCGACGGCCGTGACATTGGCGCTGTTGGCGTCTACCTCCCGAAGGTCGACGGCCAAACGTTGACCTTTGCTCGCACAAACGAATCTGGCGTCGATGGAGGCGATTTCGTCGATGCTGAAACTGGATCGGTCTGGAACATTCAGGGCCTGGCCCTCTCGGGCCCGCTCGCAGGCCAGCAGCTTGAACATGTAGAGCATCTCGACACCTTCTGGTTCGCGCTCGCTGCTTTTGAACCCGACACGCGAATAATCGATTCCTGATTTCAAATACCGTCGACCCATGCCGCCTTGACAGAGCAGTGTCAGAGCCCTGCGTGAAGGGCTCAGCCAATCTGCTGGACAGAGCGGTGCGCTACGTGTTGCAACTCGCCGCAACGGCGGTCTCTCTCGGATCGCGTAAACAATAGCGGTCTGCAATGTCGGCGTTCTCGGCATGATCACGATGCCCACTGCATCACCGGAACAGCTAGCGAAGAGATGCAGGCTCTCCGAGCTGCGACCGATGAGGCCTACGGGGGAGACACTCATCATTGCGTTCCTCAACCCTGTCTGCATCCGGTTGCGGCCGACTATGCCAAGGTCATCGAGTTGTCCTTCGCTCGACCCGATGTTGACGACATCGCAGCAGCGCATGCCAACAATGGGGTAGTGGGCTGGTAGGTCGAAACAGCGGTCGAAGCTCGCGATGGCGCCGAGAAAGGCGTCGACTTCGTGATCGCTCAAGGCCCCGAAGCGGGCCGACATCAGGGGCGTTGTTGCGTTGATGGAGCGTGCGTGGTCAACGGTCGATTGAGAGCCTTCTCGGTTCGCTGGTTCGCGCGCCTAACCGAAGCTGGCGTCGCTCGCGAACCAGCGTGGGTAGCCTCACGCCTGTGGTTGTCGCAGTCTTGTTGCTTGTCGCGGGCATCGTCATAGTCACGTTCGCAGCAGACCATTTCGTCGAGGGTGCGGTGTCGGTCGCTGATGTCTTCAACATTTCGCCAGTCGTCGTCGGCGCACTCCTCATCGGATTCGGTACGAGCCTGCCCGAAATGCTCGTCTCGGGCGTCGCTGCGGTTCAAGGCGACACAGATCTTGGCGTTGGCAACGTCGTTGGATCCAATGTCGCGAACCTGACCCTTGTGCTTGGTCTTGCAGGCCTAATGGCGGTGATCAGTATCGACAAGGTCACCAGGCGGAGCGAGCTTCCCTTATGCCTCGGCGCCGTGCTGCTGTTCGCTCTGCTGGTGCAGGACGGGCTTCGCCGTTGGGAAGGTGCTCTTCTTGCGGTGGCACTGGTCGCGACGCTGTCGTGGCTACTGCGTAACGCCCGTGACCATGATCTCGAATCGCCGGCACAGGAACACGAAGGCGAGAGTGCGAAGGCCAGCGGTATTCGCACGGTTCTCGGCCTGATTGGAACCGTGGGCGGTGCCTGGCTTTTGGTCCAGGGCGGCACCGACCTGGCCGACGAGGTCGGACTGACCGGCGGTTTTGTTGGCCTCACGCTTGTAGCCATCGGCACATCGCTACCCGAGATGGTCACTGCTGTCGTGGCCGCCCGCAAGGGTGAGACCGACCTGATCATCGGGAACCTGTTGGGCTCGAATATCTTCAACAGCCTGGCCGTAGGCGCTGTGCTTGGTTTGGTCGGCCCTGGTCCGCTCGAAGACAACAACCTGGCAGGCCTGGCCACCTACATCATGATCGGTGTCGTCCTTGTTGCCGCAATGTTCTTGTACACCGGCGGGCGACTCGTGCGCTGGCAGGCTGTCACCTTGCTCTTGATCTACGTGGGCACCATGCCTTTCACGATCAGCACAATAGCCGACTGTGCAGAAGAGCGAGAAGCACAAGAGTGCCTCGAGGCCGCGGCGCTAGCCTTACCCGGTGGCTGACTCTGCAGGTGTGACTGATTCCCCTATGACGGGGCAAGGTGGCTCGTATTTCATCGAGACACTTGGCTGTCCCAAGAATCAGGTCGATAGCGACAAGCTCGAAGGCACTCTGATCGCCGATGGCATGACGGCTGCCGAGTCGGCAGACCAGGCCGATTTGATCGTTGTCAACACCTGTGCCTTCATCGAAGAAGCACGCGAAGAATCGATCCACACCATCTTGGCATTGGACAATGACCGCGGCGACGACTCCAAACTGGTCGTCACTGGTTGTATGGCCGAGCGATACGGCGACGAACTCGCCGAAGCACTCCCCGAAGCCGATTCGATCGCCGGTTTTGGTGTGCCGGTCACCATTGGCAGCAAGCCAAAGGCGCCTCTTCTGGACCTGTTGCACCTGCCCCGGCCTCCATCGCGTTCACCCTGGGCGTATGTGAAGATCGCTGAAGGCTGCGACAGGGCCTGCGGGTTTTGCGCCATTCCCACGTTCCGGGGTCCGCAGCGGAGCCGTACGATCGATGACATCTGCCGTGAGGTCGACGAACTCCAGGCGCAAGAGATCGTGTTGGTTGCCCAAGACCTGGCGGCATTTGGTCGAGACCAGGGCAAGGGCGAGCGTTCGATCGTTCCCTTGATCAAGGCTGTCTCCAAGCACACAGATTGGGTGCGGCTGCTGTATCTATACCCGAGCGATCTGAACGACTCGTTGATCGATGCCATCTGCGAAACTGGCGTGCCGTACTTTGATCTTTCGCTGCAGCACGTCTCCAAGCCGCTGATGCGTCGTATGCGCCGCTGGGGTGGATCCGAGGTCTTCCTTGAGCGCATTGCCGCCATCCGCGGGCGCGAGTCAGACGCTGCGTTCCGCAGTAATTTCATCGTTGGCTATCCCGGCGAGACTGAAGAAGATCATGATGCTCTGCTCGACTTCGTCGAACAAGCTCGACTGGACTGGTGTGGCTTCTTTTCCTACAGCAAGGAAGAGGGCACCTATGCAGCGGACCTGGACGGCCAGGTCGATTCTGGACTGATGGCCGAGCGGCTGGGCGAGCTGCGCGAAATGCAAGATCTAATTACTGAAGAAAAACGTGACGAAATGATCGGCCGGCGGGTCAAAGTACTTGTGGACGAAACTGGGGTTGCGCGCTCGCACCGAGAAGCACCAGAAATCGATGGAATCATTCAGGTTTCCGCCGATCTCGCGGTTGGCGAATTTGCAACAGTGACTATTGCTAATGCCGCTGGGCCTGACCTCCGTGCCGAAGGTGCGACCGAGGACATGCTCTGATGGCCCAGGTTGTGCGCAGCTACCCGCTGTATGGGTTAGCCACACCAGCAAACTTCATCACAGCGAGCCGTATTGCGCTCACCCCCGTTCTGTGCCTGATGGTGCTGGACGACTCGTCAACACTGGGCACGTCGTGGACGGCGTTCGCTGTCGGCTTGCTCATGGCGTTCACCGATCTGATCGATGGCACGGTTGCTCGTGCTACCAATGGCTTCAGTCGCAGTGGGGCCTTTCTTGATCCTCTTGCCGACAAGATCGTTATCCTCGGTGTTGGCTTCACACTGGTATCGGTCGATCGTCTGGGCTTAGCGCCCATGGTCCTGATTGCAGCCCGAGAAGTGATTATCAGCGCTATGCGCATCAGGTTCGCGATGCGTGGCATCGCCATTCCCGCTCGACCGTTGGCCAAGTGGAAGGCCACCGTCCAGGGGGCTGCCTTGCTGCTGGCCGTCATACCAGTGCTCAGGGGCAATCAACTTGTGATCGATATCGCGATCTGGATCGCAGTTGCGCTCACAGTCTTCACCGGGGCCCAATATCTAGTCGACGGTGAACAAGCTGCCCACGGGTAGTCCAGATTCGCTTCGCTCATCCTGTGTGAGCTGAATAGTCGTCGGTCCCGGGGACTGGTGTAGTTGGCGGGTAGTCCGGATTCGCTTCGCTCATCCTGTGTGAGCTGAATAGTCGTCGGTCCCGGGGACTGGTGTAGTTGGCGGGTAGTCCGACCCGTGATGAGCATGAAGTTCTCGCTGTGACAGCGTGCGACATATGCGCGGGGGTGGCAGCGGACTAGCCTCGGGCGATGAAATGTGAAGTGATAGCTGTTGGCACTGAGTTGTTGCTGGGTCAGATTGTTGACACCAACTCCTCATACATCGGCGAACAGTTAGCACTAGCTGGCATCGACAGCCATTTCCAAACAAAGGTCGGCGATAACGCTGCTCGGATCAAGGGCGCGATCGAGCTTGCGCTCTCACGCAGCGATGCCGTGATCCTGTGTGGCGGTCTTGGCCCGACTCAAGATGACATCACCCGCAATGTGATTGCCGACGTGATGGGGGTCGAGCTCGAAACCCGCCAAGAGTCGGTCGACAAGATCACCGCCATGTTCAGCCAACGCGGTCGAGATATGCCACAGAACAATCTTCTGCAAGCGCAGATTCCCGTTGGCGGTCAGCCAATTCCCATTCAGCCGGGAACAGCGCCGGGGCTGTGCTGCCCGATCGGCGATCAGGTCATCTATGCCGTGCCTGGAGTGCCGTGGGAGATGACGCAGATGATCGACGGCTTCGTATTGCCGGACCTGCGTGAACGAGCAGGAATCACGTCTGTCATCGCTAGTCGCGTGCTTCGTACCTGGGGCATCAGCGAGTCGGGGCTGGCCGAAACCCTGCATGAAGAGATCGAACGGCTCGATGAGACGGGCGAAGCCACTATTGCGTTCCTTGCAAGCGGGATCGAAGGGTTAAAGGTTCGTATTACGGCCAAGGCGACAACGCAGGCTGAGGTCGACGTGAAACTCGCCGATGAGGAAGCGCGTGTTCGAGCAATCATCGGCGACGAAGCCATCTTCGGGACCGACGACGACACTATGGAAAGCGTCGTGGTTGATCTCTGTCGCTCTCAGGGATTGAAACTCGCCCTCGCCGAGTCGCTTACTGGTGGTCTGATCGGCCAGCGCATCACGTCGCATCCAGGGGTGAGCGACGTGTTTCAGGGTTCCATCGTGTCCTATGCGGATTCGGTGAAGAACGATGTGCTGGGACTCGACGGAGTTCCGGCTATTAGCGAAGAAGGAGCGACCGCAATGGCCGAGGGTGCTGTCAGAGTGCTCGGCGCCGATTGTTCGGTCGCCGTCACCGGAGTCGCAGGGCCAGCAGAATCTGGCGGCTACAAGGCCGGGACAGTCTTCATGGCGACCCACGTCGACGGTGTCACCGAAGTCTTGATGGTCGAATGGCCATTCGACCGCAAACGGACTCGTGAGTTCACCACCATTACCGTATTGAATCAACTTCGCAAACGGCTGCTCGCTCGCTCGACATGACGTCGATCTCGGCGAACCATGCCGCGATCGACAGTGGCACGAATTCGGTGCATCTGCACGTGGCCGAGGTTGGCCAATTTCTCGAGTTGCTCGAGGCCGCCGGTTTGCTTCATAACGCCGGTCTATTTGTGTCGCACGCAGCGCATCATCAGCACAGCGAGTGCATCGTCGGTAGCTGCGGCCAATTGACGGGTTGCACCGCGCCCGAAGCCGACATCGTTGCCCAAGCGGCTCGATACCAGCCACGTAGCGCGCCCAAGAAGTCGCATCAGCGCTTCGTCGCATTGGCGAAGACCGAACAGAAACGGGTGCGTTGGCTCGCAGGCATACTGCGAACTGCGATTGCGCTCGATCGGACCCGAAACTCGATTGTGGAATCGGTATCGATCGAGTCCGGGGCCGACACCATGCGTCGTCGCCCACGTGGGTGCTGGCCAGGACGCCACGGTCGAAGCGTTCGCCGCCAACGACCGTTTGGCTCTGCTCGGATCAATCACGAACCGAAGTGTGACCATCGATTGGGAAAGTCCAAGCAGAGGTAGCAACCATGACTAACGACGTAACGTTCTATGACGAGATTGAGGCGTACTGCTCGACCTTGAGCGTGGCAGCAGGTGGCCGCATCGGCGTCCATGTCTCGGCCAAGCAGCCGTACTTCGACGTGCGCGTGGAACGCTGGGGCGCTGAGCGGATCGAAGTCTTTTCCGCGGACGGAATTGCAGGGACGTTCTATGAACCACCGCCAAATGCTGACGCGATGGGTTGTGACTGGCCAGTATCGTTCGAGATTGACATCGACCCACAATGGCGCACTGGCTTTTACCTGGTGACACTCACCTCAGCCGGTGCGGCTGTTGGCCGCAACGTCGGCCATGCCGGATTCGTGGTTCACGCACCCGGTGGGCAACGACAAGCAGCGCTCTTGGTCCTGGGCACGAATACATGGAACGCATACAACACATGGGGTGGCGCCAGTCTCTATACCGGGGGCCACCAAGTGTCGTTCCAGCGGCCATGGCCTCGTGGTCTACTCGATCGGCCCCAGGTTGACCGCGATGATCGCAAGGCCCGGCCTGTGCGCTTTGGCGAAGAGCCCGATGCCGACGGCGAGATCTTCCAGGCCTACCGCATGGAACACGGGTACTCCCCAGCGATTGGTTCGACCGGATGGTTCACCCATGAGCGCCGCTTCGTCGAGTGGGCTGAGACCGCTGGTTATGAGTTTGACTATGCGGTGTCATCAGACTTCGACGCCACGCCTGATCTGCTTGCTGGCTATGACGTGGTGCTCGGCATTGGGCACGACGAGTACTGGACCAAGACGGCTCGGGACCAGGTTGATCGCCATATCGCTGGCGGCGGTGACTATGTCTCGCTGTCGGGCAACACCATGTTCTGGCAGGTACGCCTGGTCGACGACGCAGGGGACCCAGCGCTGGACCACATGATCGGTCACAAGTATGGAGGCCATACTGCAGATCCTGTCGTAGGCACCGAAGCAGCCGGCGAGATGTCTGGGCTGTGGTGCGACCCGCTAGTCGGGCGGCCCGAGTGGACCACCCTCGGCGCTGGCAGCGTGTTCGGCCTCTACCACCGCTTTGGGCAGGCGACCCCTCGTGGTACCGGTGGCTTCACGGTGTTTCGTTATGACCACTGGATGTTCGAAGGCACAGGCCTGCGCTACGGCGACCTGTTGGGCGGCGACCATGGCGTTGTTGGCTACGAGACGATTGGTTGCCCGATCACGCTCGACGAGTATCAACTTCCCGTGGTGCGCCCCGTCGATGGCATGCCGACAGATCATGAGATTGTCGGCCTTTCATTATCGAGCAACCTAGGTATAGGCGAGTACCCCAAGTCGATCTCGGCGTTGAATGACCAGGGTGATCTCGAGTTCCTGGCCGAGCGTTATTACGGCGACACCAGCCCTGAGAACCTCGCCAAGGTGCGTCATGGCAATGCCGTGATGGTCGTTTGCCGTCCCCAAGGGACGAGCGGGGGAGAGGTCGTGACCATCGGGTCCACCGACTGGGTCTTTGGTCTGGCCGATGACCGACTCGTCTCTCAAGTCACCGCCAACATCATGAACCGATTCTTCTCTAGGCACGGCTCAGTCGATCGTTGACCTCGATCTGATGGCCGTTAAACGAGCAGTTATCGTGCCGCAGCCTTGGGGCGACCTGCGGCGGTGAGTCGCATGTCGCTCGTGAGCAGTGTGGTCTGTGTTTCACGATGGCGGCTATCGTTGCGTTATCGAATACGATAACGTCGTGATAGCGTAGATATATGGACTGTGGCACGCTCATTCGAACCCAACGGGCACGCTCCGAGCTGTCGCAGCGTGAGCTAGCGAAACGGGCAGCCACATCCGCAGCGGCAATCTGCCTCTACGAGACGGGGCAACGGATCCCTCGGGTTGACACCTTGGCCCGGATCCTGAGCGCTACCGGGGCAACGTTGGTGATCGATGCGTTTCCCGACGGGGAGTTAGACCAAGCTGCAAATGGCAGAGTTCTCCTGCAGGTACTCGACCTTTCAGAGCACTTGCCGTCCCGGCGGCGAGGCGACCTTGACGCTCCAGTGTTTGCCGAAATCGCCAGGTGACGACCATGCCGCGAACACTTGCTGAGAAGATTGTTGCGCTGCACCGGTCATTCAACGACACAGGTCTAACGCACGCCTTCGGCGGAGCCTTCGCCCTCGCGTATTGCGCAAAGGAGCCGCGAGCGACGCGCGATATTGATGTCAACGTGTTCGTTTCGCCCAGCAAGATTGACACGGTGTTTGCCGGTTTGCCAGGCGGTGTGGAGATTACAGAGAAGAATCGCCGCGAGCTGTCACGGGACGGGCAGAGCCGGCTGTGGTGGGACGACACGCCACTCGATGTCTTCTTATCGAATCATTCGTTTCACGACCAGGTAAAAGAGAATCGACGGTTTGTCTCGTTTGCCGAGATCAGCGACCTCCCCGTGCTTGCGTGCAGCGACCTTGCCGTCTTCAAGGCCTTCTTCGGCCGAGCGAAGGACGCGATCGATATCGCAGCGATGGTCGGTGCCAAGGCAGTCGACCTTCACCAACTCGACCGCGACGTTGCAGCGCTGATCGGCGACACCGAGCAACGAGCCAAGTTCTTTGCCCTCGTCCGGGCGGCGGTCCCGGATTACGAGGAGTAGGGCTGACGCGCAGCGTTGTTGTGGTGTATGAGTAGCCGACCTCTCAGCAAAATCCGGAGAGGACGCCACCGAGACAAAGCGCGTTGTGCCCATGGCATCGAGCAGAAGAAGGCTTTTGATTTTGGGAGCCTGGACGATTTTCATCGCTTCCTGTTCCGTCAACGGGGTGGGTTCTTGGCGTGTGTATAGAGACGCCCGGCGATCGTTTCGAATCTGGTGCTGCAAGAGGTCGCAACGGTTGAATTCGAGGTCGGCCGGAGTTGGACGTCAGGCTTCCTGATGGCGTGCAGAGGGTGTCCCGGGCGGTCGGCGCCACTAGCGCTTATGACGGCCGAATTCTGTTCCTCGAAGACTCATCGGAAAGCGAGGTGTCAGCCTTCGTCAGCGAAGCGACCGATCGGCTGGGCAAGGATGCTGTCGCTGGTTTGCGCGCTGGCGCCGAATGGCCTGATTGTGCCGGCGTTCGAGCAGATTGTGAGCGTGTTGGTGCGCAGAGCGGGCCTCTGGCAGGGCGCAGCGGTTGCTTGTGTAGGCGAGCCCACGGCTGTGCTTTGATGCGGGTTCATAAGCGATAGGTGCCAGTCTGGAGCTATGAACGTTGGCTTTCTGCATCCGGGGCTTATGGGCGAGACATTGGCGGCGAACTGTTCGGCGCCAACGTTGTGGGCGGGTGATGGTCGCAGTGCCGAGACCCGAGCGCGGGCCGAGTCTCATGGCATGACCGATGTTGGCTCGCTTGCCGGCATGGCCGACAAGGCCGATGCCATCGTGTCGATCTGTCCTCCGGGCGCCGCAGCTGAAATGGCAGATCAGGTAGCGGCTGCAGGGTTTCAGGGTCTGTACGTCGATGCAAATGCCATCAGTCCTGCGACGGCTCGAGCTATCGCCGAACGCTTCGAACACTTCGTCGACGGGTCGGTCATTGGGCCTCCCGCTCATAAGCGAGGCACTACCCGGCTGTACCTGAGCGGATTGAGAGCCGCCGAGGTCTCCGCCTGGTACGAGGGCAGTGCGCTCGACGGCCGGGTGATCGGCGAAGACCAGGGCGCGGCCTCTGCTCTGAAAATGGCATATGCCAGCTGGACCAAAATCGGTTCCGCTATGAACCTGGCCATCCGGGCGCTCGCCCAAGCCGAAGGCGTCGATGCTGCGCTCGTGGACGAGTGGAACATCTCGCAACCGGGCATGGTCGAACGTTCAGAGCTCGTTGCGGCAGCCGTGTCGCCAAAGGCGTGGCGGTTCACCGGTGAGATGGAACAGATCGCTGCGTCGTTCTCGGTCGCCGGATTGCCAGCCGGCTTCGCCGAGGCAGCGCACGAGATCTATGTGCGGATGGCCAACTTCAAGGGTGCCGATCAGGTCACGCTCGAGCAGGTCGTCGACACGCTCAACAACGCGGGCGAGTAAACCAGTACGGGCCACTAACGTGGCTCGATGATCGATCTGAGCGGCAAGACCATCCTCATTACCGGCGCATCCCGAGGCATCGGCGCTGCGACGGCAACGGCTCTCGATGCTGCTGGCGCTCGAGTCGTGATGACCTATGGCCGAAGCACCGCCCAGGCCGAAGCTGTTGCCGCTGCCTGCAGCAATGACCCCGTCCTGCTGAGCGCTGACTTTGCCCAACGAGGTGCGGCTTCGGATCTGTTCGATCAGGCGATCGCTGCCGTCGGGTCAATCGATGTGGTCGTGAACAACGCAGGTATTGCACCCGAAGCGGGGATCGAAGCCAGCGACCAGGAGTGGGCCGACGCCTGGCACACCACAATGCAGGTCAATTTGTTCTCGTTGGCCGATATCTGTCGCAAGGCCATCGTCCACTTCGTCCCCAAGGGCGAGGGCACGATCATCAACATCGCGAGCCGCGCTGCGATCCGCGGCGACGAGCCGAACATGATGCACTACGCCGCCTCCAAGGGTGCGGTGGTGGCGCTGACCCGATCGATCGCCCGTGGTTATGGCAAGGATGGCATCGTCGCCCACACGGTAAATCCTGGATGGGTGTCAACCGAAATGGCAGACGGTTTCTTCGCAGCCAACCCGGATGCGCTCGATGGTTTCCCGCTGGGCGAAGCCGTGCCGCCATCGGAGGTTGCAAACACCGTTGCATTCCTGGCATCGGGGCTTGCTCGTCACCTGACCGGGTCGACCGTCGAGATCAACGGCGCCACCCACGTGCGCTGAGGTCGCCCGCCACATCAAGAGGCATCACGCGGACCAACACCGTCACGGCGCTAGTCAGCGCCGATATGCAATCAGTGTCAGGCACCGGTTACATATCGTTCGTTATTCGGCGGCGGCTTCGGGGGCCTCGAGGTTGAGCGACGCTGAGTTCATGCAGAAGCGCTCGCCCGTCGGCTGAGGCCCATCGGGGAACACGTGGCCCAGATGGGCGCCGCACTTGGCACAGTCGGTTTCGGTGCGCGCCATACCCATGGTCATATCGACCTTGCGGGTGATCTTGTCTTCGTCGATGGCCTGGTAAAAGCTGGGCCAACCGCAGCCAGCGTCGTACTTGGTGTCGCTGACGAACAGAGGTTCGTCACACACCACGCAGTGGTACACGCCGCTGTCGGTCGTGTCCCAGTACTTGCCGGTAAAGGCCCGTTCGGTTCCTGCTTGTTGGGTGACCACGTATTGCTCAGAGGTCAGTCGTTCGCGGAGTTCGGCGTCGTCAACGTGGTACTCGATCATACGTCAAGGGTAGGGGTACCAGCGGCGACCGTCACATCCAGTCGTTGTTGTTGCTCAGCTGTTCAGATCTCGTCAGTTGAAATGAACAGGTCGCCGTGGTGTTGAGCCATCTGGTCGCTGTAGCTGCGGTGGAAATAGTTCCACAGCTGCTCTCCATAGGTTTCGGGCTGGTGTTCGCTGGTCATCGCAGCGGTGCCGGCCTGGGCCTCGTCGGGAGTGGGCATGAATCCAGCGTCGTGATGGTGGGGGCTGGCTTCGACGGCGGCGGCGTACGTGGGGGCAAGTGGCAACCGTGTCAGTGGTGTGGCGAGCGAGGGTCCATGAAAGTACCCGGCGGAGTAACGTTCAGCGTTGGTAATGACCCGGTGCGGCGTGGCGACCAGATAGTTGCCGGTCATCGACTGCAGAACTTCGCCCAGGTTGATGACGAGCGTGTTCTCGATGATCGGGACGTCCACCCAGCCGCCGGCGGGGTTCTGTACCTGCAACCCAGGAGTTGGGCCTGGGGCCAGAACGGTCAGAAAGCCAGCGTCATGATGTGGATTCACGCCGGCTGCGCCATCGGGGGTCGGTGGGTAATGGATGAACTTGGCCAGCGACATGGGCTGGTCGCCGAACAAGCTACGTAGGCGGTCGCCCTCAAGGCCGAGCCCGACGGACAACGCGCTCATCAAACGATCGGCGAGGTGTGCGAGCGCTGCGATCCAGCGGAGCGAGATCGACCGATGACCGGGGAGCACGTCGTCGGGAAGCCACTGGTTCGGTCCGAGCAACCGGTTGTAGTCGGGGCCACTGGTTGTGTGCTCGGGCCACTCGGTCCACACGTCGATCTGTTCTCGCAGGTCAGGTGCGTTGTTCGTCGACTCGGCGCCGACCGGTTCCCACCCTCGGAACTGTGCCGACTTGGTCTTGTTGATGAGTTGTTTGGTCTCGAGTGGCAGTTCAAAGAAGCGCTTCATTAGGTCAAAGGTCTCGCCCTGCAGTTCTGTCGAGATCCCGTGATTGGTAACCAGTGCGAAGCCCACGTGGTGGCAAATATCGGTGAATTCAGCAGCGAAGTCGGCGGGCACTCCGTCGCTGCCAAGCACAGCGCTGCCATCAACGATGGGGATCGAGGTAAAGGCCACAAACTGATCCTAGGGCCTGGCGGGGACGCTGGCGGAGTGGTGTTCATCTTGGCCAGAGCCGTAGGCCAATGAAGAGATATCGAGAGTGTCGCACCCCGGGCGTATGGTCCCTTTAGAGTCATACCAGGAGGCCGATTCGGTCATGAGTGAAGATAGAGAACGCCGGGGCACCACGACTGCTTCATTCGGCACTGGCGCACGCGAGAGCCATGACAGCTCACCGTTCTATGCGCGGTTCGTACCCCCGGTGTTGTCCGAAGATGAGACAGTCGTTGCGCCTGGGGATCGGCCATTCGAGGACTCCATTTTCCATGGGACTGCGCAGGATGTGCTGGCCGACGACAAGTCTGTTGCCGACAACTCTGTTGCGCTTGTCGTCACGTCGCCTCCGTACTTTGTGGGCAAGGACTACGAAGAGGCAATGGGCCAGGGTCATGTTCCTGCTGCGTACGAGGATCACCTCGCGAGCATGCATGAGATCTTCGCTGCGTGTGTGCGAAAGCTTGAACCCGGCGGACGTATCGCCGTCAACGTCGCGAACCTGGGACGCAAGCCATATCGATCGCAGGCCTCCGACATCATTCGTATCTTCGAAGATCTCGGCCTGCTCGTTAGGGGTGAGATCATTTGGAAGAAGGGCGAGGGCATGAATAGCTCCACTGCATGGGGCTCGTTCCAGAAACCCTCCAATCCCGTATTGCGCGACCTGACTGAACGGATCGTTGTTGCTAGCAAGGGGCGTTTTGGTCGTGCGATCGCTAGCGCCAAGCGAAGAGACCTTGGTCTGCCGAGCACAGGCTCGATCTTTAAAGAAGAGTTCATGAGCGCAACGAAGGATGTGTGGGAAATCCCTGCCGAGAGTGCGACGCGTGTGGGCCACCCCGCTCCGTTTCCCGTCGGCTTACCAAAGCGACTGATCGATCTATACACCTACTACGACGATCTGATTCTCGATCCCTACATGGGCGCTGGCACCACTGCAGTTGCTGCAGTGCGAACTGGTCGACGGTATGTGGGTTGCGAAACCGAAATGCCCTACATCGATATCTCGAATGAACGGGTTGCCGCCGAACGAGAACGGCTCAGCGAGCACCAAGCGCGTCTCGAGCGATTCAAGGTCATCATCCCCGCCAGCAAGACCGACAGCGGCGAGAGCCTGCCTGACGATCCACAGGCGAGAGCCGTTCGAGAAGGGCAAAAGGCCGAGGACCTCGCTCGCACCATCGTGGCGGAGTGTGGATTTACCGGACTAAGCCTGAAGAAGAAGACGCTCAAATGTGGCGTTGTCGTTGATCTGGTTGCCCAGTCGGCCGACGGAGCGAGCTGGCACTTTGATGTCACGGGCTCCTTCACCAGTGAACGCGATGGTCTTCGACGCACGGACACGTTATGGAAGTCGCTCGGAAAGGCGGCAGCTCGACAGTTCGACGCTGAGTGCGAGAGCGTCCGATATGTCTTGTTGACGACGAGTTTGCCCGAGTCTGGGGCCGGTCTTAAAGCCCTTCGGGCGTGCCAGCAGGGCGACAAGCGAATCGTCTTCGATGCGATCGCTATGTTGTCGGCCGAAGGGCAGCAGCGACTGCAACGATACGCAATGGAAGGTATCGAGGCTGATCCACCCGATTCGATTGGGCCCGCCGAGCCCGAAGCTCTTTTCTCGTAGGCGTTGTGGCTTCTAACACGACGCCCCTTGGAGCGTGGGCTGTCGTCAAACATGACACCCCTCAGATCTTTCTCGCAGAGAATGCCCAGGTGATTTCGCGACTCATCGCTCTAAAGGTCGTCGCTGCATCGGATCACTCCACGTTTGAGCCGCACCTCGTTGACGCAGTGCGGGAACACTTGTTGCATGAACGGTGGGCGGACGCTGTTGTGATGTGGATGGAAGCAACCGACACCCTCATTGACGTGTACGAAGAACACGTGCCGATCTGGACTGAGAGCAGACTAGATAGCGAAGTCGCATCTATGGCGATCCGGACGGCTCGGCTGTTCGATGAAGCTGACCCGGCGTAAGCCACGTGGCCGCAATTCGCACCGAGATCACCGAGATCATTACCGGTTTGGCCATGCTGGGTTTCCGTGACTTGGACGAAGCGTTGCAGGTGCGACCGATGAGTGTGGTCAACCTCGAGACCGAACACTACGAGCGACTGAGTGCTGCCCGTGCCGCAGGCTCACACGCCCGAGAGTTCGAGACGGCGTGGGAGAACGGCCGAGTCTTTGCACGGGCCGACGACGGTCTCCGGGGTCGCCCGCCATGGAGTGTCGAGTGGAAAGGCCCGCATAAGCCCCCTGGCTATGAGCAAGTGCCCGCGGATCTTCGGATCGACCATGTGTACCTGGTGTCATGCAAGTACGGCAGCTCGATTCTGCACAACGTCAGCCCGTCACATCTGTTCGACCGGGCGCTCGCCGAAAAGCGGGTAGAGCGAGGCAGCGACTGGTTCGTCACCACGGCACCAGAGGCCTACCAAGAGTTCTACACAGCATGTCTGGTCGACACGGGCCTAGATCACGGCTATCACGCTATGCCGACCTTGGTTGCCGATCTCGACAAGAGTGATCGCCAGCGACTCAAGGCCTCGCTGCCTAAACGCGGACGTTTGCCCGAGCGGTCACAGCACCTCTACGAGCAGTTCTCGATGGCGGTCGCTACGGCTTCGGCCGAGCGATGGCGCTTATCTCTCGGCACCGCTCGCGAACGCGAAGCAATGTTGTGGCGGCTGCTTCGGTTGCAAGCTGCGCCCTACTTCGTGTTGGGTGCATCGACATCGGGGGAGCCGCTGCGCTACCGGGTCGGCACACCCTGGGACTTTCGCAACCGCTTCGAGATGAAGACGTTCGAGGTGCAGCCGGAAGCGGCCGGGCAACCCGTGGTTCGGTGGCAGGCCGAGGTCCTGGACCGCATGCCAGACGAGCGGACTCAGGCCGATGCCTTGTTCGGTGAATCAGACCTCGAATTGCTGAACCCAGAGCGAAAGGTCATCGAGGGTCATGTCGAGATTCGATGGACGCATGGTCGCTTCTCTGGAGCGCCCGAGGCCAAGGTGCATCTCGATAGTCATCCGCATCTTGTTCCTGGCTACTTCCCCCTGACATGAACCGCCAGCACGTAGTGCCTGGTCAAGTAGCCCCGGCGTCGACACCCCGAACGTTGCCTGACTAGGCACTATTGTTTGGCCGTGCCTGACGACGGAATACTCGAACCGCTCGATGCTATGAGCGAAGCCCGTGAGACGGCGCCCATGCGCAGTCGCGACGAGTTGCATCAGGGCAGTGGCGGCGGTGGGATCTTGGAATCGCTCGACGATCTTGCCGATGCCCCGGCCGAACGTATTCGTTCTCGTGACGACGTCATGTCGCAAACGGGTGGTGGCGGCATTCTTGAGTCGCTCGACGACATGCACGATGCCCGTCGCAAAGGTCTTGCCAAGCGGGATCTCTTCGTGGAGCTAGGCGTCCGGCTGGAGCACACACCCTCGAAGACGATGGGCCCGGTGGTGTCATTCATCGAAGGTGTCATTGTTGTCATCAAGGATCAACTCGGGATTGAGCACAGATTTGACCCCGCGCCCGGCCTGTTTCGCCACGAGGGTGACCTCGTCGCATTGCGGGCAATGCTGGGTAAGAAGCAGGGGGCCTCGCAGGTGACGGCATCGGGTTCGATCGCGGCCGAAGACACAACCGCTCGGGTTGCAATGCCCAGCCGGATCTGGGTCGAGGGTATTCATGATGCCGAACTGATCGAGCGAGTGTGGGGCGACGACCTGCGCTATGAGGGCATCGTGGTCGAGCAACTTGAGGGAGCCGACGACCTTGCGGCGATGGTGAGAGAATTCGGCCCGAATGATCGCCAACGTTTGGGTGTATTGCTAGATCACCTCGTTGACGGGTCCAAAGAGACCCGTATTGCGGCCCAGGTCGATGATCCCTACGTGTTGATTCTTGGTCATCCCTACGTCGATATCTGGGAAGCAATTAGGCCAGGTGCGATCGGTATTCAGGGGTGGCCGAGTGTGCCCAAGGGCGAATCCTGGAAAGAGGGCGTGCTTAAGCGTCTGGGCGTGGCTGCGGCGCCACCTCAATTCTGGAAGCATATTCTGGGCAAGGTCTCGAGCTGGAAAGATATCGAGACACCGTTGGTGAATTCGGTTGAACAGCTGATCGATTTTGTCACTGCCGCCGAATCCGAAGACTGAACTTGATAGGCCAGTCGATAAGTCAACCGGGTGGTCGTCGCCACTTCGGTGGCGTTCCTGAATGCCCAAATCGCCCGCGCCTCTTCGACGCTGTGCCGACATTTCACGACACTGCGGTGGGTGAGTTCGGTTAGAGCTGAAAGTTTGTGCGGTTGCAGACTTCGCGGATCGAGAAGCTCGTTCGTAGGCGAGACACATGTGGCAGGCTGGCCAGCGTTTGGCGGTGAATACGTTCGTAGTCGGCCACATCAACACAGACCACATGGACCAGGTAGTCGGCATCGCCGGCCATTAGGTGACAGCTCATTACCTCGGGCGTTTGAGCGATGGCTGCTTCGAACTCGTCGAGCAGTTCTTCGGCTTGTGAGTCGAGTGACATCTCGACAAAGACGGAAACGGTCCGGCCAATAGCCACGGGATTGATGAGCATGACGTAACGGTCGATCACGCCAGCTTCTTCAAGTCGGCGAACACGACGGAGAGCAGCCGAGGGGGACAGCCCGACCCGATCGGCGAGCTCGGCACTCGTCATACGACCGTCTACCTGGAGTTCGTCAAGGACGGCGATATCAAGCTTGTCTAGATCGGTCACCACACGAGTATTGCGCGGTTATAGATAATTGTGCACGAATCTAGCTTGAATTCTGGTTAGAGGTTCCAACTTTGCATGACATCGTCGGGCTGATTTCCGTACGGTTGCATTACCGAATGTCCGGGTTAGTTAGCCCGGGTGAGTTAGCCAAGGAGTAGAGGCACCGTGATCGTTGGAGTACCAACCGAAATCAAGCCAGACGAGCGACGCGTTGGCCTTACGCCATCAAGCGCGAATGAGCTAACCAACCACGGCCACGGTGTGATCGTGCAAAGCGGCGCCGGTCTTGGCATCGGCGCCCAAGACGGCGACTACGAAGCGGTCGGAGCAAAGATCGCTGTGGACGCCGCCGAGGTCTTTGCCGCGGCCGAGATGATCGTCAAGGTAAAGGAACCTCAAGCGGTCGAACGGGCGATGCTCACCCCAGGGCATCTCTTGTTTACGTACCTGCATCTCGCCCCCGATGCTGCGCAGACCCGGGACCTTGTCGCCAGTGGTGCGACCTGCATCGCATACGAAACGGTTACGGCGTCTGGCGGTGGGCTCCCGCTGCTCGCGCCAATGTCGAAGGTTGCCGGCCGTATGAGCATCCAAGCCGGTGCTCATCATCTCGAGTCACCTCAGGGAGGAGCTGGCCTCCTCCTGGGTGGCGTAGCTGGTGTTCCGCCGGCCAAGGTCGTCGTAATCGGTGGCGGCGTTGTCGGCGAGAACGCCATCGAAATGGCGGTTGGTATGGGCGCGGATGTGACCGTGCTCGACCGCAATACCGATGTGCTCGACCGACTCGCAAAGCGCTTCAACACCAATCTGCGCACGGTCTACAGCAATGCGGCAACGACCTGGGACTTCGTGACCGATGCCGATCTGGTTATTGGTGCCGTGCTGATCCCGGGTGCCATGGCGCCAAAAGTTGTGACCGAGGACATGGTCAAGGCCATGCGCACGGGCAGTGTGCTTGTCGACGTCGCCATCGACCAGGGTGGCTGTATGGAAACATCGCATGCGACGACCCATGCCGAGCCGACCTATCTCGTACACGATGTCGTGCACTACTGCGTGGCCAATATGCCAGGGGGCGTGCCACGCACCTCGACCTATGCGCTGAACAACGAGACGTTGCCGTTCGCGTTGGCTCTTGCCAATAAGGGTGCAAAAGCTTCCCTTGAGGCCGACGAACACCTGCGCAATGGCCTTAACGTGGCCAGCGGAAAGATCACCGACTTGGCTGTCGCCGAAGCACTCGGCTACGACTATGTCGAACCGCTCGATGCCCTCGCCTGAGGCGCACTAACGAACGAGGCCCCCAAATGCCCGGCTTGCTGCCCGATGTTGACCCCGATGGCTTGATGGAATACTCGGTGGTCTACACCGATCGTGCTGTCAACCACATGTCGCAATCCTTCCAAGAGGTCATGCGCGACATCCATACTGAGCTCACGTCGGTATACAACGCGGCCTCGGCCGTAGTCGTTCCGGGTAGCGGAACCTTTGGGATGGAAGCGGTTGCCCGCCAGTTCACCAGCGGGAAGAAAGCGCTAGTCATACGTAACGGCTGGTTCAGCTACCGATGGTCGCAGATCTTTGAGCAGGGGAGCATCCCGTCAGAGGAGATCGTGCTCAAGGCACAGCGGGTCGACGGCGATCCCGTGTCTCCGTCGTTTGCACCTCACCCGATCGAAGATGTTGTCGCCACCATCAGGGCAGAGAAGCCTGACATGGTGTTTGCTCCACATGTCGAAACCTCGGCTGGCATGATCCTGCCCGATGATTACATCGCTGCCGTTGGCGCGGCGGCCAGCGAAGTCGGCGCCCTGTTCGCGCTCGATTGCATAGCGTCGGGCACCGTGTGGGTCGACATGCAGGCGCTCGGCGTCGACATCTTGTGCTCCGCCCCACAAAAGGGCTGGAGCGGCCCACCATGTGCTGGCCTGGTGATGCTCAGCGACAGGGCAGTCGAACGAATGGGCCAGACGCGGAGCACAAGTTTCTCGTGTGACCTGGCTAAATGGCACTCGATCATGGGTGCCTACCTAAATGGTGGCCATGCCTACCACGCAACCATGCCGACTGACGCACTGCGAGCGTTCCGAGATGTCGTGATGGAAACAAAGGCCTTTGGATACAGCGAAGCCAAGATGGCGCAGCAGGTCCTTGGCGACCGAGTTCGGACCCTGCTGACCGAGCGCGGCTTCAAGAGTGTTGCCGCTGATGGCTTCGGTTCGCCCGGTGTCACGGTCAGCTACACCAGCGACCCGAACATCAAGAACGGCTCAGCCTTCGCAAACCAAGGTATGCAGATCGCAGCGGGCGTGCCGCTGCAGGTCGACGAACCCGAGGGTTTCTCGACCTTCCGTCTGGGCCTTTTCGGCTTGGACAAGCTCAAGAACGTCGACCGCACCGTCGAGACCTTGGCCGCAACGCTCGACGCCATCGAGTAGCACGAATCTGTGACCCTGGCGGTTGAATTATCGCGCCACTGGGGTCAGAGAAAACTGTTTACGGATCTGTGACCCTGGCGGTTGAATTATCGCGCCACCGGGGTCAGAGAAAACTGTCAGCGGGGGTCGGGGGAGAGCGGCAGGGTGATGGCGACGACGGCGCCGCCGTTTTCGCCGTTGGACGCGGTGATCGTGCGACCGTGGGCCTCGATGACCTTCTTGGCGATAGCCAAGCCGAGTCCACTCGATCCCAGGCTGTCGCCGCGGCGGAAGCGGTCGAACACGAACGGCAGTACGTTCTCGCCAAACCCCAGGCCGTTGTCCGCGATTTCGATGATGACATGTTTGCCGACCGACTGTGCGGTCAGGTTGACTTGCGAGGCTCGGGCCGTGCCGTTGCGGGCGAGTGTTTCGAGTACTTGGCGAAGCAACTCGTGGTGGCCTTGCCGACACCCTCCGGTTCGCCGAGTCGCTTAGCGAGATTCCCCAGACCGATGACACGCCCTATCCGTGGACGGGCTTGGGCCAGCAACTTCGTTTCGCTTCCGAAGTACTTGACCTGGAGGTTGGTGTTCGGGTACTGCACGTGCGCCAGGAAGGTTTTGACACCCATTCGGGCGAGGAATGGCGACACCATGAGTTGATGACTGAACTGAACGATGCCGCGGTGGCGTTCGTTAACGATCTTGATGAGCGCGGCCAACTCCACAACACGATGATCGTCACGACCAGTGAATTCGGGCGTCGCGTTACGACAAACGACGGCGGCACCGATCATGACGGAGCATCATCAATGATGGTCTTCGGGTCCTCTAGCCGCAGCACAGGTGGGGCCATCTATGGCCAGGCACCGAACCTGGCGAGACTTGACGACGATAATCTTGTCGCGACCTCCCGATTTCAGGACTATTACTCCACGCTCGCCGAGGACTGGTTCGACATTGCCGCTGGCCATGTCCTCCCAGCCGGGGGAACGACCATCACCGGCCTCGTCCAACCCGCAAGGCCCGTTACACAAACTGTTAGCCCGTCACGTCGTCAGTGATGCTTCTGGCCAGCAATTGATTTCGACGCGCAGATCTGTTGGACGAGGGCATAGCGGGTGATGCCATGGGCTAACGGTTTGTGGGTCAGGTGCCATGTCGGACCGAGGGTCACGCGTTCCAAGTCAGAGGCGGGTGCGCTCTGGTCGAGAGCGTCAGCGAACGCGGAGACTCTGCGGGTCATAGAACGGGCGATAGCTGGCGGTTGCGGGGTAACGCACGCCGTTTACCTGTAGCTCAAAGGTCCCCTCGATGACATCTGCTCGAGGCATGTCTACAGATGACTTCACGTAGCCCATTGCTAAGGCTGAGCCGACGGTGTGGCCGTAATTTCCCGAGGTCGTGTTGCCGACGAGTTTGCCGTCCCGCAGGATCGGGTTGTCGTGGTACAGCAAAGGCTCGGGATCGTCGAGCTTAAACTGCACGAGTCGGCGATCAAGCCCTGTTTCTCTCTGTGCGAGTAGAGCCTCGCGTCCAATGAAGCCGCCGTGTTTGTCCCAGGCCACAGCGAACGACAACCCAGCCTGCAGCGGGGTGTCTTCGTCGGTGATGTCGTGGCCCCAGTGGCGGTAGCCCTTTTCCAGGCGGAGCGAATCGAGGGCGTGGTAACCGGCATGTTTCAGGCCGATATCGGCGCCAGCAGCGGTGAGAGTCTCGTACACGTGGGCTGCGAATTCAGTAGGCACATAGAGCTCCCACCCGAGTTCGCCCACATAGGTCATGCGCAAGGCGGTGACGGTCGCGTAGCCAATGTCGATCTGTTGGGAAGTGCCGAACGGGAACGCCTCGTTGCTGAGATCTGCATCGGTAAGTGGTTGGAGGAAGGTGCGAGCATTCGGTCCCATGATCGACAACACGGCGTAGGCAGAGGTCACGTCGGTGGCCACGACAGAACCATCACTAGGGAGATTCTTGGTCAGCCAGTCGAAGTCGCGGGTCTGGGCGGCCGCTGCAGTTACGACGAAGAAGCGGTTCTCGCCAGTTCGGGTCACTGTCAGGTCAGCTTCGATGCCGCCCCGTTCGTTTAACCACGCGCTATAGATCGAGGTGCCGGTCTCGACGTCAACATCGTTGGCGCAGATCCGGTTCATCGCCGCGGCAGCGCCAGGGCCTTGGACCTCGAACTTGGAGAACGACGTCTGATCGAATAGCGACACACTTTCACGTGTCGCTGCGTGTTCGGCCGCCGAGTAGCCGAACCAGTTCTGGCGTTTGTACGAGTAGTCGTACTTCGCCTCGCTTTGCGATGGGGCGTACCAATTCGGGCGCTCCCAACCGGTGCTCTCTCCCATGCAAGCGCCCGCTGTGATCAGCTTGTCGTGCAGCGGCGAGCGACGGGCGCCCCGAGCGGTTTCCTTCTGTCGATACGGCCAGTGCATCTCGTACAGCAGGCCCAAGGTTTCGGTGGCGCGGTCTCGCACGTACTTGCGGTTGCCCTGGAACCGATGGAAGCGTCGGACGTCGACGTCGCCGAGATCCATCGGTGGATGGCCATCAACGATCCAGTCAGCCAGGACGCGGCCAGCGCCGGCAGCAGACTGGATGCCAACCGAGTTGAAGCCGCTGGCAGTGAAGTGATTCCGCAGCTCTGGTGTTTCGCCCAAGATGTAGGCGTCGTCGGGTGTAAAACTTTCGGGCCCATTGAAGAACAGTCGGATCCCAGTTTCACCGATGATCGGCATGCGATGGATGGCCGCTTCGATCTGAGGGGCAAGATGATCCCAGTCGTCGTCGAGGTGCACGAATGGCTTATCGGGTAACTCGTGGGCGTCGATCGGCTTGGCCACCGGTTCAAAGAACCCGACGAGGATCCGACCGGTCTCTTCCTTTATGTAGGTGTTGCTGCCCGGGTCTCGCAGCGTAGGCAGGCCATGACCTAGGCCTTCGATGTGTTCGGTCACCAGGTAGAAGTGCTCGCAGCCGTGCAGGGGGATGCTGACGCCCGCCTTGGCTGCCAGGTGCCGAGACCACAGCCCAGCGCAGGTGACGACCGCGTCGGCCGCGATCTCGTGGCCTTCGGTTGTTCGTACGCCGGTCGCCTTCCCACCAGCAGTGATGATCTCGGCGACACTGGTGTTCTCAAAGATCTGAGCGCCCATCTGTTTGGCAGCGTTGGCAAGCGCCATGGTGGTGTCGACTGGGCTGGTCTGGCCATCACGAGGAACCCATACGCCACCGATCAGATCGTCGGTGTTCATTAAAGGCCAGTGGCTGGCCAATGTGTCGACGTCGATCTGCTGGATATCGATATCGAAACAACTGGCCATATCGGCGCCGCGAACGAGTTCTTCGAGACGCTCTTCGTTGTTAGCAACAGCGATAGAGCCGGTGCGTTTGAACCCGGTCGGGTAGCCATCTAGTTCGAGCTGTTCGTAGAGCTCGGCGCCGTACGAAGCCAGCCGTGTCATGTTCTGCGATGCCCGTAGTTGTCCAACGAGCCCGGCGGCGTGCCAGGTGGTGCCACTGGTCATCGTGTTGCGCTCGAGCAGCACGACGTCAGTTACACCCTTGTTTGCCAGGTGGTAGGCAACGCTTGCTCCAACGATGCCACCTCCTATGACGACGACCTTTGCTTGGGTGGGAAGTTCACGCGTTGACACAACATTCATTAAACAACGTTCACGAAACAACGGCTCATCAAACAACGCACCAGAGATAAAACGGCCACGTTCCGAGAGGAAGGAAATTGTTAGAGATCTTCACGCGCAGGCTAGACGCTATAACAATTCAGTGATACGGTCGCCGCACCTTACAACCGAGTAATTCCCCGGGGGAGTGATGAATTTATCGACGAGCAAGCAGGCCAGAGCCCAGGCGCACTTGATACCTCATTACGCCAAGGGTGCTGCATGGAAAGCGTCCAATCACACGGTGATCGAGCGTGGCGAGGGTTGCTACGTCTGGGACACTGACGGCAACAAATACCTTGACGGCCTTGCCGGCCTTTTCTGCACCAACATGGGACATGGCCGAGCCGACTTCGCCTCGATTGCGATGAAGCAGATGGAGAAGCTCGCCTTCTTCCATACGTGGGGCTACTCGAACCCTCCCGCGATTGAAGCAGCGACGTTGATCGCCGAACAGGCACCCGGCGATATCGACCAAGTCTTCTTTGTCAACTCTGGTTCCGAGGCTGTCGAATCGGCACTCAAGTTCGCGCGCAACTATCACGTGAGCCAAGGTGACACCGGCCGCTACAAGGTGATATCTCGCGAGTGGTCCTATCACGGCACGACGCTTGGTGCGCTTGCGGTGACCGGCGTCCCCAAGTTCAAAACCGATTTCGCTCCCATGCTGTGGGACGGTGTTCGACACGTGATGAATACCCACAACGATGAGATCCCAGAGGGGGGCACCGCTGCTGGTCTTGCCAGTGTGCAGGCGATCGAAGCGCAGATTCTGGCCGAAGGCCCCGAGACGGTCTCCCTGGTCATAGCCGAACCTGTTCAGAACGGTCGCGGCGCCCTGGTCCCGCCGGCCGGCTACTGGCAGGAACTGCGCCGCATCTGTGACAAATACGGCGTCCTGTTGTGCGCCGACGAAGTCATCAACGCGTTCGGGCGCCTCGGCCACTTCACCGGAAGCGAACGCTTCGGCGTAGTTCCTGACATGATCACCTTCGCCAAAGGTGTCACGAGCGCATACCAACCGCTCGGCGGAGTAATGATCCGCACGCCGCTTGTCGAAGCCATATGGGACTCCGAGGCTGGCTTGTTCAATCACGGTTCGACCTTTGGCGGTCACCCCGTTGCAACCGCAGTAGCGGTGGCCAACATGCAAGCGATGAAGGAAGAAAAGGTCTTCGAGAACGTCCTCAACAACGAGGACTATTTCAAGAGTCGCCTGAACCAGATCATGGCGAATCACTCGTGCCTGGGCGACGTGCGAGGCACGGGCTACTTCTATGCCCTCGAGTTCTGGAAAGACGGCCCGAACCGGGTGCCGCTGTCTGACGACGACGCAAAGGCACTGCAGACCGGTGTTCTGGCTGGCTTCGTTCGAGACGCCAAAGTCATGATCCGCCCCGATGATCGAGGCGCCACCATGCTGGTTCTTTCGCCGCCACTTGTGGCAGATCGCAAGGTCCTTGACGATCTGCTCGGGCGTGTCGATCAAATCGTCGACCGCGTCGGCGATTGGCTCGCGGGCAACCGCTAAATGTCATCCTGGCGGATTGACAGGCGCGAGACACAGCACGATCTGCCTGTGCTTGCAGAGCGCGAATTTGCCGGTTGCTAATGCTGTCGGCAGACGCTCCGGAGGGGATTCGTATTTGGTCGCACCGTGTAATAGCTACCGTATTCGCACGTTTCCAGTTCCGGTTGTATCGCCTCTTGCTGGCGAAACTCGTTCCGCTAGCGGTATTGCCGCTGTTCATACTGCGGTTCGGCATTGCCGATCGCACAGCGGTGCGGCTACTGATCTTTGCGTCTATCTGGATCATGATCATCGCCGCACGTGCAGGGTCGGTAGTCGCCTTTGCCCGGCCTGGCGGCCTCGTCACTAATCAAGTTGCTCGCTCGGGCTCGTAACTTGTGGCTATGAGCTTGGAGAGTGAGAACATGAGTGATGTTGTGCAGGGTTGGTATGAGCGAGCTCGCGCCAACCCGAAGCGGGTTGTTCTCGCGGATCAAGGTGATGACCGAGCCGTGCAAGCAGCAGCCCAGCTGCGTGATCAAGGGCTCGTCGTGCCGGTGCTGCTTGGCGTTGACGTTACTGCCCTCACCGACGTCGAGGACCCGCTGGTGGCGTCGACTGCCCAAGGCGTCGTTGATGCATCGGCTCAGGCCGGGCGGTCGATCAATCTTGACGACCCGTTGGTGGTGGCCGCCATCCTGGTGAAGTCCGGTTGGGCCGATGCTTGTGTGGCCGGCGCAAGCCGTTCGACGTCCGATGTGTTGCGGGTGGCTCTTCGGGTGCTCGGTGCTGATCCAGCAGGGGGCACACTCAGCAGCTGCTTCTTCCTAGTTCTGCCAGATGGCCAACCCATCGTCTACGGCGATTGCGGCGTGATCCCAGACCCAACAGCCGAGCAGCTTGCGTCGATCGCTATTGCCAGCGCAGCATCGTTTGAGCTGCTGGCTGATGACGCCGCCCGCGTCGCGATGCTGAGCTTCTCGACCAAAGGCTCGGCCGAACACCCCCGAGTCGACAAGGTTCGGCAGGCAACAGCGCTTGTGCAACAGCAAGCGCCCGATCTGGCTGTCGATGGCGAGCTTCAGTTCGACGCTGCGTGGGTGCCAGCGATCGGAGCGTCGAAGGCGCCAGGGTCGGCTGTTGCGGGCCGCGCGAATGTGTTCATCTTCCCCGATCTTGACGCAGGAAATATTGCCTACAAGATCACCGAACGACTCGGAGGTGCTCGTGCATTCGGACCGTTACTGCAAGGCCTTGGCGGCGTAATGCACGACCTGTCCCGCGGCTGCACAGCAGACGACATCGTCAATGTTGCTGTCATAGCCGCATTGCAAAGCGCTGATGAACCGCGATTGTGATCAACGTCACTGGCGAAGAAATGATGAAGCCTGACGGCACCGTGGTATCACCTAGCGGAGAGGTGACAAGGTTTGGCTCCCACTATCGCTGAACCTTCTGTGGCACGAGTCCCACTGGATCAAGATCAAGTCGTCGACGCTGCTGCCGAGCTGGCCGATGCCGAAGGGCTCGACGCCCTAACTCTGACCCGAGTGGCGAAGGAACTCGGCGTGCGTCAACCGGCTCTCTATCGCCATGTCGAAAGCTACCAAGATCTGTTACGTCTGCTCAGCTTGCGGGGGCGCGAACAACTTGCTGCAGCGCTCAGCGAAGCGGCCATTGGTGTGTCCGGCGACGAAGCCGTTGGAGCGATTGGCCGGGCATGGCGCGTGACGGTGTTGGCCAATCCTGGCCTGTACGAGGCGACAGATCGATACCCGTGCGCTGGTGACGAAGAGCTCGAAGAAGCCGTCGAACGGATTGTCGGCGTTATCGCGCAGGCACTTGCTGGCTTTGATCTCGACGACGACCATCGGGTGCACTCCGCTCGGGCACTCCGATCCGCGTTCCATGGCTTTTGTCATCTGGAAGCCGGCGATGGTCATCCTCATCCCCATGACTTGGATCACACGTTCGATGGCCTGATCGGGCTGCTCTGTGCTGGCATTCGGTCGCAAACTACCGCAGGGCAAAAGGTCTAGTTCCGGGTCAGACAACCGTCGCGTCGTTCCAGCCCATAGGGACCCAAGATCCTGCCTCGGCATCGACGCTCTGAACGTTGCCAGACACCGCACTCGGAGGCTGCTGGGTGATGCCGGTGTTTGCCGATCAGCGGCCAGGCGCGCTCGTCAAAGTCAAGCTCGGAGAGACCGTAAAATGGGACGCTCCAAGACAGTCGAAGCCGTACTCCCGGCAAGGTGTCGAGAGCAGGCACTCCTTGGCCTGGAAGGACGGTCTTTGAGAACGCAGCGGGCGGTCATGGATAGTCGTTGAGTCGTGCGGCATGTATTGCTCAGCAGTCTTCTAGCTCGTCGATCTGGACCCATAAGGGATCTATAGATCGTGAGACTGATGGCAAGTTCGCGGGCCCCGGCGCCGTCCTGCGTACGGTTATCGGCTGCTTCGGCGAGACGAGCCTGCCCATGATGATGCAGGACATAGCCGGGCCTAAGGCTCACAAATGATGGTGCAGCGGTTACCAGTAGCTGAGGGCGCCTTCGTAGAGCGTGGTCAGGACTTCGCGGTCGATCTCGATTGGTGCGTTGTCGAGCAGACGACGCTGGGGGAGTGAACCCTCGACCAGAGCGGGCACATCGGCGGCCTCGTATCCAACGCCGATCAGCCCGTTTGGCATATTGGTCGATTGCATGAGTTCGACCAAACGGTCAGCGAGTGCGGGGCCTGCTTCGGTCGGGCCGAGATCAGCGGTGTCGACACCGAGCCATTTGGCGCCGTCCATATGGCGTTCGGGGTTACCGACCGAGGTGTGGCGAAACACCGATGGCGAGTTGACAATTACCGACATGCCGTGGGGAACCATGGGTTCGCCCTGTGGATAGCCATGTGGGCAGAAGTCCTTGACGAGCCCAGCGACCGAATACGACATGCCATGCGGTGCATGGCAGCCAGCGTTGCCGAATGCGATACCGGCAAGTGTTGATGCCCACATCAATTGATGCCGAGCCTCGACGTCATTTGCGTCGTGCACGCCGCGCTCCATGAATTGCCCGATCAGGCGAAGTGCCTCGCCGCACCCGAGATCGCTCCACGGGTTTGCGCCCTGACTGGATGGCCGCATGAACGGTGTCGCAGGTGCAGGGCGCCGGGTGTAGGGGCGTGCGGTGTAGGACTCGAGTGCATGACTGAGCACATCGAATGCGGTCGCTGCGACCACAGTGGCAGGCAACGTCGAGGTCACGTTCGGGTCGATGAGTGCCCGCGTCGGGCGCAACATCTTCGAGGCGATACCCGTCTTGGCCTTCATCTCAAGCAGGTCGAAGACGGCGATCCCTGTGCACTCACTACCGGTGCCGCTGGTTGTCGGGCATGCAATGTGTGGCTTGAGCATGCCCGGTACGGCGACGCCGCCACCGATCGGAGCGTTCACATAGTCCAGGAACTCAGCCGGATAGGTCGAGTACAAGTTTGCGGCCTTGGCGGTGTCGATCACCGAGCCGCCGCCAACCGAGATGAAGCCATCTACGTCGGCATCGTTCGCGAACTTAACGCCCGCCTTGAAAGACTCATCGGTGGGTTCGACACGCACATTGTCGTATAGCGCTATGTCGATACCAGCGGTCCTCAACGAGGAGAGCACCGTTGCAACGTGTTCGGTGCCAACGAGGACATCGTCGGTGAATACCCCTATGCGCTTGATGCCGAGATTCTTCGCAATTTCGCCTGACTCGCGGAGACAGCCCGGGCCAAAGGTGATATTTGAGGCGTCGACACTGAATGCGTCGTCGCCTGACTCGAGAGCGACGTCGTAGTAACTGCAGAGCATGTTGGTTCCCCCATGTTGTGGGTGCCGGCGCGGATGAATACGCGAGCTTGCTTCCTGTCGAGATACTACTCAACCTAGGATCTGCATTCCGTGGTCAGAAAGAGTGAGTCTGAGATGAAACAGCAGGTCACGTGGCGCACAGACCGTCTGACACGCACCGTGTATGCAACCGACAACTCGATCTATCAGCTCACGCCGAGTCGCGTCGGGTTGCCCGACGATGCAGCACAGATTGCTGCATCGCTGCGAGCGAATTACGCGTTGGATACTCCGCAGCCGATCGTTGCGCGAGGCGGCGGCACAGGAACAAACGGCCAGAGCCTGACCGAGGCCACGACCGTTGATCTAAAGCGCAACATGAATCAGCTTCTTATCGTCGACGTTGCGAATCGGATTGCGGTTGTGCAGCCCGGCATCGTCACCGCTGATCTCAACTCTCAGATTGCCGAGCACGGGTTGTTCTGGCCGCCCCATACCTCGACACTCAATCGGGCAACCGTGGGAGGAATGATCTCCACCGATGCTGCGGGCAAGGGGTCACTCGTATACGGCCGGGCCCATCGCCATGTGAAACGTCTGGTCATGCTGCTCGATGATGGCACCGAGTGGGTCGCTGAAGCGGTGAGCGAATCCGAAGCCGAACGGCGGGCGAGCGAACACGGGCGTGGTGGTGAGATATGGCGAGCGATACTCGACCTGGAGCTTCCCAATGATGGCACTCTTGGCCTTCCAGAACTCGCTCGTGGCTTCAGCGGCTACGGCCTCGATCGGCTGCGCACCGACGGCATGGTTAACCCGATCGCTCTTGTCTGTGGGGCCGAGGGCACCCTGGGCATCCTGGTTGAGGCAACGATTGACCTGAGTCCTATCCCTGATCTCACCCGGCTTGTTGTTGCGAGCTACGGCAGCTTCGGTGATGCCCTCGAAGATGCTGTCGCTCTGCGCGAGACCGGTCCAGTGGCGATCGAGTCATTTGATGAGACCACACTTGAACGTGGTCGTTCTTCGCCGGCCTGGCCAGCGTTGGGTGAGGCTGTCGGCGATCATAGCGGCGCCGTACTTCTGCTCGAATACGATGGTGATGCCGCCAAAGATCTCGACGCGATCATGTCGACAATCTCAGCGACAGGCCGAAGCCGTGCCCGCCAGATCGTCGATGGGGCAGCTGAGCAGGCGTCGATCTGGAAGGTCCGTGCTGACGCTGTCGGCCTGTTGGCCAAGGTCGCGGTTGGTGGTCCCGAGCTCTCGGCCCGTCCTACCGCTTTTGTTGAAGACTGCGCTGTCCCTGTAGCTGCGATGCCAGCATTCATCGCCGAGTTCCGCAAGATACTCGACGACGCCGGCCTGATGTACGGCATGTTTGGCCACGCCGACGTGGGATGTGTACACGTTCGCCCAGCAGTCGATTTGACCGATTCCCGCCAGCGTGGGCTCGTCGCAGAGGTAACCGACAAGGTCATCGCTCTCGTCGCCAAGTATGGCGGCCTGGTGTGGGGCGAACATGGGCGCGGTTTTCGCGGGGCACACGTCGACGAAGTGTTGCCAGCCGCGACCATCGTGCTGATGCGTCAGGTCAAGACCGCTTTTGACCCGCGTGACATCTTCAACCCAGGCAAGTTGTATCGGCCGCTTGAGTCGAGTCTCCCGCTGGTCGACGTGGCAGACCCGCCGATGCGTGGTGAAATCGATGCTCGGGTCGAGCTCTCGGTGCGACGAGACTTCGACTCGGCCTTTGCTTGTAATGGCAACGGCCTGTGCCATCACTATTCCGTCGACGAGGTCATGTGCCCGTCGTACAAAGCAACCGGCGACCCGGCCTTGTCGCCGAGGGGTCGGGTCGACCTGCTTCGGTCATGGCTGAGCGATAGGGGCAGTGATCCAGACTTCGAGGATGCGCTGGCCGATAATTTACATCAGTGCTTGTCGTGTTCGGCGTGCAGCGGGCGGTGCCCCGTCGAGGTCAACGTTCCCGAGTTGAAGTCACGATTCTTCGACGACTATTACTCACGAAACCGTCGCCCGCTAGGGCATCACCTGATGAGTCGTTTCGAAGAACTCGCTTCCTTGGCTGCGCGTTTTCCTCGCCTGGCCAGTCTTGGCCTGAAGCCTGCCGAGCGACTGCTTGGCCTGGTGGACCTGCCAGCGCCAAGAGTGACGAAGGTCCCGAACCTGCCAACGTTCACCGGTCAGGCCGACGTCGATGTCGTTCTCGTGCCCGACGTCTTCACGTCAGCGCTCGAACCCGAAACGCTTCGCCAAGCAGTGCTGGTGCTTCAGTCGCTGGGCTATGTGGCAGCGGTTAGCAAGTTCGTCGGTTCCGGCAAGTTCGACCATGTAAAGGGTCGACGTAGCCGCTTCGCCAAGGTGGTTGCCCGTCAAGCCGATCTCATCCTGTCGATCACAGCGGCAGGAGCGGTGCCCGTTGTTGTTGAGCCTGCAGTCGCTCTGTTGCATCGACACGAGTATCCAGCGACGATGGCGTCGTATCCCTCGCCAGATGTCCGATCGCTGGCCGAGTTACTTCTCGAAAGGGTGAGCGAGCTGTCAGTTGTTGGACGGGGCGAATCGGTGCTCTTGCTCGGTCACTGCACCGAACGGGCGACCGAGCCAGCCCTCGCTGCTGGCTGGACGGCAGTTCTCCAGGCTGCCGGGTACGAGGTGCAGGCCCCCGAAGTCGGCTGTTGCGGTATGGCTGGCGTGTTCGGCCACGAAGCCACCAACCAAAAAATGTCGAAGGACCTGTGGGATCTTTCCTGGGGGCCACGGCTCGAGAACACTTCGGCGCAGCATGTGGTTGCCACCGGCTATTCCTGCCGCTCGCAGGCCAAACGGTTCGCCGACGAACACGTGATGCATCCCTTACATTTGCTCTCTCCCTAGCTCGGCGGTTCTGCAAGCCCCGAACTGTTGGCCCAGACCTACCGCTAGACAGGCCTCCTCACCTCTGCGGCGAACACGATGCGAATGTCCTGTCGTGCAATGGCAGACGATCGTGAATATCCATCCTGACAATGAAGCCATCTCACGGTTTTGTTATAGGCTCTAATTAGTCTCTAGGGGGTCGAGATTCATGCTTGACCCAGCTCGACAAACACCACACGCAAAGGATCTCAAATGACGCGAATGACACCCAGCGAGGCGTTCGTAGAAACGCTTGTCGCTCATGGCGTGACCACGGCATTCGGCATCATGGGCTCGGCGTTCATGGACGCCATGGACATCTTCGCCCCAGCCGGTATTGAACTCGTGCCGGTGGTACACGAACAAGGTGCGGCCCACATGGCCGACGGCTACTCACGAGTAAGTGGTAAGCAGGGTGTTGTGATTGGCCAGAATGGCCCCGGTATCTCGAACTGCGTGACGGCAATCGCAGCCGCATTCTGGGCGCACTCGCCGGTCGTCATCATCACGCCACAGACAGGCACCATGGGCATCGGCCTCGGTGGCTTCCAGGAAGCCAACCAGCTTCCTATGTTCGAAGAGTTTACGAAATACCAGGGTCACGTCAACAACGAACGGCGTATGGCCGAGATCACGTCGCGCTGCTTCGACCGTGCACTCAGCGAAATGGGCCCGACCCAGCTGAACATTCCGCGTGACCGTTTCTATGGTGACATCGACGTCGAGATCCCGAAGCCAGCTCAGTTCGGTCGTGGCGCTGGTGGTGCAGCGGAACTCGACGAGGCTGCTGACCTGATCGCAACCGCGACCAACCCGGTCTTGCTCTCTGGTGGTGGTGTCATCATGGGCGACGCCATGGAACAGGCCGTAGCGCTGGCCGAGCGTCTCGGTTGCCCGGTCGTCAACAGCTACTTGCATAACGACTCGTTTCCTGCATCGCACCCCCAGTGGACGGGTCCACTTGGTTACCAGGGCTCTAAGGCCGCTATGCGTTTGATCTCTGAAGCCGACGTTGTCATTGCACTCGGCACTCGCCTCGGCCCGTTTGGCACGCTCCCACAACATGACATGGACTACTGGCCAGCCGACGCCAAGATCATCCAGATCGATGCTGATAACAAGATGCTTGGCCTGGTCAAGGCAATCTCGGTAGGTATTCATGGCGATGCTGGCGAAGCTGCAACGGCACTGCTGCAGCGCCTCGACGGCCGTGAACTTGCCTGTGATGCAACCCGCGACGTTCGAGCTGCCAATACCGCCGAAGAGAAGCAGCGTTGGGAAGACGAACTCGACGCATGGACCCACGAGACCGACGACTGGTCGATGGAAGCCATCGAAAATGCCAAGGACATGCCTGGCGATTGGCTGCACCCACGCTCTGTCTTGCGTGAGCTCGAAAAGGCCATGCCTGCACGGGTCATGGTTTCGACCGACATTGGCAACATCAACTCTGTCGCCAACAGCTACCTGCGATTCGAAGAGCCCCGCAGCTTCTTCGCACCCATGAGCTTCGGCAACTGCGGCTATGCACTGCCAACGATCATCGGCGCTAAGAAGGCCGCCCCGGACCGTCCAGCAGTGTGTTACGCCGGTGACGGTGCATGGGCCATGAGCATGACCGAGGTCATGACCGCTGTGCGCCATGACATACCCGTGACAGCGGTCGTCTTCCACAACCGGCAATGGGGAGCCGAGAAGAAGAACCAGGTTGACTTCTACGGTCGCCGCTTCGTCGCAGGCGAACTCGACGGTAACGAAAGCTACAGCGATATCGCTGTCGCTATGGGTTGCGAAGCCATTCGTGTCGACAAGATCGACAACGTGGGCGCTGCACTGACCGATGCCATCAATGCACAGATGAACGAGGGCAAGACCACCATCATCGAGATCATGTGCACCCAGGAACTGGGCGACCCGTTCCGCAAGGACGCTCTAAGCAAGCCGGTCCGCCACCTCCCGCAGTACAAGGACTACGTATAGCGGTGTTGAATCGCTCCGCTCGGGCCGACGTTCGTCGGATATGGCTTTAGCGGTTCGGTGCGGCTCCTCCGTCGCTCGCTTCCCGTTCGTCCCTCACTCCTAACCGTGTTGAATCGCTCCGCTCGGGCCGACGTTCGTCGGGTATGGCTTTAGCGGTTCGGTGCGGCTCCTCCGTCGCTCGCTTCCCGTTCGTCCATCACTCCTAACCGTGTTCTTCCGTTAGGGAGGTGTGCCACCTGAGAACAAGGTGGTGCACGTCCCTTTCAGTTGGAACGCTTTCCTCGATAGGTTCACAACGTGCAAAACCACGCCACTACATCCGAGCTCTTTGGGTTTGAGAGTGATCTCAAGCCTGAGGTGCTCGATGCTGGTGAGTACGGGGACTATGTGCCCGAGGTCGACGACGCCTACCGGTTCGATCCAGCGGTGACCGAGGCGATTCTTGCCGGGTTCATGCACAATCGGCGAGTGCTCGTGCAGGGATTTCATGGCACGGGCAAGTCGACACATATCGAACAGGTCGCAGCCCGTTTGAACTGGCCAACGGTGCGCGTCAACTTGGACGGCCACATCAGCCGCATGGATTTGGTCGGTCGCGATGCGGTCGTTGTTCGAGACGGTCAGCAGATCACCGAGTTTGTGGAAGGTGTACTTCCGTGGGCGATTCAACGTCCAGTCGCATTGGTGTTTGATGAGCTTGATGCCGGGCGTCCTGACGTCATGTTTGTGATTCAGCGGATCCTTGAACGCGAGGGTCGCTTCACGATGCTGGACCAGAATCGGGTCCTGAGTCCTCACGCTGGCTTCCGGCTATTCGCAACCGCCAACACTGTGGGGCTCGGCGATATGACTGGCCTGTACCACGGCACCCAGTTGCTGAATCAGGCCCAAGTCGACCGGTGGAACATCGTTGCCCGATTGGATTATCTCGAAGCCGAAGTCGAGAGCGCCATTGTGCTTGGACGCGTGCCAACCGCTAGCCATGTCTCGGAGATGGTGGCCATGGCTGATATGACCCGTCAGGGTTTCGTCGCCGGTGATATCTCTACGGTGATGTCACCGCGCACAGTGATCGACTGGGCCGAGAACACCGCAATCTTTGGTGACATTCGCCGAGCGTTCGAGCTGTCGTTCTTGAACAAGTGCGACGAAGCCGAATGGCCTGTGCTCGACGAGTATTGGCAACGCGCCTTCGGTTCCTGAGTCCGATGAATAGAGCCGTCGAGCGACAGCGATCTGCAGCCGTTCGCGCCGTCGGGCGCGATCCCAAGGCCGAGTTCCGCGGTGGCCGGCTGACAAGCGGCAACAAGGTTGTTGATATTGCGTCACCGTTCCTCACCCTGGCAGCAAACGAGTCGCCGGTCATCATGCGTGGGCTGGGTGACGCTCTGGCGCTGATCCTGCGTCACACAGACTGCGAACTCCACAAGTCGCTTGTGCCCACCGACCCGCTGCAACGAGTGATCTTCGACATGCTTGAGCAACTTCGTTGCCAGGCATTGGCGCCTGACTTGCGCGGGATCCAGCAGAACTTGGCGGCCGCATCAGAGGCATGGTGTCAGAATGCACGTGCTAATGGTGTGGCCGAAAGCGGAGTTGGTCTGCTCGTCTACACCTTGATGCATATGGCACGAGCCCGGCTACGGCTGGGGATGACCGACGAAGAGGTCGACAGCATCATCGAGATGCCACGAGTCCGTCTGGGGCGCCTGATCGGCCATGCGTTGCAACAACTGCCTGGGCATATGCAGGACCAGGCAGAGTACGCCGCCGACGCACTAGAGATCGCTCGGCTGGTGACGGAACTGGCCGAAGCCAGCGAGTTCGCTGATGGCACCGCCGGTTCGGCGCGCTATCAGATGCTGGTACCGCCGGAATGGCTCGACCTCGACACAGGGCAGGACGATGGCATGAGTGGCACCGCTGTCAGCGCCGTGCCCGCCGACGAACGCGGTCAAACGCTCCACGAACTTGGTGACTATCGAGCGTTCACGACTGACTACGACGTTGAACAGCAGGGGAGCGAGCTATACCCACTAGCCGAGCGACGACGGGCTCGAACTGAACTCGACCAGTTGGTGCAAGCTCAGGCAGTTAGCGCTCATCGAATCGCTCTGCGGCTGCGGCGACTGTTCGGCACATTTGAGCCCGACGAGTGGCGGTTTGGCGTTGACGAGGGCATCGTTGACGGGCGTCGCCTTCCGCAATTGATCGCGAACCCGATGGCTCGCGAGGTGTTCCAACGGCCGCGATATGTGTTGCGCACCGACACTGTGGTCAGCCTACTCATGGACAATTCCGGTTCGATGAAGGCGCAGCGCTACGAGACGCTTGCCGTCTTGGCCGATACTTTGAGCCGCGCACTTGACCTGGCCAACGTTCCCCACGAGATCTTGGGTCACACGACGGCTGCATGGACGGGCGGTCGAGCACTCCAAGACTGGCGTGCTGCCGGAAAGCCCGAGGACCCAGGACGCATTGCTGAGATTTCCGGAGTGATCTATAAGGATGCTGACACGACCTGGAAGCGCGCTCGGCATTCCTTGGCTTCGATGCAGCTCACGCGCCATTTCAGAGAGAGCATCGACGGCGAGGCCATTATCTGGGCGCACAGCCGACTGATGCAACGCCCCGAGCGCCGCAAGGTACTGGTTGTGGTCTCTGATGGGGCTCCGGCAGAAGCGGCGACGAACAAGGCCAACCGCAAGGGTTACCTGTCTGATCACCTGGTCAACGTGGTCGACTTCATCGAGCGTCGAACGCCGGTCGAGATCGGCGCTCTCACGGTGGACAACGATGTGAGCAGCATCTTCAGGCGTTCAATGCCGATCGATCTAGACGCGACGCTTACGGTTGGCGCCTATGGCGTACTCGAGGAACTCTTTCGATGAGCCCCAGTCGTAGCTGCATCCAGCGTCAACTCGTCGACTCGTAGACGCATCCATGGCGGCCGAACACCGCTTCGCTCCATTCGATGCCCTTGGGATATCGAAACGGTGAACCTGTTGGATGCGGTGAAATCTTCGTGGTGGTCCTAGCCCGAAAACCCGCCGTAGAACTGAACGCGGACTTTGGGTCAGGTCAGTGATGAGAAGCGCTGGGCGTGGAGTGATCTTGTCATGATCTTGTCAAAGCGCTGGCAGGTGCTTGCTTGGGGCTTGGTTGGCTATGTACACCCGACGAGTGCAGGAGTGAACCTCGATGGCTGACGCCGACCACCAACCAACCAATGCAACAGACGCCGATACACCGGGCGTCGTCTCGCAGCGCCCGATTAGCCGGCGGAACCTTCTCGGAGGTTTGGCCGTGGGCAGCGTTGTGCTTGGTGTGCCAGCTGTGGCTGCAGCTCAGGAAGTCCGTCGCGGGCGCCGCGATGGTGAGGGCCGACGCGATGGTCACCGGAACGCCGGTGGCCCTGATGGTGCCGGACAAAGCTCAACTGGTCCTGGGGGTGCGCCAGCAACAGTGGGGTCGCCTGCAACATCGGCAGGCCCAAGCCAGTTCACACGTATCTTCAACGGCGTTGACGGTTTCGACGACGTCGATGACGAGCTCACTGCCATGCTGGCCGAGCTTGGTGCACCCGGCGGCATTCTCGATGCCAAGGACCCGCTCGATGAAGGGCCGATCCGGCTCATCACAGAACCAGAGCTCAGTGCTAACAACGCGAATAACCCCACCCACACGGCGGGGACGACCTTCGTCGGCCAATTCCTGGACCATGACATCACCCGAGATGCTGGCTCGACACTTGGCCAACGGACCTCGCTGCGTAGAAGCACCAACATGCGCTCCGCTCAGTTCGACCTCGACAGCGTGTACGGAGGCGATCCGTCTGATTCACCTCAGCTCTACCGGTCTGACGACAACATCTTGTTTCGTGTTGAGAGTGGTGGACTGTTCGAAGACCTGCCCCGCAGCAGCAGCGGTCAGGCCATCATTGCAGATGCGCGCAACGACGAGAACCTGATGATTGCCGGAATTCAGGTTGCCTTCCTGAAGTTCCACAATGCTGTTGTCGAACGGGTGCGCACGACGACCGACCTGGACGGTGACGCAGCCTTCGCAGAGGCCCGCAGGATCGTGACCTGGCACTATCAATGGCTTATCCTTCACCAGTTCCTGCCACAGTTCATCGGGCAACCGTTGGTCAACGACATCATGGCGAATGGCCGGCAGCATTACACGACCTCGAAGCTGACCATTCCGGTCGAGTTTCAAACTGCTGCCTACCGCTTCGGTCACTCGATGATCCGCCCGTCGTATCGGGCAAACCTTGCTGGCGACAACGGAGATCCTTTCTTCGGCATGGTGTTCGACCCCGCCGAGTTTGGAAAGAGTGATCCTGGCGACATGGCCGGCGGCAGCCGAGCTCCTAGGCGCTTTATTGGTTGGCAAACCTTCTTCGACTTCGGCGATGGAGAGGTCAAGCCAAACAAGAAGATCGATACCCATATTTCGACGCCTCTGTTCCACCTGCCGATGGGCACGATCGATACGTCTCGGGGCGAACCGATTGGTCCAACATCGCTCGCCACCCGGAACCTCTTGCGCCACATCACATGGGGCATCCCATCTGGACAGCGAGTGGCCGAGCGGATGGGCGTAACTCGATTGATGGCGCAGGATCTAGCCGACATCAACGAGATCGTTCCTCGCCTTGCAGGAGAAACCCCCCTGTGGATCTACATCCTTCGCGAAGCGGATCTGGTTGAAGATGGCCTGCACCTTGGGCCAGTCGGAGGCCGCATAGTCGGTGAGGTCTTCATCGGCTTGCTCCAAATGGATCCGAACTCCATCCTCAACGCTGGAGCTGGCTGGCGTCCAACGTTGCCGTCCCATGCTGGTAGCGGCGAGTTCCTGATGGCCGACATGTTGACGGTTGCCGGCGTGGACCCAGACGCACGCGGGCAGTAAAAAAGACGAGTCAGTTTGTACTCATGGGTTTGCTGCATCGGGTTCCACCAACCCGAGCCAGCACCGGGAACCCTCTGGCACGGTCCTGCCAGAGGGTTCCCATTCACTACTGTTGGACAGGCTAGGAGGACCAGGACTATGAACAAGCAAGCAATAAAGGTGCTCGTCGCTGAAGACGACACCGAGATCAGAACTGCTCTCGAGCGAATACTTCGCTACGAGGGTTATGAACCAATCACCGTTAACGACGGTGCCGCTGCGCTCGAAGCGATCACCGAGCACGAGCCTGACTTGATCGTGCTCGATGTCATGATGCCCTTTGTGGACGGGCTCGCTGTGTGCCGTCGCCTCCGCGAACGTGGTAGCCGCACGCCAGTGCTGATGCTCACGGCCCGTGTCGAGGTCAGTGATCGAGTCGCAGGTCTCGATGCCGGGGCCGATGACTATCTCCCTAAGCCCTTTGATCTCGAAGAACTGCTTGCTCGAATTCGGGCATTATTGCGTCGGGTGCTTCCCGATGATTCAGAGCTGTTGATGGCCGGTGACTTGTCGCTGGACCCGCAGCGACACGAGGTCATGATGGGCGATACCCCCATCGAACTGACGCGTACCGAGTTCGAGATCCTGGCGCTGCTGCTGCGTAATGTCGGCATCGTCTTGGAACGCGGCCTGATGTACGAGCGAATTTGGGGGTACGACTTCGATGGCGCTTCTCGTTCGCTCGACGTGCATGTCGGTTACTTGCGACGCAAGCTCGAGGCGAGTGGCGCTGATCGCATGATCGAGACGGTGCGCGGCATCGGGTTCGTTCTGCGTCCCTGATGGCTTCCAGGCGACGACGGTTTGGGCTGGGTGCCCGGCTCGCTCTGGCGTTTACGTTGCTCGCTGTGCTGACAGCTTTTGTCACCGCAGGAGTCAGCGCGAATTCGACGAGTCGGCAAGTGAACGGCGACATTGACCGCTTCCTCAAAGACAGGTCCCTTGACATAGCCGAAGGCCGTCGTGTCGACGTGCCCCGACAGGGCGGAAATCGCCCAGGCCGCAACAACAACGGCCTCTTACCGAGTCCGCCAGCCGGTGGTACAACAATCGAAGTGATCGACGAGATCCGATCGCTGGTTGAGTCCGATGCCGAAGTCCAGCTTCTTAGCGAGGATGGGAACGTCCTCGTGACAGCCGGCGTCGTACTGCCCTTCGAGGCTTCTGACGCTACGTTCCTCGTGCGTTTCGAGCCGGTGCTCTTGCGCACCGTCGAAGTCGGAGGCGAGGAGTATCGAATGATCACGCGCCATGTCGAGGGCGGTGGCGCTGTCCAGGTGGCGCAGAGCCTGAGCACAACAAACGCGCTACTCGGTGACCTCCGCTCCGAACTGCTGTTGGTCGGCGTGATCATGTCCGGCCTGGCAGCGCTACTCGGTTGGGGAATAGCTCAGACCACGACCCGGCCGCTGCGCAAACTCACCCGAACGATTGAGACCGTAGCGGCGACCGAAGATCTGTCGACCCCGGTGCTGCTCGACCGAAGTGATGAGATTGGACGCCTGTCCGAGGAGTTTGACTCGCTGCTCAAGACGTTGGGATCAAGTCGTGATCAGCAGCAGCGGCTGGTCCAAGATGCGGCCCACGAGTTGCGCACGCCGCTAACCAGCGTGCGAGCCAACATCGACTTCCTGGGCATGGCCCCTGATCTGGACGAGGAACAGCGTCGCACGACGCTGATCAGCATCAAGACCGAGCTTGGCGAGTTGAGCGCGGTCCTGGCGGAGGTCGTCGAGCTAGCAACCGAGTCACGTGGTGTGGCCAGTTTTGAAGAACTCGACCTTGCTGGGGTTGCCGAAGTAGCGCTAGCCCAGTTTGAGCTGCGGTCAGCACGGCCCGTTGTGCGGAAGCTGACACCGTGCTTGGTCGCTGGTGATCATGGCGCCCTGGTGCGGGCCGCTCAGAACCTGATCGGCAATGCGGACAAGTACAGCCCTGAAGGGTTGCCGATCACTGTGTCGGTGCTCAACGGATCGCTGTTCGTATCGGACGAAGGCCCCGGCATCGATGCAGGTGATGGAGATCGCATCTTTGATCGCTTTTATCGCAGCGACCGTGACCGATCAGCGCCAGGATCGGGATTAGGTCTAGCGATTGTCGCCAAGGCCGCAGCCGAGCATGAAGGAAAGGTGTGGGCACGCGAGGCCAGCGGCGGGGGAGCCGAAGTTGGCTTCACCGTTCCCGTGATCTAGGACTCGGTGGACAGAAGCCGATAGCGAATACGAAGCTGAGCTGCTTTCGCCGTTCGCCGTCAATGTGTCGTGGACAGGTATCTGGCCGAAAACTGATGGGACCATCGAGGCGTGAGCTTGGTGGGGCCAGACCAAATCCTGGTTGATGCCGTCCAGTTCAAGTTGGAGAACGAGACCGGTCTGCCGGTCTAGTCCTGCACACCTTGAGCGACTGGGTTCATTCGTCTGAACGCTTGGTGCCACCGCTGCAACGCTGAGGCCGGGCTGGCTGCGATGCGGTCCGCTGTGGCTGCCGAGTAGATTGCGGCCATGGCAATCGCAGCATTCATCGGTCTTGGCAACATGGGCTACCCAATGGCAGGACATCTCGCCGCCGCCGGGCACGAGGTTAGGGTCTTTAATCGCACCAAGGCCAAGGCCGAACAATGGGCGAGCGACCATACGGGCACAGCGTGTTCGACCCCAGCCGAGGCCGCCGCTGGTGCTGACTTCGTTGCGCTGTGCGTCGGTGCCGACGCCGACGTGCGTGCGGTTAGCTATGGGGACGACGGCGCGTTGGCCACCATGACCGAAGGTGCTGTACTCGTCGATCACACCACCGCCTCTGCAGAGCTGGCTCGAGAGCTGGGCCAGGCTTGTGCGGCCAAGAACATCGGCTTCGTCGACGCACCGATATCGGGTGGGCAGGCAGGTGCCGAGAATGGTGCGCTCAGCGTCATGTGCGGGGGAGCCGAGGTTGACTTCGATAAGGCGCTGCAGTTGATCGATGCCTACTCATCAACAGTCACACTCGTCGGTGGCGTAGGCAGTGGCCAACTGACCAAGATGTGTAACCAGATCCTGTGTGCCGGAGCAATCCAGGGCGCCGCCGAAGCGATCGCGTTTGGACAAAGGGCTGGCCTGGACATGGGCAAGGTCCTGGCGGCGGTGACCAAGGGTGCGGCCGGTTCGTGGTACCTGAGCAACCGTGGCGAAACAATGGTGAACGACGAGTTCGACTTCGGCTTCGCCGTCGACTGGATGGCCAAGGATCTTGGCCTAGTACAAGACGAAGCCAGTGCTCTTGGTGCCGAAACGCCGCTGACTGCATTGGTGAGCGGCTATCTCAAAGCAACCCAAGACGCTGGCGAGAATCGCATGGACGCCACGGCCATCGTCCGCCGCTACCGCGGGTAGTCCGGCTTTCTCCGCTGCGCCTGTTTCCCGGCTACTGCATCGTCGGCCGGTAAGGAGCGGTGCAACGGAGGAGCCGATCAGTAAAGCGAGAACACCTGGCGATTGGTATGGCGAAGCTGTGAATGCGACAGTTGATCTATGACTTCTGAACAACGTTGGCTCGAGGGTGTCAAGGTCCTGGACCTGACCCGGTATTTGGCAGGTCCATCATGTACTCGGCTCCTTGTCGAACTGGGCGCCGACGTCATCAAGATCGAGCACCCGCCCTATGGCGATCCGAATCGAGCGGGTGCACCACGAATCAACAAGCGATCGGGTCTGCACATTCAGCAGAACCGTGGCAAACGAAGCGTGTGCCTGGACATCTTCCAGAGTGAAGGGCAGCAGATCATCCGTGATCTGGTTCCGCACGTCGATATCGTGGTCGAGAACTTCAGCCCCGGCGTGCTGGAGCGCAAGGGCCTTGGTTACGAAGCACTGTCCGCGATCAAGCCCGATGTGATCATGGCCTCGATCTCGGGATTCGGCCAGACCGGCCCGTTTTCGAGTCTCCCGTGTTTTGATCTGATCGCCCAGGCAACTGCCGGAATTATGCACATGACCGGAGAGCCTGACGGCCCGCCGACTTTTGTTGGGCTCGGCATGGCCGACACGAACGCTGGAGTTCATGCCTTCGGAGCGATTGGCCATGCACTGTTCCATCGCGAACGTACAGGCCGCGGCACACATCTTGATATCGCGATGGTCGACGCGCTCTTCCATATGCACGACACTGCGGTGACCACCGTGTCGATGGACGATAGCAAGGCGCCCGAAGCCATTCGCGCTGGACGGAACTTCAACTCGCTGGCGCCAGCTGGTTCATTCAAGAGCCCTGATGGCTGGATCATCATCTTGTGCACCGAGCAGCAGATGCCAAATCTGTGGAATGCGTTGGGACAGCCAGACTTGGCGACCGACGAGCGCTTCCGGAATAACCCGACGCGGCTCGATAACCGTCAGGCACTGACTGACATCATCGAGTCGTGGATGGCTAGCTTGGGCAACGACGAAGCCGTAATTGCTGCGCTCACCGAGGCCCGGGTTCCTCACGGCCCGGCTCTAACTATCGAGCAGGCAGTTGCTCATCCTCACTTCATCGAACGAGGCACGGTCCGTACAGTCAGTGACCCTCTTGCTGGCGATGTCACCATCCCCGGCTTCCCGTTCCGCAGCAGCGATGACCTTCCGCCAGACGAACACCACACGGCGGCGCTGGGAGAACACAACGCGGAAGTACTCCAAAGCTTGCTGGGTATGGACGACGACCAGATCAGGGATCTCGTGGACCGCGGTCTACTTGCATCCAAGCCCCACTGATTGCTCGAAAACGGACGAACGGCGGGTGTGCCCTTATGGGTACACCCACCGTTCGGCGTTCTGCTTCGAGGCGGTTAGTTGTCGGGGAACCGGGGCAGCGCCGGGATGGCATGGAAGAGATCTAGTTCAGGTTTGACAAGCTCAGGTCGAACCTGGACGTCGGCTCCGTCCCCATCTTCGAAGCCGAGCTGTGTGCACCGCCCGTTGACGATGATTTGACCGTTCGGGCACGGGGGCCATCGGGTAGGCACTGGGTGCCGGTCCACCTGAAGCTGCGCTCGCACAGCACCTCGACGCATTCGCTGCCGTTCCAGGAGCTATCGCCGATGCAAATCGATTCGCATTCGGTGCCGTTGAAGATCGAGCCAGGAATGCAGTCAACGAAAGCGCAGCCATCGCCGATAGGCCAGGTTCCAGCGGGGCGTTCAGGCGTGTCACATCCAATCCCGTCCTGATCTCGTAGTGACACATCGCCCATAGCGGCGTGGCATGCGTCTCGCCAGTGTCACACAGGGGGTGATGACAAGGAGCGTGCCATAGCGACGGCCTAGCGGAATTCGAGGCCCTCGAAGTCGCCAGAATTACGCCAGGCGGCGATGTACTCGAAGTAGGCGACAGGCCCGTCGGGATAACCCAAGAAGTTACGGTTACCCGAACCCTCGTCGACCTGACCCTCGTTGTTGTAATAGCCAGGTGTGCAGCTGGGATCGTTGCCGAACGTCCGTCCGCCCGACTCGAGCATGGTGATCCAATCGGCCTCGGCGTCTGCGGTCGTCTCGACCTCGGCCGAGTCATTAGCGACGGCGTGGGCAACTATTGCAGCGATGGTTCGACCCCGCTCAGTCAAATTGTGGGGCACGTTCGAAATCAGGTTGGCGCCCTGGTTCGGTCCGACAACAAACATGTTCGGAAAGCCGTGTACATGTATGCCGTGCAGGCTGGTCATACCGTCGACCCAGGCCTGGGACAGCGCTACGCCATCACGGCCGACTGCGTCGAATCCGCTGCGGCGTTCCTGGGGTGTGCCGACCTCGAAACCCGACGCATAGATCAGACAGTCGAGCTCGTAGTGCTCGTCGCCGACGAATACACCGGTTTCGTCGATGCGCTGCACACCCTGGCCATCGGTGTCGACCAGATGAACGCTGTCGCTGTTGAACGAGTCCAGGTACTCGTCGTGGAAACACGGCCGCTTGCAGAGCTGGCGATACCAGGGCTTGAGAGCATCGGCGGTTTCAGGGTCTGCGATTATGGCGTCGACACGGGCTCGTATCTCTGCCATCTTCTCGTCGTCGCTGTCGTGATAGGCCTTGGTCAGTCCCTCGGGAGAGAAGTCGCCGTTCTCGATCGCCTTGTCGCGAATCCGCTGCGAGATGTCGGTCCACCCGTCCTTGACCAGGTCCTCGTCGGTGAAACCTCCGGTCTGCAACGTGGTGAAGTTGAGCAACCATTCCTCTTGCCAACCGGGTTGTAGCGAAGCGAACCACTCAGCGTCTGTGTCCACGTTGTTACGGATATCGATCGACGAGGGTGTGCGTTGGAAGATGAATAGCTCGCCAGCGCTCTGGGCAACGTGGGGGATGCATTGCACTGAGGTGGCCCCCGTACCAATGATGCCAACTCGTTTGTCGGCAAGGTGTGCCAGGGGCGCCCCGCTTGGGCTCCCTCCGGTGTAGCCATAGTCCCAACGGCTTGTGTGGAAGCTATGGCCCCCAAATGACTCGATGCCATCGATGCCAGGCAACTTGGGCCGGTGCAGCGGGCCGGTTCCCGTGGCTACAAATTTGGCTCGCATCTCGTCTCCGCGGTTGGTGCGAATGATCCAACGTTGTAGCTCCTGATTCCAGGTCAGGTCGGTCACTTCGGTGGAGAAGACCGCATTTTCGTAGAGCCCGTAGAAGTTGCCGATGCGCTGGCAGTGCTCCAGGATCTCGGGCGCACGCGTGTACTTGCGACTTGGCATGTGGCCGGTCTCTTCGAGCAGCGGCATATAGATGAACGCGGCCGTGTCACACATCGCACCGGGGTAACGGTTCCAGTACCAGGTGCCACCGAAGTCGCCGCCCTTCTCGATGATTCGGACATCGTCGACACCGGCTTCCTTCAGGCGGGCGCCGGTCACAAGCCCGGCGAAGCCGCCGCCGATGAACGCAAAGGTGACCTCGTCGGTCAAAGGCTCTCGCGGTTCAGGGTCGGTATAGGGGTCGTCTAAGTAGTGTGCGAATTGGCCGACAGGTTCGATGTATTGCTCGTTGCCGTCGTCACGCAGTCGCTTATCGCGTTCTTGGTCGTACTTCGCCCGAAGCATTTCGGCGTCCATCGTGTTTGTCACGCCCTCAGACTACAAACGGAGCCAGGCGTCAAGGGAGACAAATGGACTATTCATACATCGACGAACAACACCGGGTCAGCGACACCATGCTCGACGAGAACGACTGGGTCTAGGAGCCTGGCGAAGAGTCGCGTGCGCACAGGCTCATCAACGACTACCTGATGATCGGTATCGAAGGCGAAAAGGTTGTCGGGAAGGCCGAGTCGGGCCAGGACACGTCTCACGGCGATGCCGCGGACTCGTTGACATAGCGATATGTCCGAGGCATACGCCGTACGTCGAGGGTGGGGTCACCGAGACGGTGGTGAATGCAGGCACGTAGCGTTATGGCAATGTGTTTGTCCAGCTGCTCTGAGTGCTACAGCGCCCGCAAAAGTTCGACGACCTCGGACGGGACTGAGGCGACATGAGCGCCGGCTTCGGCAAGTGCTGCCATTTTTGACGCTGCAGTTCCTTTGCCGCCAGAGACCATGGCGCCAGCATGACCCATCTTCTTGCCTTCAGGGGCATTCTGCCCGGCGATAAAAGCGATGACCGGCTTACTCATCGATGGGATGAACTCGGCCGCGCTTTCCTCCATCGGACCGCCTACCTCGCCGAGTAAGACGACAGCGTCGGTGTTGGGGTCGGTTTCGAACCACTCGAGCGCATCACGGAACGTGGTGCCGACGATGGGGTCGCCGCCCAATCCCAAGAACGCGGATTGGCCGAATCCGCCAGCCACCAGGTTGAGGTTGATCAGGGCGCCCAGACTCCCGCTACGAGAGACCACGCCGATACGGCCAGGTGCGAACAGGCGGTCTGACCAGCCTGGCATGATGCCAACAAAGTCGCGGCCGGGGAACACGATGCCAGGACAGTTCGGTCCAATTAGTTTGGCTTCGGCGCGGCGCGCCAGCGCCAAGATCTCCATCGTGTCGTGAACCGGTACAAACTCGGCCAGCACAATGACTGACGGCACGCCAGCTTCGATCGCCTCGACAGCTGCGCCTTTGACGAATCGGGCAGGCACAAAAATTACGGACAAGTCGATCGGGTGCTGCACGAGCGCTTCCACGACGGTGCTGTAGACCGGCACGCCAGCGACCTCTTGGCCGCCTTTGCCAGGGGTGCAGCCAGCTACCACCGAGGTGCCGTTCGCTAACATTTGTTCTGTCCAGTACGTGCCCTCGCTGCCGGTAATACCTTGGACTAATACGTTTGGTTTCGAAGAGATCATGGGCGGCTTCCTGTGTATGCCGCAGCGTTGGCAATGGCCTCGCGGACTGCATCGTCCATGGATTCGTGGGGTTCGATCCCGAGTTCGTCCCGCACCAGTTGTTGTGCTCGATCCTCGCCCGTCCCGTGGATGCAGAATGACACGTCGAGCTCGGGCTTGAGCTCATGGAAGCCAGCGATCAGGCCTTCGGCGATCACATCGGTGCGGGCATAAGCCCCACACAGGTTGACCAGCAGGCTCTTTACGTTCGGATTCTTTAGTACCAGTGCTAGAGCTGGAGTTGCTCGTTTGTATGCCATGCCGCCGACTTCTAGGAAGTTGGCAGGACTTCCGCCATGCGCTGTCACCGCGTCCATCGTTGACATTGTGAGGCCGGCGCCATTCGCGAGTACACCGACATCGCCCTCGAGCTCGACGAAGAGGAAATCTTGTTCTTTGGCTTCGATCTCGAGCGCAGTGCCGATATGGCGTTCGGGCCCGGCTCCTGGCTGCCGGAACACAGCGTTGTCATCGATCACGAGCTTGCAGTCCAGCGCGACCAGTTCGCCACTTAGGGTCACGGCCAACGGATTAATCTCGAGCAGTTCAGCGTCGTACTGGCGGAACAGCCCGTACAGCGTCAACAACATGCCGGCTAGCGGCACGTGCATTTGCGGGTCCAGGTCGGTCTCAACGGCCAGGTCCATCGCTTGCCCGGCACCCAGGCCAGACTCGATGTCGATCGTTACCATCTGGACCTTGTCGGGCGAGGTCGCGTGTACTTCTTCGATGTCCATGCCACCTTCGGTAGACAGCATGAGTAGCGGTCCGCCAGAGACAGGGTCGATCGTTATGGCTGCATAGAGCTCCTGGGCGATATCGGCACAACCCTCGACGAGGACGCGGTCGATCGTGAAGTCACTGAGCTCGGAACCCAGAAGGCGTTCGGCCGCCTCTCGTGCGTCGTCAGGCGTGTCGCACTTGATGATGCCGCCGCCCTTGCCTCGCTTACCGGTCGGTACCTGTGCTTTGACCATGACAGCGCCGCTGATTCCGTTAGCAACGCCATACGCGCCATCAGGGGTCTGCACCGTCTGTCCCTGCGGGATAGTGATGCCACCAGTAGAGATGAGTTGTTTAGCGTCGTGTTCTTCTACGAACACGTCAGCCGGCTCGGTTGGTGGTAATACGCATTGCTTCGTTGCTGCTGTCTGCGTTCTGCGGTCCCGGCGCGCTGGCCAGAGCGAGCGAGGAAGTCGCCGAAGAGCTCTTCTTCGGTGGGCTCGGTGCTGGGGATTGGGCGCGCTAGATATGTGTAGTTCAAGAAGTGCTTGTATGTCAGGTTCTCGCAGGTGTCGTTGTCACCCCATGTGCCGGCACCCATAGACAGCGTGAAGTCGAGACCATTGTCGAAGCTGCCGCCGTTGTTGTAGGCGTGGGGCTGATTCACAAGAACGGTCGAAACGCGCGCCCGCTCGGCCAGCCGCTCGGCGCGCTCGTCGACCTCGGAATGGATACCGCACGAATGGCCCTCGCCCATAAATCCGAGGATCTCTTCGACGGTGTCGAGTGCGTGCTCGAAGTCACTGGCCCGGTAGACGGTGAGAACGACGGACAACTTTTCGCCCGAGAACGGATGTGCTTCGCCTATTGCGGACTCTTCGACGATCAGGAACTTCGCCGCGTGTGCATGTTCGTCGTCGAAGCCCGCAACTTCGGCGATGCGGCTTGCCGGTTGAGCAACAACCTGGCGATTGAGATTGCCGCCGGGCCACATGGCCTGTTGCAGCTGTTCCTTCTTCTCGGCGGGAACGAGCCAGCCGCCCTGCTCTTGCAGTTTGGTCATGACTGAGTCGTAGACCGAGTCGTCGATAACCAACGAGTTCTCCGAGGAACAACTGGTGGCGTGGTCGAAGGTTTTGCTGGCCACGATCTTTGGGATGGCAGCATCCAGGTCAGCGGTCTCGTCGATGATCACCGGTGCGTTACCCACGCCAACACCGTGCGAGGGGGTCCCGACGCGATAGGCCATGTCGACATTGGCCGGGCCGGCAGTGACGAGTGAATAGTCGACTTGAGATAGCAGCTCGGCCGCAATGGCCTTGCCAGCTTCCTTGTTCGCTCCGGCGACGCTGACGAGCTGCACCAGATCTTCTGGAGCGCCAAGCTTGGCGAGCTCGGCTCGTGCTATACGTACGGATTCCGCGCAGGTGGCCTCACCCCGTGGGTGCGGTGCCAGGATCACGGCATTGCGACCCTTCAGCGTGATCATCATATTGTTGATCGGTGTGGCCCCAGGATTGGTCGACGGCAGGATGCAGGCAATCACACCCATTGGTTTTGCGATCGTGGTCAGGCCACGTGCTTCGTCGACGTCGATCACGCCGACAGAAGGTGCACCCTTCAGGTCCGACATGGTGCCCAAGGTCTTACGCATGATCTTGGTTGCCTTGTCAGCAGCATTGCCCAAACCACTCTGCTCAGCAGCAAGGTTGGCAAGGGTCTGCACGACGTCGGGGCGGGTAGCAGCGAATGCAATTGCGGTGACGGCGTCATCGACCTGTAGCTGATCCCAGCCCTCGATTGCTTGCTGAGCGGAGCGCGCCCTGCCAACAGCGGCGGTCACCGACGCCAGAACGCCAGCGTCGAGAGTGGGCGTGTGCGTGGGAGCGTTTGTCATCGTTTGTCCAATTTCTTGACCAGCGTCTTGGGTGCAACAAGACGATAGGCGTTATGGAGGATTCCTGCGATCTTTTCCCAATTGGGATCGACGTCGGGTTGCACGACGATGGCCGACGTGGGGCGGCACAAAGCTTCCCAGAGATAGAGATTTCCTAGACCTAGTTCTTGGGTGTGGTCCGGCCATGTCGTCGTTGGGCGAGCAACAGACCGACCTTCGAGCACCAACAAGTTCGGTCGCGATGTGGTCGGACCAAAGCTCGCTCTACCAATAGCCCGCTGGGTGCAAGACAATTTCGTCGAACCTGGCGCAGAGCCAGAATCGCACAGCGACTAGCCATGCGGCCTGGCCAGCCGGCCCGCAGCGCTCAGCGACGCTCTGTTTGTGGCGTCCATTTGAAGAACTTGGCGGCAGCCACGATGCCGAAGACACCCCATGCGGCGATAACTGCCCACTTGCCCCAAGGGAGCGAGACAGACTCGATGAACGGGTTATAGCTGTCTTGCAGGCTCTCGGTTAGCGGCTTAACGGGGAAGATGTCGCCCAGCGTGTCGATGAAACCCGAGCTGTCGTCATCGGAGAAGAAGAAGACATCGGAGATGAAATAGAGCGGGAACACCGTGGCGTTCGTGACGGCAGGGGCGGCATCATCGTTGGGGATGATCGCGGTGATCGCGAGTCCCAGAGCGGAAAAGGTAACTGACCCCAACCCAATACTGAGGGCGAACACGCCGATAGAACTGAGGTTGAACTCGACGCCGAAGAAAAGTCGCCCAATCACGGTGACCAACACGGTCATGAATACGACGATCACCAATGAGGCCAGAATCTGGCCGATGATGTGACCTAACGGCGATAGCGGCGTGCCTCTCAGCCGTTTGAGTTGACCGGCTTCGCGACGGATCACCTGGTTCATCGCGAGATTTACAAATGTGGCCGAGACGATGGAGAGCGCCAATATCCCTGGGACGATGAACGTCGACACCTTGACCAGCTGATCTGCTGGCCCGGTCTCTTCGCTGCCGAACACCAAACCAAAGATCACCAGGAACAGGACAGGAAAGATAATCGTGAAGAAGGTGGCAGCCGGATTTCTGCGGAAGCTGAGCAGCGCATATTTTGCGGAGCTGAGTGTCTTGGTGATCATCGTGCATCGCCGGCGGCAGTAAGTCGCAAGAACGTGTCCTCGAGATTCGGCCTCATGACCGATAACGAGTCGATTCGGCTGCCATTCGCGGTGGCCCAGCCGGTCAGCGCATGCACTACCGCGGTGACCTCAGTCGTCTCGATCGCGAGCTCCTCGGTCGTTGTGTGCAACTCGGAACGGAACAGATCGGGGAGTGCCTCGGCAGGGACCTCGGCAGGATTCCAGGCAATACGAGTGAGAAGCTTGACCTGCTCGGCGAGATCTGCAGCTGTTCCTTCGGCGGAAATTAGCCCGTCGCTGATGACCACGATGCGGTCGGCGAGGTGCTCGGCTTCGTCCATGTAGTGAGTGGTTAACAGCACGGTCGCACCAACGCTGCGCAGTTGTTCAATCATCTCCCAGGCTTCACGGCGTGCGGATGGGTCAAAGCCCGTGGTCGGCTCATCGAGGAAGACCAACTTTGGGTCACCGACAAGAGCAATGGCGAGGTCGAGGCGCCGTTTCTGTCCGCCCGACAGTGCCTTGGTCCGCTGCCCAGCACTATCGGTAAGACCGACGATTTCCAGTACCTCGTCGACCGGTCGGGGAGCGTCGTAGAACGATGCATACATAGAGACCGACTCGTGAGCAGTGAGCGAGCGGTCCGGTGCAGACTCTTGCAGCACGATGCCGATGTCTTCACGCCATGTCCTGGACGCGTGCTCAGGGTCTTCGCCCAGCACCTGCACGTTTCCCGAGGTTCGATCGCGGAATCCCTCGAGGATCTCGATCGTTGTGGTCTTGCCAGCGCCGTTCGACCCTAAAAACGCAAGTATCTCGCCCTCGTTGACGTGCAGATCGATGCCTTTGATGGCATCGACGGTGTCGCCAGACTTCGTCTTGTACGACTTGGTCAGGCCGGTTACCTCGATTGCGAGACTCATGGTCTGAGCCTACGGGTTGGCCCACGCCTACTCTCGCAACGTGACACGTAGCGCAGTCCTTTCCATCGACCGACTTCCACTCATGGCCAAGTTCAACTATGTCGTAAAAGCAGCGTTGGTTGTTTCGTTTACCATCGCCATCTTCTTCCCACCTGATGTGCTCGACGGCAAGGCCATGGGAAGCAGAGCGCCGATCTTCCTGGCGCCGGCAGTGGTTGTGCCGTTGCTCGCCTACTTGCGTAAGTGGGACCCGTACCCACACACGGCTGATGCGTTCCTGTCGCTGCCGTTTTTGCTCGACACGTTTGGCAACCTGCTCGGCTTCTATGACGAGTTCCCGGTCACCGACGATGTGTTGCACACCATCAACTGGATCTGGCTGGTCTTTGCGTTCCATGCGTTCCGGTTCCGCAACGTGCATGATCGACGCGATGCCGTCCTGTTGGGCACCGGGTTTGGTGCACTCATGATCGTTCTCTGGGAGATCTTTGAGTGGGCGGTCAGCGATGATGGCTTTGGAGGCGCCGGAGGGCTCGCATTGACCTATGGCGACACCGTTGGTGATCTCGCGTTGTCAAGCACAGGCGGCTTGATTGGATCCCTTGCTGGCGTCTATCTGCTCGGCCAAAGCCAAGAGCAGGCCGTCGGTAGTAATTAGCGGTGCGCCGCGGGGCGGTGACGGAGAACTCCGACGGGCTCGAACAACTCGGGGGATCGCCGAGTTCACGAAACATGGTGGCTTGTCAGATTCAGCTGGTCCGAGGGGAACTTCGGGTCAAGCCAATGGCGAGCTGCCAGGTTGGGGGCCTCGCTGCCTCGCTAGGGGCATGCCATGCAGACAGTCAAACGTGCCGGTGCTTCCAAAATGTTGGGCCGTTATTGCGACTGTGTTCCCAATGCCTGAACAACGAACCGGTGCCAGGAATCGATTCGTTGTGCAGGCGCTGGTCGTTAGCCGGTCAGGCTGTCAAGGAGTTGCGCAGCGAGAGGAGGAAGTGGCTTGCGACGAGGCCAGACGGCGCGCAGACTGCGACTGATCGCCAGATCCTTAACTGCGATTTCGACAAGCGAACCCGCGTCGAGTTCGGCAGCGACAGCCAGGCGGCTTATGACCGTCGGTGAGTTGCTATCGAGTACTGCGGAACGCACCGCTGACGTGCTTCCGAGTTCGAGGATCGCTGTTGGCGGCCCAAGATCGAGTGCGGCTAACGCAGCTTCGAGCGCCTCTCGGGTGCCGGACCCCGCCTCGCGAGTGACCAAGGGAGTGGCGGCTAGTGCTTCGACGGGAACGGTCCGCCGGTTGGCCCACGGGTGAGCAGGTGCCACAACGGCGATGAGCTCGTCAGTGCCGACCAACTGTTCGTCGAGATCAGTGAGTGCAGACGTGGTCTCGATAAAGCCGAGGTCGGCGCCGCCGTCGTGCAAGCGTTCGATGACCGACGTCGAGTTGGCGACTTCGAGCGCTACTGAATCGCCTGGATGGGCGCGAGCGAACCGCCCGAGCCACTGGGGCAACAGATACTCGGCAATCGTGAAGCTGGCAGCGATGCGAAGACGACCAGATTGTTCGGCCTGGAACGCTTGCAACCCAGCTTTGAGCTCATGGGACGAGCGCAGGATGGCTTCGGCCCAACCAGCGACTACCACACCCGCGTCGGTGGGAATCGAGCCTGACGGGCTTCGCTCGAGCAAGATCATGCCGAGTTGGCGTTCCAGATGTCGTATCCGGCTACTGGCCGAGGGTTGCGCAACCCCATGAACAGCAGCAGCCCGGCTGACGCTGCCAAGTTCCACCACGGAGACGAACAGATCTAACGAGGCAAGTTCGGGAAAGGACGGACCTAGAGGCATTCAGCCAGCCTACGACACAGGTCATAGGCTGAAGCTATGACCTTAGTGAGGTTTAGCCTCTAGCGCTGCAAGCGTGACTATGGTCACATAGGGAACATGACACGACTGGGCTTTGTGCTCGATAGCGACAACTGCATTGGCTGCCATGCGTGCACCGTCGCCTGCAAGAGTGAACACGACGTGCCCCTGGGCGTCAACCGGACTTGGGTGAAGTACATCGAGACTGGCACGTTCCCCGATGTCGCACGCAAATTTTCGGTGATGCGCTGTAACCAATGCGACGATGCGCCGTGTATGACGATCTGCCCAACGAACGCACTGTTTCGAGCCGACAACGGCGTCGTTGATTTCCAGGATGACAACTGCATTGGCTGCAAGTCATGCATGAATGCCTGCCCGTACGACGCGCTCTACATCAACCCTGAGACGAACACTGCACAGAAGTGCAACATGTGTAACCACCGGGTCGAAGTAGGCCTCGAGCCGTCATGCCAGGTGGTGTGCCCAACCGAGGCGATCATCATTGGTGACCTGGATGATCCGGCCAGCAAGATCAACCAGATCATTGCTCGCAACGAGACGTCGGTGCGTGCCCCAGAACAGAACACCAAACCAAAGGTGTTCTACAAGGGCGCCGACCAAGCTTCGCTCGACCCGACACGTAGTGCGCTGTCGAACGACGGCATGATCTGGGCTGACCGATTATTCGCTGGCGACAAAGGCGGCAAGAGCCATCCAACGGTGCCGGTTTCGCTCGGTTCAAAGCCAACAGACATGGACGGCGTTGTTGCCCGCACGGCCTACACGACCGCACACCAGATGACCTGGAAGGCCAAGGTCTCGGGTTATCTAGTGACCAAGGCCATCGCCGCCGGCGTGATGCTGGTCGCGGCGCTTCTCGTGCTCATGGGTCATGCCGACGTGGACAACGCCGTTGCCATCGCCCCACCGGTCGTTGCAGGGGCCTTCCTGGCGCTCACCGGTGTGCTGCTGATTTCTGACCTGAAGCAGCCAGGCCGATTCCACTACCTGATCACCCGTGGCAGTTGGGAATCATGGCTGGTCAAGGGCGCCTACATTCTGATGGCATTCTCTGCGGTGTGTGGTCTCTGGTTCGTTGGAGGCCTCGCTGGGTCAACCGGATTGCTCAAGGGACTGGCCATTCCTGCGGTCCTAGGAGCGCTCGGTACGGCTGGCTACACGGCCTTTTTGTTTGGCCAGTGTGAGGGCCGTGACCTCTGGCAGACACCACTGTTGTTGCCCACGCTTCTGGCGCAGGCCGTGACCGCTGGTGGTGCGACCTACGCAATCATGGATCTGTTCCTTGCTGTTCCGGAACCTCGGGCAGTTAGTTGGGTGTTGCTCGGTGGTGTTGTGGCTACGGCAGCCCTCGTTGCCATGGAACTGACATCCAAAGGCAGCCGTCATGTCGAGCTCGCCGTGCACGAGATGACTCATGGCGCCTATGCCAAGCAGTTCCGGTTCAGTGTGCTCATTGGATTGGTCGTGCCGGCGGTCATAGTGATCGTCGAGTTAGCGACCGACAGCATCGGCGCTATAAGCCTGGCGATTGCAGGGGCTCTGTCCCTGATCGGAATGTTCGCCTACGAAGACTCCTTCGTGCGCGCCGGTCAGTCAGTGCCCCTGTCATGACCCGCACGGACACAATCGCAGCGCCGATTCGCTTCCATGGTCCCGGCCATCGCCAAGCCACAGTTACGAAGGAAACAGCATGACCGATCTCACGAACTACCCGCCGTTCGAGCAGTGGCATGACTGGACCGAGTTCGACGCCAAGGCGTGGCCGACGAAGGTCGAGAAGAAGTACACGCTGGTGCCGACCTCGTGCTTCAACTGCGAAGCTGGCTGTGGCCTGCTCTGTTACTTCAACCAGGAAACGGGCGAGATCGACAAGATCGAGGGCAACCCCGAGCACCCCGCGAGCCGTGGCCGCAACTGCGCCAAAGGACCAGCGACGCTGAACCAGGTCTATGACCCCGAGCGGGTTATGTACCCGATGAAGCGGGTAGGAGAACGGGGCGGTGGCGAGTGGGAGCGCGTCAGCTGGGATGAGGCGCTCGAAGAGATCGGCGCTCGCATCCGCAAGGCGATCAAAGAAGAACGCAACAACGAGATCATGTATCACGTTGGTCGTCCTGGCGAGACCAACTACACGAACCGAGTACTGCAGGCATGGGGTGTCGATGGCCACAACAGCCATACGAACATCTGCTCGTCGAACGCACGTATTGGCTACCAGTCGTGGATGGGTCACGACCGTCCGTCAGCTGACTACGCCAACGCCGAGGTCATCTTCCTGATCTCTGCGCACCTGGAGTCTGGCCACTACTTCAATCCACACGCGCAGCGAATCATCGAAGCACAGCAAAAGGGTGCAACGGTCATCGTGTGTGATCCTCGGCTCTCGAACACCGGATCCAAGGCCGATCACTGGCTGCCGACCTGGCCGGGCACCGAACCTTTCCTGTGCTTAGCGATCATCCACCAGATGCTCGAGAACGACACCTGGAATCGTGACTTTGTCAAGCGATGGGTTAACTGGGAAACCTTCCTGGCCGCAGAGTTCCCTGACATGGCTCAGGAATGGGATTCGGTCGAGGAAGCACTCAAGACGCATTACGCCGAATACACCCCTGAGCGGGCCGAAGCCATCACCGGTATCGATGCTGAGAAGATCCGCGAGATCGCCGCCATCATCGGCGCTCACCCGACCAAGTTTGCATCGCACAACTGGCGTGCAGCGGGTGCGGGGAACCAAGGCGGCTGGCAGGTGGCTCGCTGCTTGTTCTTCATCGCCGTCATGACCGGTTCGGTCGCCACGGTTGGCGGCACCAGCGGTAATGGTTGGAACAAGTTTGCCCCCAAGGCGCCGATTGGCGCACCAAAGATAACCAAGTGGAACCATCTCGAATGGCCTGAGGAATACCCGCTCAGCTATCACGAGATGTCGATCCTGCTCCCGCATTTCCTGAAAGAAGGTCGCGGCACGCTCGACACGTACTTCTCGCGTGTCTACAACCCGATCTGGACGAACCCCGACGGGTTCACCTGGATGGAGGCGCTCAAGGACGAAGCGCTCGTTAACTGCCATGTGGCACTTACGCCGACGTGGAGCGAGACCTCCTGGTTTGCTGACTTCGTGCTACCGATGGGTGTGGGCGCCGAGCGCCACGACGTCGTCAGCTACGAGACGCACGCAGGCCGCTGGATTGCGTTCCGCCAACCGGTGTTCCGTCGCTACGCCGAGATCCAGGCCGCTCGAGGCAAGGGTGACGTCGTCACCGCCGAGTCGCGGACCCATGAATTCAACCCCGGCGAAGTCTGGGAAGAGAACGAGTTTTGGATCGACCTGTCTTGGCGCATTGACCCTGACGGGTCTATGGGAATTCGCAAATGGTTCGAGAGCGAAGCGAACCCGGGTAAGCCGATCGGCATCGACGAGTACTACGAGATGATGTTCCGCGATTCGGTTCCTGGTCTTGCCGAAGCTGCTGCGGCTGCTGGTGAAACACCACTCGAATTCATGCGTAACCGTGGTGCTTTCGCAATCGAAGGTGACCAGACCACCCCGTATGAACGCGATGTAGACCAGGCTGCCGTCGAGGACTCACATAAGGACGCTGCGGGCGTCTACCGCAAGCCCAACACCCCAGGAACGTGGGATGGGTCACCCGAGACACTCGAGGGTATGGAGCTGGCTTCGCTCGGCGACGGTTCGCCTGCTATCGAGATTGACGGCGAGATCAAGCAGGGTTTCGAGACACCCTCGAAGAAGCTCGAGCTGTATTCGACCACGCTCGCCGAATGGGGCTGGCCCGAGTACGCCACGCCCAAATGGATCCCGTCGCACGTCCACCATCAGGACATGGACATCGCAGGCAACGAGCGAATTCTGTTGCCAACCTTCCGCATCCCTACATTGATCCACACGCGGTCAGCGAACAGCAAATGGCTCAGCGAGATCTCGCACAGACACCCGCTGTGGATCCATCCCGAAGATGCCGAGAAGCTCGGTATCGACGAGAACGGACTCGTGCGGATCACCACGCGAATCGGTCACTTCGTGATCCAGGCGTGGCGCACCGAGGGCATCCGTCCTGGGATCGTTGCCGCATCGCACCACATGGGACGTTGGCGCGTCGAAGAAGACAAGGCGCGCTCCTGGGGTGCTGGCAAGGCCAAGATCACCGACGACGGTGAAGGCGGTTGGAAGCTCAAACGCACCGACGGCATCCGCCGCTGGAAGAGCAAGGACAAAGACACCGAGCGCATTTGGTGGAACGACACGGGCGTGCACCAGAACCTGACGTTCGCCGTGCAGCCTGACCCGATCTCTGGCATGCAGTGCTGGCACCAACGGGTGCGAGTCACACCGGCCGAGAAGGGCGACCAGTATGGCGACGTCGTGGTTGACACCAACAAGTCTCGCGAGGCCTATCTCGAATGGCTGGCCAAGACCCGCCCAGGTCCAGGTCCCAACAATCTGCGCCGTCCACTTTGGTATGCCCGCCCCCTCAAGCCCACTGCCCCTACCTACCTTGCCGACAGCTGAGTTCTTGACACCCCAGGGGTGTCAAGAATTAAGCGGCTGGTCGCATCCGTTGCCGCACGAGGTCGTACACAATTCGCAGCGAAGCATCGTCGGTCAAGCGGGCTTCGGCCCGCATGGCTGCAGAGTGAGCGGCGGAGCGAGAACGAAAGCCGTACGGATCTGCGATCTCGGCGGCCGAGAAGCCCGCCTCTCGTAGAGCAATGAGTGCCGCTATGCCAAGAAGGCCGTTGTGCGACCGCGTCCGTACGTCGCCGATGTCACATCTTGCTGCGTTCGCTACTTCGCCTCGAATTCCGGCAAGAGACCAGTCGGTACCTACTCCGATTCTTGACACCCCTGGGGTGTCAAGAATTGGCGGCACGAGGTTCTGGACCTTGTCCGACGCACGGGGTGCCTCGATATCTCGTCGATAGTTCGGACCGAACAGGCGATGGCCGATACGGGTGACCACAAAGTGAGGTTGCGGGCGCAGGCCTAGATACAACCCGTGGCTAGACCATGGATAGTTGGTGATCGAGGCGTTTGCGTTCAGATCGAAAGGATTGCGATGTACATAGCGAATCTCGATCATCAAATGCTCATCATCCAGGATTGGCACCTCGACGAATGGTCCTTCGAACACTGGACCGGTTCCCTTGTGGCGGCGGTTGTAGTACTTCGCGTATCTGGACTTGAGATCTCGCATCGCTGACGACAGGTTTGGGTCGGTGCAATAGAGAACTAGGTGGAAGTGGTTGCCCATGAGGCAATACGCGTGCGCCTGGATTCCGTATCGCTTGCAGATTGCGGCCAGGAGCCACATGAATCGTTGACGATCGAAGTCGTCTAGGAACAAGTTCCATTTGTTGATTCCGCGAGAGGTGATGTGGAAGAACGTGTGGGGTCGCCGTAGTCGAGGAGGTCGTGTCGCCATGACAAGGCGCTAGATCGAGGGTGTGACAGGCAAGATCCGGCAATTCTTGACACCCCAGGGGTGTCAAGAATTCGCCTACTGTTGCGTCGTGCCTCGGATTGAGTCAACGATCATCGTTTGTGGCTCCGAGGACGTCCGGCACTCTGGCCCTGATCAGGGATTGAATCTGTCGCTGTAGCTGGTGGTGTTGTCGCGACACTGGGCTCTACGGTGTTCGGATGCGGAAGATCATCATTGATACGGATCCAGGGCAGGACGACGCGATTGCGATCCTGACGGCGTTGGCGTCGCCGGACGAGTTGGATGTGATCGGTATCACGACGGTCGGTGGCAATGTGCCGCTTGAGCTGACGACGAAGAACGCGCTCATGATGGTTGAGCTTGCAAACCGTGCTGAGGTTCCGGTGGTTGCTGGTCACCTCGGCCCGAAGGGTCGCCCCCTTGTCACGGCCGAATACGTACACGGAGTGACTGGCCTCGACGGGGCAGATCGACCCGACCCAACAATTAGAGCGACCCCTGGCTTCGGCCCGGAGTTCATCGTCGAACAGCTCGAAGCGCACGATGCGATCACGCTCTGCCCGCTTGGGCCGTTGACGAACGTTGCCGATGCGCTCGAACGTCGCCCTGACCTGGCGTCCAAGGTGGAGCAGATCGTTCTGATGGGTGGCGGCCACTTCGAAGGAGGCAACGTCACACCAATGGCTGAGTTCAACATCTATGTAGACCCGGTGGCTGCGGCGACCGTGTTTGCGAGTGGCATAGACATCGTGATGATGCCACTCGACGTGACGCACAAGGCCCGGACTTCGCCAAGCCGGATCGCTGCCTTCCGTGACCAGGGCACCGCAGCGACCAGGAGCGCTGCTGGGATGTTGTCATTTGCCCAGCGCTTCGACATCGACCGCTATGGCTTCGAAGGCGGACCGTTACACGACCCGTGCGTGATTGCGTATCTGCTCGAGCCAGACATCTTCACCGGCCGACTCTGCAATGTCGAGATCGAGACCGAATCAATGCTCACCAGGGGCACGACCGTCGTGGACTGGTGGGAAGCGACGAAGCGACCAAAGAACGCCTGGGTCGCGAACGATCTCGACAGCGATCGTTTCTACGCCCTGCTTGCTGAACGCATCGGTCGGTTGTGAATTCTTGACACCCCAGGGGTGTCAAGAATTTAGCCGCCAAGGAGCTTCTCGCCGAGTAGTTTTTCCTTGCCGTTAGGGCTGCGGCCTAGGGCGTACTCGGGGGCCAGGATATCGGTCTTGCCGTCGATGGCATAAGGGTCGCTGTAGTAGCCCAGCGCGTAGTTGCCCATCGTGTAACCGAGCAGGTCTTGCAGTCCAGGATCGAGGTCCTTGGCGATGTCAGGCGGACACGATAGGTAGTTGTTCTCTTCGGTCCGCAGCCATGCTAGGCAATAGGTGATGTTGATGCCGGTGCGGTCGTGTTCGGAACGGTTCTCGCCACCGCCGTGGGTGACCGAACCCGAATAGAGCAACACCGAGCCGGCTTCCATCTCGGCTTGGGTCTTCTCGTCGTTGGTTGCTCGTCGGTCGGGATCCCAATGCGGGCTCCCCGGTACAACTCGTGTGGCGCCGTTCTCTACCGTGAAGTCGGTGAGCGCCCAGATGGTGTTGAACTGCGGTTCGATGCCATCGGGGATGTACCCACCCCAGGCCAGCCGATCCTGATGCAACGGTTGCGTGCCTTGCCCCGGCGTGATGTTGATGACCTGGGTAAGGTGCAACTGGATCTTGTTGCTGAACGGCAGTAGAAAGCGGTGAGCGAGATCTAAGACGGTCTCGTGTGTCACCAACTCGCGGCACGCTGGGCTTCGAGCCACCAATGCGCCTGTGCGGGTCGTCTGGCGCCCAGCGAAGTCGTCACGGCCCATGGGCGTGTCAGCGATCCATGGTCGCAGCTCGTCATGGACCCGCTGATGTAAGGCAGGTTCCATCATGTTGCGCATGATTACAGCACCATCTCGCTGGAAAGCAGCCAGGACCTCGTCGAGATCATGGTCAGGATCGAACGTGGTGAGTTCTGCCATGGTTAACCGTAACCCTCGGGGCACTCCCCAGGGGAGCGCCCCGAGCGCGTTGTGATCAGAGCTCTTCGAGCGGAAACGGTTCGGGGTCGGCGAAACGGCGCAGAACGTTCGTGGTGAGTTGCGCTATGTCATTGTTGTAGCTGTTTCGGGCGAGCGCGCCGAACCAC
>Ga0307985_10000046_pt1 | contig 64342 bp, 79 predicted proteins | sample EllFjometageno80_FD_203155 | JGI IMG/M metagenome (GOLD analysis project Ga0307985, IMG submission 203155) | Marine microbial communities from Ellis Fjord, Antarctic Ocean - #80 | ecosystem: Environmental > Aquatic > Marine > Unclassified | place: Southern Ocean | collected 2014-10-09 | reverse complement strand
ATGGGTTTCTTTCCATCCCATGTGGCAATCAGTATGATGTCCATGTCACTACGCCAGCCTTCCTCAAAGTTCGTGTCGAACATCACAGCAACGCCTTTCATATTAGCCACCCCATGAGAAGGAAACATAATTCCTACCGCCCTTTCCTTGCTTGACGATTTCCACCGAACCGCCCTTTGTCAAGGCATTGAAGCGTCGTTGGGCTGTGATGTCAGCCACCGATTGCTGGGCGGCATATACCTTGAGTAGTTCGGATTGCATAACACGCTCAATACCGTCCTTCTCGCTGGTATATCGCTTGCACATGGTCTGTGCCTTAGACCACGAAGCACGCTCGGCTGTGACCTTTTTCTTATCCTTGACAGATTCCTTCTGTTCAAGCCAAATGGTGAGGTTATGGAGATTGTCGAAAATGATTTCGCTTGCCATCATCACATGATCCTCGGTGATTTCTGTTTCCTGCATGAGAACAGCGATTAGGTTTGAGAAAATCATAGTGTAGTTCTCAATGTTGGGTAGGAACGACAGGGCTGTTTCACGCACCGCTTCACTGGCTATGTTGTTCACCAGCCCGTAGTAGTCATCAACGGCGTTAAGGATGGCAGGATGATACCCTGCTGATACCGTGAAAATGTCGTGTGCGTGGCGCATAGCGGCTTGTTCCCTCTCCCCTTCGGGAATACGGTTCCACACTTCGTCACGCTCTATACGGCGTTCCTCTATCTCCCCTTCGGCGTTACGGATTTCAACGGTTTCCCATGTAATGCCCATAGCGTCAAAGAGTCGGTTCTTCATCACATCGACACAGCCTGTTATGTATTCAGCGAGAATGTCGTAATCCATGATATTTTCATTTGTTTGCACATACGCCCCTGCAACACGGTGTTCGCTGGTGGTTTGGCGTTGTTCCGCCGTAATGTCGTTTTGGAATAAGAATACACGCTGGAAGAAACCCTTGTCTAAGACATGCGCCATGATGTCTTTAGGAGGATAGGTAGTCATCCATAGGGAAACACCCGATGGAGTCCTTACATCGCCTCCTACAAGGTGCTTAACGAGGACATTGGTTCGTGAGCCGAGTGGTGCCATCGCTTGTTGGAGGTATAGGATTTTGTCGGAGAAGTGTGACTTTGAGTCATTGAGTAGTATTGACGCCTCGTCAAAGAGAAGCGTCTTGTAGCCGTTTAGAAGGCCGGGAACGGTTATGTGGTTGGTTTCACCCGTTGGACGCCCGTTGTCGTCCATTACAGGCTCGGACAGGACTGTTCCGATGAGTTTAGCATCCGAACCAGCAGTGAAGGTGTCGCTCTCGACATTACATGCCTCAAGCAAGCGGTCGGTGAACTCCCATGCGATTGACTTTCCAGTCCTTGATTGTTGGATCCAGTATGTGTGAACCCGACAGTCGATGTAAGTGCCGTGAATAGGTATTCGCATGAACGGGGCACATAACTGACCCATGACGAAAAAGAACGACAACAGACCAGCATATTCATTGAAGAAAGAAACGGTATTGAACCGTTCAATATAACCACGAATGAATTGTGAACCTTCATGGTCGCTATTCACGACCATATAGTCGTCCCACTGCCTTTGTTGCGCCATTAAGTTGTTCATGTCGCTGTTTATTGATACTGTCATGGTTCTCTCTCCGTTGGAATTGTGCCTATCGCTATCCCCTATATCAACACTTAGGCATTGGTGATTTTAATTCTCTCTTTCACCACAGGGGACTCACTATTTAATGCCTCTACGATGCCCTTAGCACGCACTTTTCCGATCCCTTCAAGTTTCATAAGTTCGTTTGCACTTGCGCCAGCAATTTCAGTAATAGAGCCGAATGACTTTAGCAAACGCTTGGCGATTGCCTCACTACATCCTAAACCCCTAAGAGCATCAATACGCATGTCTTCGCTCGATGTGCGGCGCAGTGTGCGATATGTGCTGATACTACCCAGCGTGCCATCCTTCTCACATCTCTTCACGATCCAGTAGGCGGCGGCGGAGGGTGTAGGGAATTGCATAACTGTCAAATCAAAATCCACATCAAGGCGAGCCAAGGAACCTAAGAATTGGGCCTGTATGCGAGCGAAGGGGGTTCTGTTGCCTCTTCGCTTCAAACGAGCCACATAGGCGTCCAGTTTGCCATGAATGACGAGGATGTTACGGTTGTAGTTCTCGTCCATGTTTTCCAATTGGTGGGCAAGGTGCCCGCTTTGGAGGGATTGCATGTAGTCATCAATGGTCTTGGCTTCTATGCCCAATTGACCGTAGCAGTAGTCTGTGATGAGATTTTGGTTCACTTCCCACTTGATACCGGCCTTATCAGCCTTCTCTTTAACAGCCGCTTCAAGACCAGATCGTTCCCGATTGTCGATATAGAGGATTTTTTCAACCATCTATTCCACCTTCATAATTTCGGGATATGTCTTTCGGAGACTCATAAAACAAGCATGACAAAGTGAGTGATTAGGATGCACTAACTTCACTCCCCTTGTGCATCCTCGGCACTTGTGTTTTTCTTTGTCATAATGAGTTCTTCCAGTCTTGCCCGGTTGAGAAGGTCGGTAACGAGCAGTGCCCATTTTGGGTCGGCGGTCATCGCCACTATTTGGCCTTGTTGGCATACCTCAAAGGCACCCTCCATTTCTTCGCTCACACGAAATCCCCAGTCGGGTTCGTCAATATCGAAATCAGCCCAAGTAAATTGGTTCTGCATGGCACGAACTTCGTCTACATCCTTTTCCATATTCTTTATTTTCGCTTGCATTTCTGCCACTTTTTTGGCTCGTATTTTTTCTATGTCTTCGCTCATTCAATCATCTCCGTTTGTTCCGCTTCACACCGTTTGCAGTGTATTTTACCCTCAAATTGAGGTTTATGGACTAATGGTTTTTTACATTTTATTCGGATCGGTTCCAATGGTAAGTGGACAAATACAGTAACCTCACACTTTTCATTACTACAAACGAAATTAGAAACAATGCCCTCGCCATCTAAGCCCCAGTCCTCGAAAGAATCGTCGCCTCCCCAAATGAGTTCTTCATTACAGTGCCAGCACTTCATTCCTCTTCACCTCGTTTGTCGGGGGTTTGTCCAACCATACATCGGACACATTTTCGGAAGCCACTTCGTGCTAAATTGTGGCACTTTCTATCTACACATATTCTTGCTGTTAATCTCATTGTTTTTCATCTCCGGTTTTCATTTTCCAATTGGAATGCTTTTTGGGTTTTATCAATTGAATAATCAATTTCTCAATTGAGAAAATCATATTCCACCACTCCTATCATAGAAGGGACAACGCCCGATGCAATACCCTTTTTCAAGCAGGGTTTTACACGAAGGTGTCTTGTAGTATTTGTCCACATTGTGGCTGATGTATGATTTTGTGATGTCGGCTTTGTAGTCCGACCATTGAAGATCCTCGATGAAAGCGACTATTGTCTCTTTTATGCTACGGTTGGTGACTGGTGACGAACGAGGGGGTCGGGCGAATGAACGGAGTCTGTCGCCCAAATACATGGCGAGATACACTCTCGCTTCGTGCGTTGGGTTGCTACCCTTCTCACAGGCGGCTGACGCCAAGCATGGGAGGACGGTGATGTTCCCGACCTTTTTCATGTCCACATCGACAGGATCTGCCTCAAATGGGGCGGCTGGGTCACGCTTCTTTGTTTTGATTTCCATACCTTGTTCGCCGTATGGAACCATACCACCGTGCGGTTCATCGGCCTTTGCTATGACTGATGCCCACCCATTATCAATGTCCTCCGTCGTTAGTGGCATACCCCACAGCCCACGCTTGAAATTGTATGTATTAGGAATGCGAATGTGACGGTCGGGTCGGAATGAAACCACTGGATCAAGTGTGGATAAGTCCCACTTCTTGACCCATGAGTCAATCATTTTGCGACCAGTGAGTAAGAAGTCACCGAGTTCAACAGAAGTAGGTGAGTATGTTTTGTCGAGGCTCACCCAAATATGGACACCGCCTCCGGTGAACCACATGGCGTGTCGCCAGCCGTTCGCCACAAGGTGCTGGTGCAGTGTAGAGACTTCTGTGAAGCACCTATCTCCCGCTTGGGCATATGAAACACCTTCTTTCATGGCTCGTTCATAGTCCATGTCGATGACGAAATGAGGGATCACAGCAGTATTGTATTCACCACGGTTCCCTTTCGTCTTCAATTGACGGAACCCATAGACGGTGGTGGTGAGGTCATCGGCACCGTTGGTGGCGGCTACATAGCGTTGGAGTTCCTCCATGTTATGCACTACCTTACGCTTACGCATATCCACTTCACGGGGGAAATGTCGGAACATGTGCGTCATAATAGTCACTCCAAATGTGTTTGATAGCGTGGACAGAACTCTTTGACAGCGCACCACGGGTCGCATATCGAGTATTGGCGGAAGGGAGGGATAAGAGGAAACATACTGATTTCCCCATCACCCTTGTATTTCTTGTGCATACGGACGAGGTTTTGCATATCAACCATCATCAAGCCCAGTTCTTTGACACGAACTGCCTCCACTAAGCGGAACATTTCAGCGTTTTCTGTGTCGGTGTCCTTCACCCCTTTCGTGTGATCCCAACCCCAGTGGGTAATTGGTGTCAAAGGCTCGGCCTTTCGCAACAACCACACATAGAATGCCATTTCCTTACGCATAGCCTCGTATTTGTATGGGGACTCTTTCCAAGCCCCTGTCTTGAGTTCGTGTATGTGAAGAGAGCCGTCGGGGTTGCTATATATTCGGTCAATGAACCCAACAAAGTGGATGCGCTGTGCCACACCATCAACGGTTATTTCGACAACAGTGTCCACCTCCTTTTCATTACCAGTCGGCAAGAAATTGTCGGGTTGGCTGTTGTTGAATCGCTCTACCTCCTTCACACGGTAGCGGTCAATATGCAAGTCTTCATCCAAATAGAAAGAATCCTGCCCCGAACGGATTTCCGATGAAGAAGGGAAACATTCACGGAAATAGCCATCTAGATCCTCCGATTCAGTAGCCTTCTCGATGTCCACCCTTTGATAGAAGCCTTCAACGGCGTCGTGGACATTGGTTCCTCGTAGCATGTTGTCGTTCTGTGGCTCCTTCATGCCTATAATCCGCTTGATTGCGTATTGTTGAGAGCAAAAGGTAGATTCTCCCAGTGACGATTTAGTCATACGGAGAATGATATTGTCGGGCATACCGGGGTGCCAATCGTAGCAAGAGAACAAATCCTCATGGTTTGCCACAGGGTATGGGCGAGGTGCTTTATGGGTTATCATTACCATAACTCCTTTGGTTTTGGTTCTTCTTCGGCCTTCACCCATTGAAAGGTTTCAAGGACTTTTTCATTTCCGGGGTCGTTAATTTCACAGGACATAGCGTCGTCGGCATGTAGTTCGCCTTCTTCGCCCCACATCTCAATGATGCCTTGTTGGTCGTCGTGATAGATACTCACAGCGTCACAGGAATTGCATTCAAACGGCCTTCGGCCCTTTGGAACAAAGCCGCCTTTGAACTTCTCTTCCATTTCAGCAAGACTGTCGTATTGATTGAAACCATGAACTGGATTTGAAACACGGCGACTCTCTTCATCCCATTCCTTTGCTTGCGCCCATAGATCCGGGTATTTTTTCCACAGGATATGCCACGAACCGACAGGTTGCTTGGGACAGTGAAAACAGCCCAAACGCTGGAAATTGACATAGAGAGGGTTCACCATCTCAAGGGCGTCAAGATATTTGAAAGCGTCTTCTTCTGTCCAGCCCCATTCGATAAGGGGATAGCGTATGCCATCCTCCTTTGCGGTCTTCGACACACGGCGTTTCTCATCAATGGCGATACCAACATACTTGATGTTGCATTCCTTTGTAGCCCTTTGGAGGGGGTATAATTTTGCTTCTCTTGCCCAGTAGCAAGGATAGACAATTAGAGGTGCCCCTCGCACATTACCCTCGTTCTTTCCTCTCGTCACCTTTCCATAGAACCAATCGTTCCATGACTTCTTTGAGAACACATGCTCGATATGTAGCCCTCTTTCGGGGTATTTCTCTTGAATGTATTTCTCCACATGCTTGATGTATTCGTAAAGTTCGGGGAACTCAAAACCAGTGTCAGCGAACACGATGCGATGCACCGGATAGTTCACTGGATCGTCCATCTCAAGCATTTTCAACAGCATGGCTGTTGAGTCTTTTCCGCCACTAAATGATACCATCGCTATGTCTTCTTTTTCTTCCATATTTTACCACCACTCTTGGGGGGTTGCCCCGTCGGCTGTCAGTTCTCGCCAGCCCATAGCCTCGAAAATGAGACTGACCGGAGCGATTATCTGTTTCTGTATAACCGTTGTGTAATCAATGTCAAGGGCTTCGAGTTCTTCATCTGTTCGGAACGCCTCGATCCCTCTTGTAGTATAGACATGGGGGACACCATCACCCTTCTCAAAGCGGTTGTCGGGGTTGCGGCGGTTGTAGTCTTTAGCGGCTCCTTGAAACCCACCTTGTTGTCCATATGATTCGGCCTTCTTACCGAGCCTAGATCTCATAACAAGAGACTCTCGCTTCACTAAAGTTCGCACAGCCCTTATCCAATTATTCATCATGTCCCTTATGTCTTCCTCCGTGGCATTTTCACGACATAGTGATTCAAAGGCTGTTTCTTGAATGTGTTTAGTGAGCCATGCGGCATTTGACTTCTTCATCTCAAAGCCAGTGCAGTGGAGTGCTTCTCTCGGCCAAGTGACCCAGCCAAAGTTTCTGTTCTTTTTGGCGGCAACCCATGACGACATCAGTTTCTCATATTCAACGACGAAACGCTCGGAGTCGAACTCCTTCTGTATCTTTCGTGTCAAAGCGTCGGCAATCTCTTCACCGTCGTCATCGCCAATTCCTATGTATGCACTGTCGGTGTGTCCTGCGAGTGGCTCGTAGCCCATCTCTTCGCACACATCCATGAGTCGTGAAACCAATGAACGCCCGACATAGGTGATAGTGGCGGCAACGGTTCTGTGTGCTTCACCATGACCTGTGTGTCCCATGAGGCCATAGACCGATGCGGCGGCTCTCTTGAATGCTAATTGTAGTGTGTTGAAGCCAGCATGTTCCGAAGTTCCTGCTTCGTGCTTCTTCATCTCGGCCTTAGCGGCGTTGCGAGCATCAGCAAGATCCATCTGCAATTGTGGCAATACCCCTATGCTCTCTTGACTCCAAAATGTCCCGTTGCCAACAGCACGGATATTCTCTCCCGCTTCGTGACGAAGCATTTCGGGACTGATATTGTCAGCACGCTGGATTTCAGCATACATGGCACGGTAATCGAAGACGGCTACATTGTTATGGCGGCCAGTCTTTGGCTCGGCCACGAAACCACCACCGTATGAATCTCCTTTTCCTTTGTTGTATAATCCTGTTGGCGAAGCCCACGAAGCCCTACGGCGTAGTAAGCCCCTTGCGAACCGACTTACGGTGAACACGGAACCAAATGAAACCCCACACACACGCTGTAAAGCCATGAAGAATCGGGTGACATGGTATTCCCTGTCGAGTCGATCAGTGAGTATAACATCGGCTCTATGGTATTTCAAGAAGTCATCGAAGTGATTCAACCATAGATCGTGGTGAGTAATCCCATTAGTGTCTATTTTCCACAGTTCGGGACTATCGGGGAATGCTACCTTTCCAACAGCACCAAGTCGGCGGTCGGACAATTGGCCGTTGCCACTGTCTCTCCACACACGCTCAAAGCCGTGGTTCCTGTCTGCCAAATCAACAGTCATTCGACCCGGTATTACTTGAGAACCATCCTCATAAACCCCACTTCGTGGGAGGTGGGTCATTGGCGGCGAACTGCTGACATCACTAAGAGGCGACATCCAATCGAAGCCAATGTAGTGGTGCTTGTAGCGTTCATACATTTTCGGCCAGTCGGCACGGTTGCCCGACCATGTAGTAATGAGGTCGGGATCCAGCGTTTTGAACGCATCGGCAAATGACAATAGCATCTCCCTCTCGGAACGAAATGCACCTAATCCTTCATGTGTCGGGTGCCAAGACCACTGTCGAACTACCTCACCGTCTGTGGTGAAGCCCATAGCGGTGAGTTCACCCTCTTCATTCCATTCAAGGTCAAAGCCACCAGCCCGAACCATGTTCGGAAACCAGTCGGGCATGTCCTTTGGATTGATATTGTCAATAGCAAAGCGGTCGGGAAAGTGAATGTCAGCCTCCCATGTTTCGTCGCAAAGGTCACGCATACCTTTCACAGAACTGGGTGATGGAGCAACAATAGAAAGTAGTTCACGGCCTTCGGGTAATTCCTCGGTCGGGAGAGATATACTGGTCTTCTCACCAGCATACCATCCACGGAAGCGTTCATCGAACATTTCCGTAATTCGTGACATGTCACTGTCGGCGGCGACATAGAAGTAAGGTCGGTAATCCGACACATAGTTCTCCATCACATTCCCGTCTTCATCACGGTAGCGAAGGTAGATCGATGGACATTCCTGTTCGTCTGTTTCGTAAGTGGCAATAATCATTGAGAACCCTCGGCTTCTTCTTGCCGGGGTGCAATAACTGTGTGCGTTCCAAAATCACCATCGGGTGATTCGTGGCGTATTAGCAGGGGGCTGTCGTTGCCTCCGTGCAAGTGGATTGTCCCATTTCCCGGCATAGCCTTGAGAGCATCCATAAGCCACTTTCCAAACCAATTTAGAGTAATGTCGTCTTCATCAGCGACACTGCTCTCTTGGGGTTCAAGTGTAGATTCCATGCGTATTTGATCACGCTTGACACTTAGTGTCAAACCAGCGACATTCGCTTCAAGGCAATAGAGCGCACCGCTTTGGATGGCCTTACCTGTATTGCGTAATTGCTGGAACTCCGATGAATCGAAGGCCATATGAAAACCAAAATTAGCCGAACCAAAAGCCATCCAATCGGATGCTTCACTTTCCTCAATCATGGCTACAACAGCCGAAACACCAGCCTGTGATGAAGCAGTGTTCACTGTTGGCATAGAGAACTTTGCATTAGAACCAATGACTTGGATCATGTTATCCTCACTTACCTGTAATTCCACTTCTTCGTTTCCTGCACCGCATTCGCTGATGAGGGATGTAAAGGTCTTCAATTGTCCCAGTGGTATTTCGCCTTCTACGAGGCATTCTTCGCCCTCACGGTAGTTTGTCCACCGTGTGATGAAGTAAGCCTTCTCAAGCGTTCCTGCCGCAACAAGACCCTCTTCCGTGACAGTGACGACTAAATCGTCCATGCCGTCGAAAGCCTTGAGGAAACCGAGCAGGTTGTGTTGAAGCATACGGAACCCACTCAAGAGTAATCCCTCCTTGAAGGGTTTAGTTCACTTGAATACTGTTGGGTCAATTGGTTCACCATCATTTCCTTTTGCATAGTAATATGATTCAATGCGTCTTCAACAGGGATCATGATAGCGTCGGGTAATTCGTCGCAAAGGATAGTAATAACCGTGTGTTCGCTCACGGAGAAAATACCTTCGTCGTTCTTGACTACCCAAAAGGATGAGAACGGGCCAGTGGCAATAACCCACTCGCCTGTCACCGTCTTGGTTTCCTTACCACCTATGGTATAGTTAATCGTCATTTGCACCATCATTCATCGCCTCCTGTCACTGTGAAGTCGCCTTCTTTAATACCCGGCCATCCGTGCCAAACGCCACCGTCGTCGTTTCGCTCAAAGAGCATAACACGACCCGACGATTGGAGAGAAGTTCGATCTGCAACGATGACAGCGTAGCCACGGACAACGCCCGTCATTTCGCCACTCTCGTTGCGTTCCTCTTCGAGTTCAGTATAGATAACTTGTTGAAGGTGTCCTTCGGTGTCCTTAAGCCACTTCGGTGTGTCCTGTCCTGCAAGTTCGTTTCCGTTCTTGTCATAACCCGGTTTCATGTGAGTAATGATGTAGCAGTGGACTCCACCACGACATAGTTCACGCATGGCAACCATAGCAGTTTGATAGCGAGTAGCACGGATGTTCCAATTGAAGCGACCAATTTGCGTGGTTGTCTTCTTACCGGAAACAGCGATACCATCGACACCCAGATCCAAGTCATCTACCTTCATACAGGTTTCAGTGATATGTAGCCAATGGTCTGCTCCATCGAACACCACAGTCTTTAGGTATGGTTTAGGCATTTTGCCATGTTCAGCGAAGTATTCAGCCTGTGCTTCCATTTGGGATTTAGCAGTTTTGAGAATATCAATGGTCTGTTGGAATGTAGCAGGGAAGTCATAAGGAACACGACTCTCACCGTAATTGAAGACCCAAGGGTTGAGGATAACCATGTTTTCGGCCTTATCCGAATGGTGAGCCGCCTTTGTTGTCTCTCCACCAAGATCGAAATCAATGTGCCAAATCTCGGCACCGGCTTTCACTTCTTGTGGGGTGAGGCTGTCAAGCACCATACCAGTCTTTCCTGTCTTTGGATGTCCAGCGATTCCGCACATGACGAATGCCTGTGGGGTATTCATCGGTTGGCGAGCATTAGCAATCATGGTAGCGATTGTTGGATTGACCCGTGATAGGTGACTCTCCGTATGGGCACGATTCACCTTGTTGTTGTTTGGCTTACTCTTCACCTTTGGTGGTGAAGGAGAAGGCTCATCGACAGGTGGTTCCTCGTCGAGCGATTGTTCGTGTTCAACGGAGGGGGTGTCGGGAGGAATGAATTGTTCTCTTTCCTCTTTCGTGGCAGGGCGTGGTGCCGCCGCCGCCTTCTTCGATCCAGCCGTCTTGGTTGGTGGTTCGTAGTTTCCTTTCTTTTCCTTAAAGCCGTCCAAAAATCCTGTTCCTGCCATCATTCATCACCTCCGACACCGAAGCCATTGAGGTTGCCAAGATCGTTACTTGACTCGCTCGGCTTGCGTGCTGGAATAGACTTGTGTGGAACTGCATAGATACCGTGTGCTTGAACCTTGACGACTTCATCGCCGTCTTGGTTGGTATAGGACTCGGTTCGACCGACGACCCAAACACGGGAACCCTTTGCGTATGGTAGCCATTCGCCGCCCTTGAGAACGGAGAGAGCATTATGAGCCTCCTTCACTTGTCCGGCAACGCCAATACCAATGCGAGCATTTGGATCTTCACGGCGAAGAACCTGTGTGCTGATGGATAGCCAGTAGTCACGGCCTGTGGTGTCCCACTGGGACTCACGGCCTTCATGGTTAATGTCCATGACACCACCAACAATACAGACCATAGGGCCATCATAGCGTTGAATACCGTTGCGGTCAGTGTATGACTCACGGCGGTTGTCGAGATGGTGAGAGAGCAAATCCTTCAAATTAACAGCACAGTCACCAGTAGTAGTGAGGTATTGTTCGGGATTGAACAGGCCAACACATGTGTCTCGCTTCTTACCTTCGGGAACCCAGTCAAGACCATAGGTGGACTTTGTGTTGCTCACCGATAGAGTAGGGCCAGCACCGTTGTAGCCTTCTGCATCGAACTTTCCTTTGATGGAAATTGGTTGCCAAAGGTTCCAGTCGTGTGTAGCACCTTCAAAAGCACCTTCAACAGTAATCATAATCGGGCCTTCGTCAAGGAACTTGTCCTTGGCGTTGCCGTGGAAAGCCCAAAGAGACTTCATAGCGGTAGCACGCTGTGGAGTGTTGTCACCCTTGAGCATACAGATCGATAGTTTCTCGTTGAGAGGAATAACCCAGTCGGGTGATGAGTCGGATGTGTCCTTTGACACAAATGTCCCACTACCGTGTTCGGCTCGCCATACGCCTTCGGAGGTGTAAGCACGGCCAATACCGACTTTGTTACCGTTGTAATTGAATCCGTTTTTGATAGCACCTGTAAGGTCGGAAGTAGCGAAGTCGATAGCCGACTCACGCTTGCGCTTCATCAAGTCAAAGCGTCGGTCGAAGCCGATGAACATACCAACCCACTCTTCGCCAGATCCGCCGCCGCCACCGCCACTTGGGCGATTAGCACATACATACATGTCAGCAAAGTCGTTAAAATCATCAGCATCCAAGCCCTGTGCTGAATTACCAGCCAGTTCCCACATGTCGGTGAAGGTTTCGTTCATCCACGCACCAAAAGAGGCTAATGCCTCTTCTACCCCTATTCCAAGTATTTTAGCCGCTTCGCTTATGCAATCATTTCCAATTTGTCTTTCGCTCATATATTTCACCCTCTTTGTTCATAATCCCCAATCATAGCATGGAGGAATAGGAGATCGCTCGCTGTCCAGTCGGGGCTTCTTGCCGCCCACTGTCCGAGGATCATGAGATGCTTACATGCAACCAAGTAAGTTATCTCATTGTCTTTGTAATTTTGAAGGATGGCTTCATGCAATCCTTCTATGCACTCGTCACGGTTTATGCCGAGAGTATTGATGAGTTCGGAGGCAACGGTAATTGTCGCCTCGGTAGTAAGCATATCCGTATAAAGTGCGAAAATAGGCGACATATCAACGGCTATGAGACGAAGTAGTGCGTCGGGGTCTTCGGGATTGCATGTTTGCATAGCCTTCAAACAAGCACGCATATCGCCTTTGTATTTTGCGACGAACTGCTGGACATTCTCACTCCACTGTGTAGGAAATCCTTCTTCCTCTATTATACGGACAATGAAACCAACGGCGTCATCATCCCCAAGAGGGCTGAATGAGTATGCTGGTAGTCTTGAACGGAGAGCAGGTATAATGCGACCAATACGGTTGCATGTGAGAATCCAAAGGACATGTGAACCAGTCTGTTCGATCAATTGGCGCATGGCGTCTTGAGCGTCCTTGGTGAGTCCGTCGGCTTCATCCAGCACTATCACTTTGAAATCGTGGCCTACTGCCTTCTGTTCAGCCAAAGGCTTGAGGCGGGTTCTTACGAACTGTATGCCTCTCTCGTCGGAGGCGTTGAACTCATGGAAATTGTTATCGAAACCAGATCCGAGCATATCCTTAGCAATAGCCCTTGCTCCACTGGTCTTACCAGTGCCCGGTTTCCCATAGAATATGACTCCCCCACACCTTAATTGATGCTTGTTCTGTGAATGGACTACCCATGAAGGCACATCGTCCTTCAATTGCTCAAGCCCAACCATTCCTTGTAGGGTGTCGGGGCGGTGGGTCATCCATAATTGAGTCATCATTACACTTCCGTGGGATTCATGCCAATAGGGGGTTGGGTATATAGGTTGGGGTGTCATCGACTCGACCCCCAATCTTCAATGGACAGGCTCTTAGTAGCCTGTTTAGGGGTCGGTTTTAGTAGCGTTGCTTTATCATGGATGATGAAATCCCAATCGCTGTCTAAAAGGTGTGGTAAGACCGCCCGAACATTCTCTTCACGGGCTACAATTCTCTCAAACCAATTCTGTTCACTTGGTCGCAATCCGAACACAGCAAGTAGGCGGTTCGGCACAGGCTTTGGGGCTTTGTTTGGAAAGGTAATGCGACGGCGACCGGAACCATCCTTTGAAAGTGCCAGCAGGGAATACATAATACCAAAACTCTCCTTCTGTAATAGTTCACGGGCGGCAAACATCACGGTTGGATCGTTGGGGCATGTGGCATTCATAACATCAAGCATGAATGCGTGGTGTGTGGAGGCGGTTTCCAAAGCATCTCTTACATGGAGGCGGTCGTAGTCGTTCAACCACTTTCGCATGGCATCAAACAGTGATACCTTCTTCTCATCGAAAATAATATCCTCGGCGTTTGGGCATACATCGAACCAGTCGTTCGTGTCAAGTGCCTCGTCTTCAAACAGATTCATTCAATCACCTCTAATTTATCTAATATCTCCAACACGCCAGCATGTGTAGTCGCTTCGGGAAGACTACCGACATGAGCCGAGACGGCTAAAAAACCTTCCGGATCCTTAGTGAAATGGATGAACGGCTTCATCAGCCTCAAAAGCCGTGTCAAATGATGGGCTTTAGTGTATCGCTGTTGAACGGGCAACCCGTTCTCGATCAGGAATGCGCTCACTTGCGCTGGAATAGTTCTACGGCCAAAGAGGTCGCATTCGGGTCTTATGTCATACCCAGTTTGGTTCTTCGTGGTGAGGCGTGAAGCAATACGGAACCTAATGTTGTGTGCTACCAGTAGTATAGTGATGTCCTCTTCTTCAAGCATCGTCTTCACCTACCAAATACTCTACATCCTCGACAGGGACTACATCGGACAACCCTGCGGTTGGTGCCAAATCAGTGATGACTCCTTGAATGTGTATGCCACGGTCGTCATAGTCAGCGAAGTGGATCTCAACCTCAACAAAGGTTGGTGCTTTCATATCCACCCGTGACCCTTCAACGGCCTTTGCTTCTCCTGTCATTCGTGCTAAACGCTTCTCTATGTGATGCTCGGCAGTAATAGTTCCTACCTCATAATAACCGTCAATGCCATCACGGGCGGCTACGCACCAGCCGTTCAACACCAAGCCACGGGCTGGTTCATGTTGCCATACCCCAGCAACCACACGGAATATCTCTCCGTTGTGCTTCGTGCTGAATAGCACCACCTCTTTGTTGTCGCTGGTGTAAGAGAGATTAGAAGCGGGGTTATGTATGAAACACACTCCGTTCTTTGGTGCAAGTTTCTTTACCTGCTTCATGTTGTCCACGCTTTGCGTTTCCTTGATGAGTAGATCTGATACTTCATCCTGTATGTATTGGCGGCGTTTCCGTCTGTCCCAGTCATGGGCTTCCTGTCCCTCCAATGTGAGTATGTCGCATACCTTGAGGGGGAAATCGTCTTGGGGTGTATGTTCGACCACATAGATGCCTTCTTCAAGACAGGATGCTAATTGAGTGCTGTCCACTTCCTCAACCTCAACACCATGTGGGTCATACAACATCGAACCAATCGACTCCCCAACATGGAGAGTCAGTCGTTCGCCACGAATAACCTCAAGTTCAGCATTGGCAGTGGTGAAAGGTAAATCCTCTCCCTTATGTCGGCGTGGTAGTGGTAGTATCATCGAATCGCCAATCCTCGGCACTCCGATCATATCAGCACCAGCCAACACCTTTTCCGCCACTGCCTTTAGTGAAGAGAACATAGATTCCTTCATCAAGCGTTGCACTGGAATGTTGTATTGTTTTGCCAGTGCCGTGAGTATATCCCGACGCTTGAAAGGATTAGCGGTTCGTGTCAAACGAAGGATGAACCAATAGGCATCACGGGGATGAGTTCGTTTCAACACGATACGCATAATCATAGCACGGACTTGGTTTGAATCAGCATTGAGTATATCCTGCATCCGTTGATAGGCGAAACCGAAAGTCATTTTGGTTTCATTTCCTGTCGTCACCAGTTTCGATAACAGTTCCACAGTGTCGGGTTCCGCTACCGCTTCTTCGGGGTAAAGGTCTGTGAGATGATAGAAAATCTCTCGCAGATCCTCGTCGGTCAATTTCCTGTCAAGTCGGCTGTCTTCGTAAAAGAAGTCTATGAGTTCGGGTATCTCCTTGGGAGTCATAGCAAATGCCGACTCCGCCACGATGTATGGCCTTCGCACACCATTGTATGCTTGTCTGCAACAAGCGGCAATATGTGTGAAGTTCACGCTCATATTCATTCCTCTTCGTCGTTTGTCTCAAGGCAGGTGAAGTGCAATTTGATACATTCCTCATCCATTCGGACTACATGGCTGAATTGATGAGTCAGTGCGTTTCTCATGTAGATCGAGTCGTCTTCATAGGTCAAGGTATAGACATGAACTCCGGTGCCTTTGCATTCGTCATTACTTTTGATAATAACAGTCTCACACCCAGTCATTCGTGCTACATCACCAGTGTGGTTGTTCACCCATCGGTCGCCTATTGTATATCCTTGCATAGAATCACCAGTTTGCGAACATTACCAAATCATTTACCCTTGTTTTGTAATTGAAAATACCTTGCATGAGTCGGCCATATCCTGCTGGGTTGGCTTTCTTATCAATGTCAATCGGTGGGTTTTCAAGACCAGTATAGACTTCTAATTTATGCAACATGTGTTCATGGTTGTATGACTCATGTTTTACCATGCGAGCATAGGCGTCAATGAATCGAGCGAGATCTGCAAAGGGAACATAGGGTAGTATGTCTTGGATATGGCTAATTACCTTATCAGCGAACTCCCTGTCCTTTATCACAAATAGCCCCTTCTTGAAACGGCCAATGGTGCTACCATGTATGTGGAGCAAAGCACTGTAATTCAAAGTGGTTGTTTCTTGGGTTTCCTTCAATTCAACATAGGCTTCCTGTGTCGATTCTTCCGGCGACATTTCAGCGTAGAAGTCAGCAAAGTTCGTCAGCGACCACGACTTTTGAATAGTGTTCATGTCTTTGATTGCCTCAACATCACCATTTGAGATGACAATTGCTGGCATACTGTATTCCAGTTCTTTAGCGGCGGTGTAGCGGTGCTGACCGTCCACGATGTGAAAGTTCTTACGCTTCTTCATCACTGTAATGGCTGACAAAACACCGTGTTCAGTCATGCTGGCTTTCAGTTTTTTAACGATTTTTGGATCGACGCTTCTGTTCCCCCCTATAAATCGTATATTTTCATCATGCGGGCCTATTTCTATTATATTCCATGTTTTTGTTTGCATATTTATTCCTCCTTTGTTGTTATTAGTTCCTTATTCTTGATAGATTTGTTGTAAAACGAGAGACAGTTCGGGCACACCGTTGCTTCAAGCAATCGGTTCTGTGGAATCCATCTCAAGGGAGTGCCGGGCTTAACCCAATGGGCAACCCCCTTGTGCTGTCGTTGGTGATTAACGACTGTGGTTAATTCCAAGTCATCACGCCCACACGACAGGCACATTGGTGGTTCCTCGTCAAAATACGCTGGCTCGACTGTGTTGTCACGCCATGCGCTTACGAAGTCATCCCACGCCCGCTTATCGGGGTAGAGAGCGAGGATTTCTGCCTTGTATGTCCAAACCCAACGGCGCAGATCCCGTCGTCGGTCGAGAGGCAATACCTCTACTGATTTTCCATACAGGAACTTTGTTGCTCGTTTTACCGCCTTGATACCAACACGGTTGCCCGACAGTTTAGCACAAATGTAGAGGCAATCTACCATCAGTGGTTTCGGGGCACGGCTCACCTTGCCGACGACAGTTCGCCAAAGAACCAAGGTATTAGCCATGACCTCTTGAGTAGGATCGTCGGAAACAAAGTATGCTGGATGCCATCCTCTCTCGGATAGTTCGTCACAAAGGACTTGGAGTTCTTGCTCTTTGACGGAGAACCATTCCGGTGTGTATGCTTTCAGTTTAGTCATCATACACCACCTCGCTTAAGAGTCTCCGGCACAGGTGTCATTTTGGTGTCCACCTTGTCGAATAGGGTTGAGATGTTATCCTCATGGAGTAGTTCATTGAGTTTGTCTCGCAGTTCCAGTGCTTCGCTCTCGGTCAAGTAGAACCCCTTCTTGGTGAAGCCAACATGACCGTTGCGTGATGGAGCCACTCTAAAGACACGGATGTTCATGATCCGTGTGTCTTGGGCATCCTGTGTCAAAATACGGACTTCTTCACCTATGGTGAATGTGGTCTGTATTACAGCGTGTTCCTTTTGGTTGTAGCGATTATCGGACATCTATTACACTGCTCCTATGCCGGAATTAAATATAACATCCTTCACGATCTTGTCTTGTATAGTGATGATGCCATTGTTGCGGAATATGTCTTGAAGTTCCTCTATGGCCTTTGCTATCTCGTATAAACGGTCATTGGGGTTCTCCCTTTTGTGTTCCTCAATGGCCTCTTCAAGAGTGGAAAATTGTTCTTCCCACTTATCCTTTAGAACACCGAGTTTTTGGAGTATATGGCTTTGGTTTTCTAATTGTTCAGCCATGCGAATGATTTCAGCATCATGTTCCTCGACTTGATCGATTAGTTTTGTCACCATGTTGGATAGGTGTTCGACCTTCTCAATCAAGAAAGGTTCCATGTTTGGCGACGAACCACTCATACAACCACCTCGTCAAAGGAGTCAATGAAAGTAGAGTTGCCCGATGCGACAACATCGGGACTTACAAGTTCCACATCTTGGTTGGGGGTTGGTGGTGAACCAACAGGCGACGGGAGGACTCCTGTTATGTCGGCGTTCATCATCAGTGGTGTGGAATGTGGATCTAGAGGTATTGGTATGACCTCCATGCTGGTGTGGGTAGCACCGTTGGTAGAGCCAACGAATGATGTCTTGAGTTCGGCCATCCATTCAGCAACCTCAACAGCGTGCTTCAACGGTGGTGCCGCCTTCTTATCGAATGTGAACTTACCATCAGTGACAGTCATACCGTCCTTGAGGGCATTCTTAACCTCGGTCAGTGCTTTGTCGGCAACCTTGCCGTTGAGCATACCAATGAGTTTGTCAAGTAGGATTTCAGCAACGAGCGTAGGTGGGACATTACCAGTCTTCACCTTGTCGGATAGCCCAACATCATTGGCGTAGCCGTGACCCCTTGTCTTGGTGTTCTCATCACATGTTTGGAGCATGATGCACATAACATTGGGGACTTCTATGTCTATTGTAGGACTGGCGACAGCGTTCGGCTTGCCGTCATTCTCCTTGCGTTGTTCGGCGGTCAGTAGTTTGCCACGACGAGCCAAGAACTCCGACTCAAGTGCTGTGCCAAAATCACGAACTGATGCACCGACCCCAGCGAGGTCATCGATCTGTTCGTCGGATAGTGCTTCAACGAATGCTGTGAAGCGTTTCTTACTCATTGAGAAGCCCCCTTTTCGTTTTGTAGAACAATCATGGCCTCTTGCCATGACTGGTTGCCGTTCAATGCGTAATAATTTTCACAACCAATCCCATCATTCATCACTAATCGCCCAGTCTTACTGGGTGTCCTGTAAAAAGCCACACGCAATTCATGGAAGCGTTCTTTGTTTTTTTCTGTGTCATAGTGAAGCACTTCTTTGATTTCAGCACTGTTCATATTGCGCCACATAGCCTCTCTCTCTTCTTGAGTGGTTTCGATGGCTGTTGTTTTCTTATGATGAGTAGTGCCACCGAAGGATAGTGCGTTGCTCAATTCATTCCAGCCTTGTCTGTTTTGGTTGCCCATAGCATATCCACAGGGGGTAGCCTACTTAAACCCCTCGATTATTCTTCTTCGCTAATCGGGGGAATATCGCTCTCAACAAAGTGAGCATCCATAGGTGGAGCCGGGTATTCATCCTCATCCCGTGCTATACTTAGAAGTTCTTGAGCCTCCATTTTTGCGATGACGGCTGTGTCGTTCACCACATTCAACACACCAGCGTGTGGGTGAGGGATGGTTATGTCACATGTTGTATTGATACAGTCACCGTTTTCACCCACCTTGAGTCGGGGTTCAGTAGTTCCAGCACCCAGTAATGTATAGACCATGCCACATGGACATGCCCACACCTTACCGATATGTTCCATACGAGGTTCATTCTCTTCGATTGCGAGTGAATCCGAATCAGCCTTCTCCACTTGGTCGCCTACCACATGCCACCCAATGGTGTCTGCAAGCACACGGATCCAGTCATGTTTATGCCATACAGAAATACCTAATCGATCAGGCATCATGTCGGCATGAATCTCCGTAAGTGTCAGTTCGGTCTGTCCTGTCCGACGATAGCGACCGACATTAGGCATATCCCATATCCCACCTTCTACACCCAGTGTTTCACCACCAATTTGTAGTGAGTTCCATAGCCGCCAAGCCCATGTTGCATCCTCTTCGCTTGGCATTGGTAACGGGCCAAGATCTAATTCCTCACTCATACTGCTTCCTCCTTCGTGTTAAAGCGTGTCCTAAAATAATCAGTGAATATCCAGCGACCACATGCTTTGCACTTGGCCCTTGGTATCATCCCTTCGTCGGGGTGATCGCCGTCAGTCCATGTGTGCATTGGCCCTTCGCAATCGGGGCAGTTAAGTTCTGTTATACTCATTCCTCTTCCTCTCCTTCGGGTTCTTTGTAGCGTAGTTTGGTGAGGTAATAATCATCCACACTTCGCATGTATGTTACCTCTTGTTTATCCCACTCCCACCTATTGCGGGGACGATAATATCCAAGTTCTTCGAGGATTCCTTGAACACGCTTGAAGTGAGGCTCTCCATATGGAAAGTGTATCAGTGCTTCGTGCCATCCTGCACGGTCAGCGTCGGTGATAGACATAACGAACTCCTTCTTCCTGTCCGTTGGATCTTCCCATGCTATCATTCCAATACCCCCAGTGCTTCGTCGTCAAGTGCGTGTATTTTATTCCTTATGCTTTTGACACGGTATTTGTAACCAGTGGGAATGGGGATCGCTCTATCCCTCAAATCCTCTATCTCCGCTATGCGAGTGTGAGCGTCGTAGATAGGTTGGTCTATTGCGACCAACGACTTGACCCGTTCAACACCAGTCATCTCCCCGTATTGCGACGAACCAAGAAGCATTCCTCGATCCGCATGGAGTTCCAGTATGACGGCTTTCCAGTCGCCAGCCTTTCGTCGGTATATCCTTTCCTCGGACATGTATGAACTCTCATATTTTGAGAGGATTTCCCTTGAGCGTTTTGACACGAAGCATCCACTCACTCGTTGAGCCAAGACAGAATCTTGAGCGTTTGCGGATCGTTATTGAATGCTTCAAGAACTTCACTTCGTCCCCGCAACACCCCGATTAGAAGTAGCAATTTACCCTCTTCCTCATTCAAAGCCTTGAGGCGAAGCACTGACCGTTCTAATTTGTCAGTGATGGTTTTTGTGAGGCGTTCGATTTGCTTGAGAGACACTGTTGGATCAGGTTTCACCGTCTTCTGCCAATTGTGAGGCTTGCCCCAGTGGTTTGTCACATCCCTTGTGACTTCCTTCGGGTCGTGATCCTCGTAATAATATGACGCATTTCCTTTGCCGCTTCTCGTCCTCATTTTCGGAGCGAGGTAGTCGATGTGCGGTTCCTTTACGGTCGTATTCTTTCTAAGTGTTCTTTTCTTGCATTCTCGACGGACACATTGTCGGAGAGAAGCGGGTGTTGGTTTTTGCTGATAGCGAGCGTGCTTGTATAGGTTCAACACATGGTTCACCACATCCTTCACACCGTCTGCTACTGCTTCATCAATAAGTCTATGGATCTGCGGCATGTCGCACATCACACGGGTCTTTCGCTTCTTGCTGGATTTGGTCGCCATGTTCTATGCCATTGGGTTCGGGGTATTTAATCAACGGTAGGATTAGTCATTCCTCTTCGTCTTTCTCCTGCTTTGCCACGAATGAGTAGCACGATGCACGGTGAGGGCACTTGGGGTCGCCACAGCGACACACACTCCCACGGCGTCGTTCCTCGTCGATTGTGATCTCCGTTGCATCAGCATACGAAGGGCATATTCCTCGGTGACTACCACCACATTTACCGCATTCAAATCCGCCATATCTACCCATTTACATCCCTCCTAAATCCACCGTCTTTCAAACAATAAACATTGGTGTATTCTTTGGTTTCTAAATTATATTCTCGGTAGTAGTCGTCGTAGTCCACCACTTTATGGCAATCTAAACATAGGTCGTAGTTCCAAAACGAATGAAAGGCTCGTTCCTTATTCTTAACTTTCTTATTGCATTCTTTACAATTCCATAAGCAATTAGTCATTCTTTCAAGCCTCCTGTTGTATCAATCCCTCTTGGCGAATACCTTCTGTAATATCCGCCGGTTTCTGTCCACTGAATGTGAATGTCCCCGTTTCGTGGTGTATGACCCAAGACGAACGAGGTTCCCATACACCATCGTGATACTTTTGAGGTGGTCGGTAGTGGATCAAGGTAGGTGGTGTGCCAGTGGATTGCTTGACAGCGTTCCACATGCGTCGAACCATGCGATGCTTCACCAAAGGTAATTCCTCATACCGTGCTTCAACAAATCCAGTCATTCGTCTTCCTCCTTCTCTATGTCAATTAGAACTTCAAAGGGAACATCGTTCTCCTTCAAAAGACTCATCACAGTTTGTGGTGTAGCACCAGCCAAAGACCAATCCAAGAACCACGAACGCATGATGGGTTTGCCATCGTTGATGGCTACTCCTGTGTCGAATGTGATTCCTCTTTCTTGAAGAATGGCGTTCACTGCATCCATGCCAGTGGACACAAGCCCATCCACCCCGATCCGAACTTCGTATGAGAGTTCTTTATCAAAAGTCTCAATGTTATGTGACGAATTACTCATTGTGATTCCTCCACTGTGGAAATGTCAGCCAACCGCTTTTGTAAGTCCTCTATTGTAGCCGCCCGTTGCTCAAGGCGTTTGGTTAATTCCAAGACAAAGCGAGTGTTTGCTTCTATTGATTCGGTAAGCCTTTCGATCTCCTTGAGGGTCGATTGGTGCATCCTAATCTCCATAAGCATTTCCGATTTGATGTAGGCACTTTCGTCCGGCATCATTCATCACCTGCCAGTTTCTTGATAGACTCAAGCGTCTTCGTCATTCGTGCCAAGTCACTGGCAAGAGCATAGACAAGATCCTCCATGTCGTCGGCACCATTTACAGTGGTGTTGATGATTATGCTTGCGATGAGTTTTTGTTTAGCATGTCCTTTATCAAGACAGTGTTCATCACAGCCAAAGGTTGGCAAGCCAAGTATCAGTTCGTTGATAGCATGACGGCCTGTATGACCGGCTAAGTAGTGCAACAGATCTTGACCCTCTTTGTCGCCGCATGACACACGCCATGCTTTGGTAAGAGAATCAACCATGTCCCACAGTTCGTCACCAACGACCGTTGATGTTTCCTCATAGGTAGGTGCATGAGTCATTGGCATTCCTCCAATTTGGTTTGCCAGTGACGACCACATTTCGACGAGTGATGTGTCACATTATCCACATTGTAGCCACTAAATCCTGCAAGACAGATCTGAAGTGACCCGATGGTGTGCTGGGCGATTCCTTCGCCACAGAAGCGACATATGTCACCCTCAACAGGTTCCTTGAACTTCTGCACATCGATCGGTAGTAGGGCGTATTTCATGCGGTAATAATCATCGGGTTGTTTCATTGTGATTCCTCCTTCAACAATAGTTCCAGTTCTTCAACAATACATTCAACAGGTTCGGTATCGCAACCGCCCTTTTCAATGGTGTCAATGTATTTGGCAATACCAGCCTTGAGGCGTGTGTTTTCCTCAAGCAATTGCTCCAACCACACACTGCCCACCATTGTTCGTGCTGAATCACTCATTGAGAATCACACTCCCCACATCCACAATACCATGTGACAATGGATCTCGGGTTTCGGTTGAGACAGTAAATCATTGGGATTGCCTCCTTGTGTTTTTTGCGGTGAACATATATTGCTGGCATATCTCATGCAAACAAACCTTAGCGAAGGTCGCTGTGTGCATACGCACTGGCATGTCGCATATCGGGCAGGTTGGGTCATCGGTAATCATGCTGATTCCTCCTTCATCTCCGCTTCCTGTGCCGAACGACGGGCTTCTATTCGCTCGTCACGCTGTTGAGCAGTTTCAACACTACGGTGCTTGTCAATGGCTTCACAGGCAGGACAGTAGCGATTAGGGTATGAATAAGTGCCAGCATGACCCTCCTTCACGGAGTTCATAGCAACATCAGCCAGATCGGAAAGGTAGCGGTCAGCATCGACGGGGAACACATGTCCACCGCACTTGCCAACAAAGCCACACTGAATGTGTAGTGAACCGACAATACTCATACTGATTCCTCCATCATTGGTGACAAAGAACCGAAACAACAGCGACCGACATATGTTCTACGGAGACTATTACGGAGATCGTGAATGTCTTTACCGCCACATGATTGGGTGGCTTCAAGGACAATGTAATTGCCATGTGAACGCTCACGACCGAAGGGTCGGTTCAGTGCGTTGCCGCACATACCGCATGGGTTCAAGTCAAGCCACTGCTGGTGTTGATCGTTTGGTTTGCTCATGCCCATTCCTCCTTGAAAGCATCGCTACCATATCCAGTTTTAGAATCCACATCATCATTGACAATTTCAAAGTCGATCACGAAATCCTCAACCTCAATGGTGCTGTCGTCAGTAATTGGTGACGAACTGTCCGGCACCTGTGCAAGTTCCTCGGCTGATGTGTCGCCAGCGACTCGCTCAATAGTGCGAAGTGTGTGATTGATAGATGTAGCCATGATTGCTTGAACATCCCAGCCAGCCTTGTCACGCATCTCGGTGATAAGGGCAGTATAGTGTTCTTCGTTGCATGGTAAAGTGTCCTTGATGAGTGTAGTGTAGTCGCAAGCAAAACGCTCGCCACCAGCACCCACACAAGCCACCATACCGCCAGCCTTCATGCCAGCAGGTAGTGGTGTGTAAGGGAGAATCCCAAGCACTCTTGGTGCGTTGAGGGATTCCTCATCAACGAGAAGCCCCTTTAGACCCGTCGGGTCTATTGAGGGCATCCTGCGGAAGCAGATCTGCACTGGTGTGTGCGGTGCTTTTGGTTGTGTCATTGAAGCCATGATAATTCCTCCATCGTATGTGGTATGTGACTCAACATCTCATCGGGCAAGCATTTCACTGGCCGTCACTTGGGATGGGAATGTCACTTACCCGACTTAAGCAACCACCGCCATAGGGGTGTAGATTGCGTCAAGTGTGCGAGAGACTTCATTGGCCTGTCCAACATTCTTTACGACTGTTGGGAGGATGTCACCAGCGTTCCATTCACGGATAGTGATGTTGCCGTGTGAATCAGTGCCAACAGTTTCAGATCGAGTTTCAGTAGCGACCATTTCATTGAGCATTGGGATGCCATGTTCAGCGATGAACTCATTGAGTTCGTTGCCTTGTGGCGAATGACCCATTGTTTCAGCGAAAGCCCGTTGAGCATCGTTCTGTATCTCAACAAAGAGAGAATGTTGCTTAGCAAGGTCAGCGTTGGTCTTAGCGAATGAAACCGCTTTACCACCATCGACTCTACCATGTGCATCATTGACAGCAGGTTGGTGATTGATGATACCGTTGGTGTTTTGGTATGCTTGGTAAAGAGAACCGACTTGAGAACCTCCAAAGTCTTCGCCAACAGCGACCCATGCTTCTTCGGGGTTGCCCCAGCCTTGAGTAAAGGCACGGTATTGGCGTCCACCAGTCAATTGAGAGTCCTGTCCGATAGATGGGTAGGAGATGAGGCCACGGTTCACTTGAAGCGCAATTAGAGCCTCAAGGTTTTGGGAACCGAGCATAATATCATTCATGTTCTCAACCTCGCTGTTTTGAGCAACCATTGAAGCAACCGCCGTCATTACAAGTTTAGCGATGTTGCCAAAGTTAAGGTTCTCAAAAACACCCTTCTTGTGGGTTGCTGAAAGAATAACAGTTTCCTTAGTGGATGAACAGCCGTTCAAGCACCATAGGCGTTCCGAGACACCACGAATGGTGAGGGCACCGTCGAATGAATGGCGGATCTGGACTCCGAATCCAATGTTACCAAGGTCGGGGTTTGCTTCCAATGTGGACATTAAACCGTAGCCAGTATTGTCACCGAACTCACCCGCTTCTAAGCGAGTTTGAAGGTCGTCCATTACTTCCTGCTTTGTCATTGAACCATCAATAACACGGATGTCCATAACAGCGTCTTGGCCGTAGTTTGTTCCGTATGTAGTGTAAGGCAATCCTGCTTTAGAAGACCAATCACCGAACTCGTCAATGATGGTGCTGTGTTGAGCAAAGGCGTAGCAATCGGTCTTAGGGCGACCCAATTGCATACCGAGGTAGTTATTGTCCTCATTGGCATATCCTTCGTTTAGAACGGTGTAGATACCAGTTCCAACCATGTCACCTTTGGTGTTCTCCAATTGTGCTTCCTTGAAGACCATTGTCATGTCAGTGATGTTATCAACAATACCACCACGACGACCATTGAATGAAGAAGGGAATACTGGCATGTGTGATGCCGGTAGTTCGCCACCATTCATGGATTCAGTAAGGTCTTGCCATTCACCGTCGATTAGAGGGGAGATAGATTGAGGCAAAGTAGATGCCTTGCCAGTTCCCTTACATGTGCCACATTTGATAGTAGTGCGATTCTCATTGACTTCAACGACGACACGGCGTGCGTTGATTGCTTCAAGTTCACTAACTAATGTGTTGATGTCTGTGTTACCACTGATGACGGCTTCAGATCCTTCGTTGTTGTTGTCGCATGTTGGACAAACACATCGCTTGATAGCGAAGGCACGGTTGGTGTCTTCGTTGCTCATGGTGTCATTCAGTCGCACACCAATTGAACCACCAGCACCGAACTCGGTGCGAGTGACTGTCAAGTCAGTGTCGCCCATCATAGATGGGTAGGACACAGTAACCTGTGTTGGCGTTCGTTGGGTGATACTGCCAACAACCACGATGTGGTCGAGGGTAGCACTTGGCTCATTATTTTCATTTATTGCTTGCATGTTTTTGTCCTCCGTTTTTATTTGTCAGCAGGTTGTGATGTTTGACCCGCTACAACCAACCCACAGACACCGGCCTATATGAACCCCCCGATATTCAAGGGGCCGCCTGTCCGGTGTCTGCCGCAGGTGACACTGACGGCTTATAGTCTTTCTTTTGTTAATGTGCAAAAAAAGAGAATTAAACGCAAATAAATAAGTGGCCGACCAGCAAAACCAGCCCCCGTTTTAGGGGGATGATGAGAACATTACTGGCCGACCTTGAGTGCTTTGTGGTGTTCAATAGACCCCGCCATTATCAACGAATACTTGGGCACATCCACTGCACCAACCAAGTGGATCTGTGGCTATGCGACGAATAGAACGCAGTGTGTCCGAATTACAATACTGGCCGTGAGCATAGCATGTTGCTTGATAATATCCACCTTCGTTGATGCTAAAGTCCACTTGAATGTGTGTTCCTGTTTGGCGATTCTTTTTGACATCGCTGATTATTCTTGGTGTTGGCATATTTATTCCTCCGTGTTTTGTGGTGTATTGTTGAGACGCATAGCCGCACGAACTCGGTTGATACAATTGGCACATCCAATGTGCCGTGGATCAAGAGTCGCTGGTTGTTGGTCGGTGCTTGGTGTCATACCACTGACTCCATCGGTGACTGTGTATTGAAACACTTTTCCTCCATCAAAGTGGGGTGTTTGGGAACATCCTTTGGCGATTGATGTGCCATCCTTGGACAGCACGGTGAAGTGAACGCTGGCACGGCGAACTGTCTTAGATGGGGCGGAGTTCAAAGAACACACACACCCAGCCTTAGACACCTTAGAATGGAACTCACCAACGGCTCCGTGGAGTTTGCACCACAGCCCTTCGTAACCTTCACTTGATACATCCTCGGCATTCAGATCTGTGTGTCGAACCTTGAGGTATTTGGCGATCATGTGCTGGTTGTCAGCACCAGTCTTTCGCAATTGTTTCGCTCGCTCACATCCCATATCTATTCCTCCGTGTTTTGTCGCATCCTGTCCACTGTATTTCAAATCCATTCTTGAGCCGCTTGCCAGTGGCTTGCGACAGCCTGTGTGATGTCGTCATCCATGACCTCGGATGTCATCCATACTGAATGCCCACCGACTTCGGTGCCAGCATGGTATGTTTCAACATCATAATCCTCACCCATAACCTGCTGGATGAAGTCCATAGCGAACTCCGCATCATTGGTTAAGTGAAGCACCTTGCTATCAGCGACACATGCAAATTGGGGCATAGTAGGCACCATGAATGTGTCCTCAAAAGAAGGATCTGGAACTGACATGTGAGAAGGTGTAGTGGTGTCCTCGTCTTCATCCTCGTCGTTTGACACAGGCCATGAACCCATCTCAATGTCGTCACCGTTGAGCATCCACATAGCATGTTCAAGGTCATTCGGAGTATCGCCAGTGGACACTATTTTGTTGTTGGTGTAGTATCGCTGGGTGTCCATAGAACGGGTGATGCAAACATATACTGCGTTGAGTTCTTGATCAATTTCAGCCGATGTGTTCATCGACCATGGTAGCATGAAACATGGTGACAGGCGTTCTTCACCTTGAGCATCAATAACCATGCGGTCAGTGATGATGTGAACAGTCTTGCGCTCCAATCCTTTAGCACGGTGAACTGATGAGAACAGAACGAATGCTTCGCCAGTTTCATTTGGATCGACGAACATTTGAGAGAGCCAATCCGATTTGTTATCGCCACAGAAACCAATGCTGGTAGGGTTTGATTCTTCGGTGGTGTATCGGTCAGCGAGAGCAAGTGTAGCCTCAATCATATCGGTAGCAGTTCGGTAGTCATCATGGTTGGATGCTTGCACAGAATCACCCTTGCACTGTTGAGTCAGTTTGAGCAACAAAGCGGATAGGTAGTCAGCACCTTGTCCATGTCTTGAGGTGAACGATTGAAGTTCGGACAATTTCTTATCAACAACACCGACCATGCTCATGCCGACTTTACCCGACCACATGTTACGAACCTGTGATTCAAGGTCGCCACCACCCGCTAAACGGGCAGGTATTCCTTGCTTGAGGGTAGCGACAGCATATGATACAAGAGGGGCTGTAATACGACACAGAACCATGTCTCCTACCTCTACGCTTTGAGTCAAGGCATTGACATGGTGAACAGTGGATGAGGATCCTTGTTTCCATGTTGGGATGAGTTCCACTGGTGAACGGTGGTCGGCATACATGGTGCGCTGTCCATCACGGCTACCGATGAGTAGTGATACTTCATCAGCAAGTGTGACAGTTTGTCGCCAGCATATTGTCATTGGGAAGGATTCACAGCCATAGGTTTCAACACCGTAGTCAAATGACCGACTGTCGCTTCCTGCGAACAAATACAGTGATTGGCGACGGTCGCCAACAAGAACCACATTACCACCATCGACGAGAAGTCCTGCCAGTAGGTCGTGTTGAAGTGGGGACATGTCTTGCACTTCATCACAGAACATCATATCAAATTGTCTCCATGCTGGGATGTTGAAATATGCTGGGGCGTAGATACAATCCAAGTGGCTGAAAGTAGCCGCATACTCACCGTCAGTAGCATCGGATTGATTGCCAGTAGCAAATGCTGGGGCGACATCAATACCATGCTCAAAAGCAGTAGCGATGAACCCATCAATATCCTGCTGATTATCCTTGACGGAGAAGACCCATTCATCGGATTGGAAGGTCGCTTGAGAACGCTTGTCCCACTTCTCTTGACTGAAAGGGCCATCATTGGATGTGCCAAACATTGTGAAGCGTCCTGTCTTGTCCATGCTGGCCTTCTTACATGATGCTTTGATGGCCTTAGCAATATCAAAATGCTCATTAGGAAACCTAATCTCAATTCGACGGTCAGTGAACTTACCAGTGCGGTAATTGCGAGAAGTGAATGGAACTGCGACCACTGATGAACCACCGTTCTGTTTGGTGGTTGGTGGCATGACACGGAGTCCCTTCTCCAATAGTTCAGCATCAGTGTAATTGGATGCCGCTTGTAAGAAACCGGAATACTGGTCCCGGCGTTGGAATACCATAGCATTAGGTGAACACTGGGCAATCTCCCCTTCGTTCTCAAGGTGGAACATACCAAGGTCAATTACACGCTCAATGATAGATGGCAATTGAGCAAGGATCTGTGGGCCGACTGGATGGTCGGATATTCGGAGGGAGTCACGGTTTCTGTCCATGTAGGTAGTCCAATCCTCTTCGGATGGCTTAGTTCCTACTGGTGTGAAGAATCCTTGCATCATCGCTTTTTCAGTAGCCGCTTTGATGAAACGAGCAAGAGCAAACCAAGACCAAGACTCTCGCTTGTTACCTGCTTTAGTCAATGGCATATTGTTCTCATAGTCAGCACGAAGCACTGGGTCAGCAAGGAGGTCACAGGACACTATACGAGCAAGGGATGTGTAGCGATTGTTCTGTAAGACCATTGGATGTTCAAAGAACTTCAACAGTGACTTCTTACCATGACTGTTGAGAGTTCCAGTTCCACCGCCACTTGTCCAGTCAGCACCATCGGGTTTCCACTTCTTCATGGCATTCACTACTACTGCCGCAATAGTTCCGTTGAAGGCTGTTGCTGTGATGCTGTATCGACGACCAGCACGGTGAGCATGAGCAAGAATGTAGAAGGACATGTCAATCACCGTTGTTTTGCCGGATCCTGCGACCGATTCAAGTGCCGCTTTGATTGGCAATCCAGCATGGGCTTGAGAGATGAGATGGGATAGGAACACCAATTGCTCCGGGGATGGGTCGTTACCATGGGACTCAATGTCCGGCATCCAGTCCCGTAGTGCAACGGTTAGGGGGAGTTCAAGGGCGGGCTTCAATGTGGTGTTCTCTTCCGACATGGCCCATCCACACCCTCCGGCCTATATGAACCAACGGCTACTACAAGCCCACAGTAGCACGGTTCTATTCAAGGGCATTTACAGCCAGTTCCAGCCACCTTACCAAAGGTCACTGGGGCTTTCATCACTTTCATCACTTTCATCTATCATCAATAGGCCCTAAAGGGTATAGGGACATAGGGAGAGAGAGAAGAGAGAGAGAGAGAGAAGTGAGTAAAGTGATAATAGTAGCCCACATGATACATGGACATGGGACATGAGACATGAGCATGACACATGCCCGACGCACATGGCACAGCACCAACAACCAGCAATCGAATGCAACCCAGCAACCCATAACAACCACAACAGGACACACTCCGGTGAGGCTCGGCGTGGACTCGGTTTTGCCACGGATCTGTGTGATGTGTGATTGGTGTGTGATTGTCGATGGCTGGGCCAATCACACATGAAGAACCACACCTCTCAACACATGTGTCAAGTCACCCAGCGAAGCACCGAATCACACATGGAACAGGCCAAATGAGGGCAGATCGTGGATGAATGGGCCTGTTTAGCGTGTGAATGGGCCTCAAATAGCCCCGTAACCGTGACACTGCGGGTCACTGGGCCGGTGGGCTGGGCCTACGCCCAGCCGTCCCCATACTGTGTGTGATTGGTGGCTCGGCCCGCTAACCGTGGCACTGCGAGGCCATGTGTGATGCTGTGGGCGTGTGTGATTGGCTGTGTGGGGCGCAAAAAAAACACCCACAGGCTTGCTTACGGGCACATTTTTTTTTTTTTTGTGCGGGCTTCCCTAACCACAGATGCTAAACGGAATAAAATTGAGAACTTTTTTTGTCAGTCCTCACACCTTTGACATCACACATCACACACCGCAATTTTCATATCGAATCGCCCCCTGTCACCACATGGTTCGCCACGAATAACTGCATCCCCATGCTTACTCCATGCCCTTCCTCTTTTGGCTCATTTTTCGTGGTGAACCACCCCATCCTTTTTTTGGTAGTTATGTTTAGGCAGGAAACATGGCGGGTGTTCACATTTTCGAGGTTGGCCCCCGTGATGGCTTGCAGGGCCTCGAACATGTGGTAAATACTGCCGACAAAATCGAACTGGTTGCCCTTCTCCGAGAAGCGGGGCTGAAACAGATCGAAGTGACCTCATTTGTCCATCCGAAGCGAGTTCCGAACATGGCTGATGCGGAGGCTGTTTATACGGGTGTTTGTATGGATTCTTCAAATAGTGTCGGCCTTTCAGTATTGATACCGAATAAGCGTGGAATCGACCGTGCTAAGGCTGTTGGAGCCACTAATTTCAACATATTCTTCTCTCCTAATGACGATTTCAACCGTGAGAACTACGGATTGTCTCTTAAAAACATACTCAAAGGGTATGTTGAGGCACTTGAGGGAATCGACCCGAAATTGGTTCGTGTGTATATTTCGATGGCGTTTGGCGGTTGTATGGATGAATTGTCCAGTGCTGTTAAGTCGGGCCTTACATTTGGGGATAAAATTGTTCTTTGCGACACGGAGGGTGATGCTACGCCGTTTGACATCGCTCTTGGTATAGATGTGGTGTATGACTTGACACGAAACATAGGACTTCACCTTCACAGGGGTAAGCACTTGATGGCGAATGTTGAGACGGCCTACCTTCATGGTGTTCGAGAGTTTGATTCGAGTATTGGCGGTTTGGGCGGTTGTCCCTTCATGCCGAAGTCGGGTGCCAATTTAGCGACGGAGGAACTTGTTGCTTGGTGCGTGAAAATGAACATTCCCTGTGGCGTTGAAGAGGATGCTTTGAAGCCAGCGATTGCTCTTGCTCATCGGATTAAGAATCCCGACCTTCGCACTACGCTCCGCAATAAGGTTCGTGAAACGAAGGGTAAGATCCTACGGGTGGTGAAGAGATGAGTGCTTTTGAAATGGCTTGGAGCATTGTGAAGTCATCTACTTTTGCGCCTTACGGTCACATTCCCGACACTGTTGCAGGGATGGAACAAGACGGTGGGCTGTTTAGCCTTGACTTTACTTCGTTTTATCCTCATTTTGATAAGGATAGCCACAAGCCCGATACAGCGACCCCTACTGGGGAAACAAACCCAAGTCAAGTGGGTGGTCGGGGAACCTCGGAAACAATATGCGAGAGGTGCGCTGAAAATCTAACGGATGGTTTGAGCCATCGACATTTGGATGAGCCGCCGAAACGCCATCTCATTCACGGACTTGCTCCCGATGAGGACTATGACAACGAAATGGCCGGTTGGGAGAACCGTCACCGTTGCCCGGATGGTGTATCGCCGTGGGATTTGTTCGTTGAGCAAGGTCGTTCATCGGAGGGTATGGAATTAGGGCACGCTCAAGGGGAGCAATACCACCGTTCATTAACAGAAAGTGAGGGTGATTGGGAATGACCGCTTTCGACACCGCTTGGTTGTTAATAAAACGCCAAACTGAATTGGGTGAACACCATGAGGATTTTCCCAGTAGTCATGGGCCTGTCACACATTATCATGGAACGAGTGAAAAGAGACACACCAACCTCGAAGAAATGGACGCCAATATGAGGCGTAATATGAATACTCGGAATCCTTTTAGGCGGCTTTTTCCAAAGAAGTTACCCTTACAACAGGAAAGTATGACAAACCGAATTAAACAGGATGGGTTACAACCATCGGGTGGTAATTATGGCGAAGGAGTATATACATCTCCCGAAAAGCCTACCTCCCAACAATATGCCGATATTGCCGGAGAGAGGAACGCAAGTGAGCCTACTATGTTCGGAGTTAGAGGTGGGGGTTTGGAACAGCAAAACAAAAAAGACATATTCGGCAATTTTACTATATTCCCAAATCAAATACCACCGGAGAGGGTGGTTCAAGTTCCTACTACTCAAGAGCAACCTGCTTGGATGCAAGAGGATGATGCCCCATGAGCGCATTTGACACCGCTTGGCAATTGTTCAAGGAGAGCGCAAGCAAGGAGGAATACCGTGCTATGCCTACTGATGAGTTTGGTTTCCTTGATCGTAAGCACATAGGGGCGCAGGATTTCGAGTTATCGCCGGAAGATGATGATTTGGTAGGTGGTGCTGAATTGGGGATAGATGGTTCTTATTCCCGTTCCCGTGTTCATCCTTCTAATATCGGTCGTCGTAAAGACCGTGAGTTCGATGCGGCCCAGCAACGGTCGATGGCTACCAAGATTGGTAGGATTTCGGCGCATGAGGCCACCCATCAAGCGATTCACAGTGTTGAGCCTTCTTTGCGGAATAATAGTATTGCCCAAGAGTATGGTGCTTACGCTGGCGAATCCGCCCAAGATGCTCACTATGAGCCTAAAAACAGGATGGATCAGATACTTAGGCACCCGCAGGTTCAAGACACCAAGGGTATTGAAAGGATTTTAGAGGATCTTGTTGATGGTGGTATTCGCCCCGATAGGCAAGCGCAAACTATGGGCGAGAGGGCGAGATGGAATGCTCAACGGGCTATGGAAGAGGAAGAATCGGAAGAGAAGTGGTATAACGCCGTTCATGGTAGGAGTAGTTGGATATGACCGCTTTTGATGACGCCTTTGCTCTTTTGAAAATGCCGTATCATATGACGGATGCTTCAAACCTGCCTTCGATTATGTCGGAGGGTTTGAAACCAATTCATAATGGGACTAATGCAGGGTTGAAGGAGGCTTTAACCGACCTTGAGGAATACCACGACTACGACCGTGATGAAGCGGAGGCTCATTTGAAACGACAGGCTGACTATTACGGGATGGACAAGGTTGAAGATTTGTGGGATGGCGAGTGGATATATGGTGCCGATGAAGACCATGCTAATGCCGAGGACTTAGCGAATTATGCAAATGGACATGAAACGCCTGTTTTACTTCACGCCGGTCAGTATGAAGACTGGATGCCGGATTATGGATATTTTACTGGACACCAAAGGAGTCCCCGGACTATTAGGCCGGAGAATCTCAAGGTAATGCAACAATTCCCTTCAAGGACTGAAAGTGGATTAGACCCGGAAGCATACGAGGCTATGGTTCGAGAAATCTTGGAGGGGCTTGGAATATGACCGCTTTCATCACCGCTTGGGCTTTACTGAAAATGCCCTTTGTCGCCCCCGACAAATTACCAAAAAAGGCATGGGATGGGGTTATGGGTTCTGTTTCCGACTTTGAACACCAAAAAAGAGATGACTTTTGGGTTGATGATGAAGCGAACCCGAAGGCTTGGGGTCTTCACCGCCGTGCTGACTATACAACGGGGAACGGAACTCACATTGGGGCACGCATTCCATACTTTGAGATAGATCCTTCTATGAGAGGGAAGGGTAAGGGGCGTGAGGCTTTGGTGCAAATGATTGCTGAAATGCGAGAGCATGAGAAAATGAATCCCGACTCAAAGGTTATGGGGCAAGATGTGATTGAATCGGCCAAAGGATTTTGGGAACGCATGTATGAAGACGGCATCATACACGATTATACGGAGGAATGAGTATGACCGCCTTTGACATAGCCTTTTCGCTTCTCAAAGAGTGGAGTCCTAACTGGCGTGACGAGATTTCGAGTATTGATACCGATATTGATACGCACGAACTCTTGACTCAAGGGGGTGCCAAGGGTTTGGGCTTAGGCGGTGGCGGCATGATGGAAACCTTCAAACACCCGAATGACCGTAGATTCGTTGCGAAAATCCCGAATGGCTGGGGCGAGGGTGCTGGTGCGGTTGGTAAAGACCGTGACAATGCCATTGTTTTGGCGTTGGAGGAATTAGGCTTCCCAGTTGCCTCGGAAAAATACATTGACGCCTCTAATGAACTTTCGGAGGGCGGGCAGGGCCATTACAACATCCAGCCTAAACTTTCCCTCAAAAACCCCGACTGGCCGCCGGATCCCTCTAAGAAACCGGAACGCAGTGCCCATGTAGCGCATACAGCCTTAGCCCACATAATTGGGGATAGGCACCCTATGAACTTTGGCTACGATACAAAGGGTAGAGCGAGGATGCTTGACTCTCAAGTGGAGCATCGAGGTGCCGATTGGTGGCCGGGCGAGTCAAATGCAGATGGGCAAGATAGTGCCGAACAATACCAAGAATACCTCACCAACAAGAGGAACATGCAATTACCTGTCACGGCACTCTTGGATAGGTTGCCTGATCTGGATGAGGACAACAATTTCCTCGAAAGCAATACGGGCGATCAAGAATATCTAAGGGCGCAAAGAGATGATTTGGCCCTTTGGCTGGAACAGATGGAACCACATTCCGACAATCCTCCGCAATTGACGGTTGGAGGCAAAGCGATTTGGGGTGATGACTGGTGAGTGCATTTAGTCGAGCCTTTACCCTCATTAAGATGCCCATTGACTGGGACACGGTGACTGAACCCGTGTGGACTGATAAGCCGTCCGACAAACCACCCCACTTCATGGAGGCTAAAGACCACCGTGGACAGGCCCAAAGAAACTCACGGGATTTACAAAGCGGTGAAGCATCAGCCCAATGGATTCACCCGCACACGGGAGAACGCTACAACATTAGGATGGATAAGTGGCTTCGTAATACTCTCAATCCCCCAAAAAACAAACCCGCTTGGGAACCTTACAGGCGTGAAGGCGGTGAAATGTCGGTGACGCAACCTATGAGTGAAGAGCAATTGGCCGAAGCGGCTCGTTCAAATGAAATAGATATAGACGAAATTAAAGAATCAATACACGGCCAAGACCGCCATGTGGGTGGTGCCGACTTTTACAATCATACCGACCCGTTCGGTCGTCGGTATCATACCCGTGCAGACACCGCCCAAACCCAAGATCCCCGTTCCACCCCTATGCCGGATTTACCAAACCGCCTACAAGGGCTTGGTTTGGGGACAGACATGTATGATTTATTGACCCATTGGGGTGTTCCGTTGAAGCCGGACTCGGCGCAATCGGATAAAGCGAGGCGACTTTGGGCAAGGAATCAAGGGTTTGACCGTGAAACGGCTGATATGATGGCCGTTGAAAGAAACTACTCGGCAAAACCCTATGAAGGAATACTCCAACAAGCGGTGGCGAAAGTGCGGGAGGCGGGACTACACAATTCATTGACCTACGACATAACGGAACCCACTACTGTCGTCGGCAACCTCAACATTTGGGATGCTTTGGGTTATCCCGAAGCAACGGAAATCAAAGAATGGATGGATGCCATGGTTGAGGTTGAGGGCTTAAAGCCGTTTAATGAAATGCCTCCATATTTAGATGAGCCGAAAGGCATGGGGTCGGAAGATCAATACGACCGTTACGATAGATTAAAAGAAAATTGGACATGGAGGGGTCATAATGAGCGCAATTGATAGAGTGTGGCATTTGATGAAATCGGAAATGTATTTCCCCCGTAAAGACGGTATGGACGATGGGTCAAGCGCAGGAACTTATTGGGGGCCGGAAGCAAACGCCACCACCACCGTTGATTATCAAAAACCACGCTGGTGGCATCCTAAAGAGCGCAAGTTTCAAGCGGATTACAATAACATGGAGAGTGAAAAACACAACAAAGAGCGTGCAACGGGAACAGAACAGCGTATTCCTATGACCGCCGAGAACACTCAATATGGTGGCCCTTCGACAAGAGTGATGGATGATGATGTAAGAACCGCCAATGAACCATTTACCCAAGAGGAACGGGCGGAACGAGGGGAGTTTGCCCAGCAAGGAGATGTTCCTTTTAGAAGAGGTGCTTCTCAACCGAGAACTACTACTGTTCAATCCGATACAGCAAAGTTCCACGGAAGTTCAAACTTGCTTGATATGAAGGGCAACGAAATAGACCGAGGTCGAGTGGACAGAAATAACAATGTAATGGATCTCGATAGTAAGGCACCGCAAAAATTGGGTGGTATGCAAGATTATGAAACCATGAATGGTGTCAATTTAGCGGCTTTTGGTAAATATGGGTGGACTGACGAGATGCTTTCGGCGGAAGAAGCCGAAAATAAAACACCCGAAATAACATCCACTCTCGCCCACGAAGGAACCCATGCGGCAATAGACCAGCCCATAAGTAGTGCGGTTGCAGAAGGGGAATTACCGAGAGCGAATTATAATATGGCACACGAAATAGGTGCTTATTCGGGACAATTTGCGGGAGAAGAAAAGGAAGTAAATGACCGCCTCTCATATCACCCTTCGACAACAGCAAGAGGGAATAAAGTGCCAGCCAAATACCAAAGGCAACATGGCGGGGAACAGGTAAAAATGCCCCGACCGATAGAATCACAGGGGGATATTAAGCAAGCGGGTGAACCTATGGGTGCATTTGATGAGGCTTGGCATTTAATCAAGGCACCGTGGAGCGTTGATACACCACAAGGCACATACGGCAAGGTCACGGGGCCACTTTACTCCGGCGGTGACAGAATCAACGACGAGTTCCGATATTGGACAAAGGACAAGGAAGAAGCATTGGCCTATGCGATGTATGGATCTGCTGTTCCCGAATCGTCGTTTAATCAAAGTATTCTATCTAATTTGGGATTAAGTCATCACGGGGTTCCACCTATGCGCCAAACCTACCCAGCAATCAAAGTGGCACCCGACCCCGGCTTCGATGAAGACGGAAACCCTGCGTCGTTCGTTACAGCCGACCCGCAATCAATGGGTTACATTCAAGACGACCTTGAAGGTATGGATGGCGAGTTTATGGATGAAGACGAACTTTATGCGTGGATTGCTTCGATGATGCCCGACCATGATATGACACCCGAAGAAGAGAAGAGTGCCCATAGAGGCTGGCATTACAACGACGAAGGGGATGAGGTGGCACCAAGAGCAGTTCAACCAGTAAATGCTTTAGGAACAACCGGATATTACTATGAAGACCATGAACGAGATCAACACATGTCGGAGGCATTAAAACGCCTTCAACAAGGTGCGTCGGGTAAAATAGCACTACCCGATGAGTTCCAAGGGCAAATGTCCACATCGGAAACCGATGATCTCATGGAGAGGGAAATTGATTTAGCAGACTGGAATAATGGTATGGAAGAATGGGAAAGGGACTTCATAAGACGCAATCGTTCCGAAGACGCCGAGTTATTGGACTACCCCGATATGGAGTGAGAAAATGGAGGGTGACTCTTTGGGCAACCTACTAATAAAGGCAGTGGGAGCATTTGTCCTAATCCCAATTCTTATCATACTGCTCCCCCTCGCCTATCTATACTCGGTGGTGGTGGAACAATGACAATCAGTTCCTTCGACCAAGCCTTCTTACTACTGAAAATGCCCTTCGTTCCCGGTTCAGTGCGCCCTTTAGAGGGTGAGTTCACGGAGGGTGACGACGACCACGCCCCAGCGCAAAAGTATGTTGGTGACTTCTATGACCCCACAGACGACCGGACACTCCCAATCAACATCGAACCACAGCGAGAATGGATAGGTGAAGATGACAAGCGTGGTTTTGGGCACAAGCATAACAACATAGATCGGATGGATGCCGCAGTTATCCCTATGGACGCAATAGATGAAGATAGAGAAGCCGAGCAACAGTTCGGTTTGGGTCAAAAAAACCCATTCGCCGCCGTTATTGATAACAAAATCGAGCGTGTCTTTGTTCCATCGGATTTACGAAGAAGGTCTATGGGTGCAGGGCTTTTGGATGCTTTAGAAGAATACCGAAAGAACTTCTCAAAATACGGTAAGAGTGGGTCGTTTGGCCCAGCCCGTGAGAACAGTGCTGACATGCTTGGGCTTTTAGCAAGCAGGGGCATTTTTCCTAAAGGGTTGGCATCAATACCTAAAGAACAGAACTGGAACGACCCGGACACTCAATACATGCACAGCGAGTTCGGGCGTGGGTCAAATTGGGTTCATCCCGATGAAGCCGAAAAAGTGCCTAAATCCGAGTGGCAACAACGCTGGCTTGATGCTGGCAAGAGATTCGCAGAATATCAAGAGCGACAGGAACAGGAAGAGGATGAAGAATGGTGACAGCATTTACCAAAGCCTTTTCGCTACTGAAAGCCCCCTTTAAGGCTAAATACACTGGCAATTGTAAGACCTGTGGTCGAACCATTGACGCTGGTGAATGGGTGAACTACAATTCAATGCTTGGTGGTATTCAATGCCCGACCGATTGTAGCAAGGGATATGGCTTCGGATGGAGAGGTGGGAAAGAATGACCGCCTTTGAACAAGCATTCGCTTTACTGAAAATGCCATATCACGGAACTACCATGGAGGCGGCAAAGAAAATCCTCCAAGAAGGTGGCAAGGCTATGAATCCCGGTGGTGCGCTCATGGGCGACCCATCATTTTACATGACTCCCGATGAACTCATGGCAAGAGCCTATGCCGCAAGTCGTTCTATTTCTCATGGTAGTCCTCCTGCTTTGTTGTATATTGATGATGATCACATAAACAGCCGAGATGATGTTAAGGATTTGGGATGGAATGTCCTTGGATCTGGTGAGGTGGCTCCCGAACACATTAGCCTTGTTGATGATTCGGAGGAAGAATTGGCAGGAAAGGAAATTGACGAGGAATCGCTCAAAGAAGCAGGGTGGTTTATTCACCGTAATAAAAATCAAGGTAGGGCTAATGATAAGCGGCTATGGGAAGAGAGGCCAGTGGGCCATGTGCAGGAGTGGGACAAAGAATGACCGCCTTTGAACAAGCGTTCGCACTTATCAAAAATGCGACATTGGAACCGCCGGAAATGTCATCACCACCACCGCCGATGAAAATACCCGATAAGGACGGTTGGGATGATGATGACAGCCTCCCTGCTGACGAATGTTGTATTCAAATTAGCACAAAATGGTATTATGAAACAAGTGCTTGGGGTCACGAAGAATGGGACATGCCTCATGCTATGGGCGACGACGATCCCGACTACCCGGAAACCTATGACACCCTACAATACCACACACAGAATGCGTGCGACAACCTCCGTGAAAAATTAGAAGAATGGGCAAGCGGCAGGTTTGGTGAGAAGCACAGTGTCAATTATGACAAAGAGGGTCATACACAGGGTCTTTTAGGCCCGCAAGCGGCAAAAACCGGATTGAATGAAAAATTACAGGCATTCGCACGCCAATTACTTACTGAATGGGATGATTGCGCTTCTAAGGCAAATCGCCGTCATCCTTCGTCTTATTTCACTGCCTCCGCCGACCCGCAAACGACCGCCGTCGAACAAGCATGGGCTTTAATCAAGGGTATTATATCCAAATTGCGACAATGCCGTGACTGTGGCAGGATTGCTTATCGCAATAGTGGGGTTTGCGGGGTTTCGCTCAAAGAACCAGTAGATGGAATCAAAAACAATTGTTCCGGTTCAATGCAAGTTATCCGCTATCCCACTGATGAACAAATCAAAGAAGCCGATGAATGGAGGGCGGGTGGTTATGAATGACCGCCTTTGAAACCGCCTTCGCATTACTAATGAAGTCCCTCCCGATTGAGGTAGATTGGGATAACAAAAAATTACCCCCTCCGATTGAGGTTGAATGGGATTGTAAAAAATGTGGCAAGTCCAAGAGTGGAACGGATAAGTGCCAATGTCCTGCTGTCAAAAAAGGCGGGCCAATGGACATGGCTTGGCGATTGCTCAAGTCACCCCTCTTCTACCCCGAAGAAAAATGGGAAGACACGATAGACCCCAACAAAACACCTACTGCACGGGAAAAAGAAATGTTTCCCGATTACATGTCAGATCTAATGACACCAGCATCGCCATTTGGTGATATTTCTTGGGAATCCAAAGATGGGATGGCAAGAGGTGTCGCTCAAACGAACTTCGATACAGGGCAGGTAGAAGTTCACCACTTTGAAGTCGCTACCACTGTGCGGGATGGTGGCCTCGGTGAATCATACCTGCGTGAGATGATTGCGGAACTTGAACAGGAAATGGCAGGTCAAACAGAATTAGACTCTTTTCATGCTCACGCTACAAAGGTCGAACCCAGCAAGGCTGGCTTTTGGGACAAGATGGTAGATAGAGGTGCTATACACAGTGCTTCAACACGATCCAATCCCCGTGTGACAACAGATGGCAAACACTTCGCACCTAAAATAAGCAGTGATCAATTACAACCATGGGAATGGCCGACAGAAGACGAGATTTAACCTTGTCTTGGGCCGCCCTTGCGGGATGAAATTACATCGTCAATACGGAGAATCATGGTCGCTGTTTCGACAGCAGACTTCAATGCCTGTTCTACAACACGCTTTGGTTCATAGACACCGGCTTCGCCCATGTGCATGACACCGCCACTCTCGACATTGACACCGTGGTTATGCAAACCTTCGCTGTGTGCCTTGCGTAGTGCCATCATCTCATCAACGGGGTCAAGACCACCGTTTTCAGCGAGTGTGCGTGGGATTACCTCAAGTGCTTGAGAGAAAGCCTCCATAGCCATGCGCTCACGGCCACCGATAGTAAGTGCATAGTCAGCAAGATCACGACTCAAAGCGGCGTAGATAGAACCGCCACCAGTGAGAACCTTACCGTCTTCGTATGCAATAGCCACTACACCTACTGCGTCTTCAAAGGCTCGTTCAATTTCTTCAACGAAAGGTGCTGTGCCGCCTCTAAGAAGCAGTGTAACAGCCGAAGAGTTAGGTGTGGAGAAGAAAGACATAGGCATTTCACCAACCTTCTTCTCTTCTAATGATTCACATAGACCGAGGGCGTCTTCGGCATCGTCAAGGTTGTTGATGATACCTGCGCCAGTAGCACGGGCTAAGGACTCCATATCGGAACGCTTGACCTTTTCGAGTCCAAAAATACTTGCTTTGGATAGATAGTGTTTTGCGAGGTCATCTATTCCCTTTTGACAGACAACGATTTTTGCTCCGCTTGCTATAATCCTCTCAACCAGTTCACGGATGTAGCCTTCTTCTTGTTCTAAGAAAGCAGTGATTTGGTTTGGATCTGTGATTTGGATGTTCGCATCCATTTCGGTTGTCTTGACTTCAAGTGGGAAATCAATGAGTAGAACCTTACCGTTGCTGATAGCACTTGGCATACCACTGTGGCAACGCTCTTTATCAACAATAATGCCGCTAATGAGTTCGCTGTCGTGTGCGTCGCCGCCAACAGCCTTTACCACATTGATTTGCGTTAAATCAACCGCACCGTCTTGAGAAAGACTGGAAACAGCATCGACACAGATAGCACCAAGGTGATCTTTGATAGATGTTGATGATTTGCCAGTAAGGGCAGTAGTAGCGATAGAAAGCAAACGGTCTTCACTGTTTTCAGCATATCCCTCTAATTTGGCGTTTATGTATTGTCCACCGTCACGGAATGCCGAGCAAATTGTTGTCGGATGAATGTTTTGGGTAATGAGTTCTTCCGACTTCTTTAGGAGTTCACCAGCAAGGATAACAGCACTGGTTGTCCCGTCATAGCATTCTTGCTCTTGAGTCTTCGCCACTTCGATAATCATTTTCGCCGCAGGATGGTCGATGTCCATTTCACGAAGAATTGTAGCACCATCGTTGGTGATGATGACATCTCCGCCTTCATCAACAAGCATCTTGTCCATTCCTTTTGGCCCAAGTGTGCTTCTCACTGCATCAGCGACCGCTTTTGCGGCGGCTATGTTATTCGACTGTGCCACTCGTCCGTGGCTTCGCTCGGTTCCTTCCTTTAGAATGAAGATTGGTTGTTGGCCGCTTTGCATCATGTTGCTCAACCAACGCTCATCAGCAGTGGCTTATCAACCTTGTGAGTGTTCACACACCTAACACACCAATAACAATCTATTTGAAACCGACAGGGTATAGCCCTCCTATGCCGAGTATCAGCCCTCGCCCTATGCCGCCCGACGGGCGACCCCGGATAAGGCTACAACCGGCACCTATTGAGCCGATGGACTTGCTTGGGTCGCCTATTACTATTGAAGGCGAAGAAGACACCGAGAAAAAGGAATACGACCATTCCAGCGACGATGACATAGCCGCATCAGCAGATCCGTTTGAAGTAGCATGGGACACCATGCAAAAGACCGTCGGTCGTGACGATTTCCAATACAACCTCAATATAGAACCACACCAATTATCAACACAGTTCGGTAATTTGCCACCAAGCGTAGGACTACGGGTTGGAGGCCAAATACCAATCAAGCAAGCAATCTCCCATGTTGAGGGGCTGGATGACAAAGAAACCTATGCACGCACTAAAGGATGGGAAACCGCCGAGGATGTTGGTTTGCGTATTGAGGACTTTGACAATGACGAAGAATGGCTTAGAGAAGAAATGGCCGCCGCCGGAGTGGGATATAGTGTTGAAGATTATTTAGATACAGAACTCCCTTATTTCAATTCACACCACGCACAGGGTATGAACAAAAGACCATTCCCTCCGCAAGCCGATGAAATCGGTATTAACATGGAATCAAGCGGCCCACATTGGCGAGAAGCATACGCCTCCGTAGTTCAAGACCAATTACTCAATACACTCGACCAAAGGCGTGAGGCAGGTGCCGGAATGGCTTCTGTTTCAGCAGGGACAATAGATGGATTGGGGGGCGGCCCTATGGTTGAGGTGAACCCAGCATTCACTGGAATGGGCTTAGGGTATTCCACATTGGGTGCTTTGTTGGAAAACACTGGCCGTATCAAAGAATCCTATTTGAGTCCCGGTGGCCTTGCCACAGTGCAGGGTTTAGGGCGTAAGTTGGATGAACAAGGCATCGACCACAAATTGGACATAAGCCCCAGCACACTCCGTGAACGAATGACCCCTCAAGAAAGAATACAGAATTGGCATCAAGCCGACGCCCGCTATCCACACCGAGGGGATGTAGGTATGTCAATTGCCGAAGGAACTCGCTTAACCCCTCACACACCAACGAGGGTTGGAGTGAGAGATCAATCACTTTCTCAAATGAGAGATGGTGAAGACGCAATCCCTGTATCACGGATGAAAGCAATACTTGAAGCACAGGATAGAGAGCGTGAAATCCTTACAAGTGGAAAAACACCTCCCTCCTTTGCTTCACAATTCCACGCACCATTTTCAAAACCACCATGGCGTGACCTCATTGACTGGGGGAAGAATCAATGAACGCCATTGATGCCGGTTTTCGTGTTTTGAAAGGCGTCGAGGATTTAGACGACCTACCCGATGAAAACAAAGGTGGGAGTTGTTACCATAACGCATACAATTACATGTGCGCTAATCCAAACCATACACTGGTTCACGCCCAAGTGTCCCCAACCGTTGGGCCATTGGCCGGTCGTTCCTATGGACACGCCTTTACAACCTTCATGGGTGAGGATGGAAAGAAAATGGTTCACGATCCAAGCAGTGGGATGACACTACCTGCTGATGTGTTTTACGGGATAGGGCAAATCAGTGCCCCGAACATGGTTGAATACACCCAAGAAGAAATGTTCCGACAAGCGGTCGAGAGCGAAACTTCGGGGCCGTGGGATGCTATGGCCGATGAATGGACTCATAGCAAACGAAGGGAGGAAGAGTAAATGGTTTTGCCGAGATACAAGGGACACCGCACAGGTCGCCGTATTGACGCCGCCGAAATGGCCGCTATGCGTGCCGACATGTCGGGTGCTAAAGGTATGGCACCCATCGTTCGACACACTGGCTCCAAAAATAAACCACATTATAGGATGGTTCAAAGGAACTTTGCCGATAAAGCCGGTATTGATGGCCTACAAGTTCCCTATGGCGGCCCTGCTAATGACATACTCAACATTTTGCCACAGGGTTCGAGCGACTACAATGAAATGGATGCCGGAACCGCCGCTTTGGTTGAGGCCATGTCTAATCAAGGAACACAAGGTATTGACATTGATTGGAGTATGTTGCAGGGTCTAAACGATCAACAATTGAAAGACCATTGGAGAACACAAATAAGAGGCCCGAATGTCACTGAAAGAAAGCGTGGAGATGCTGTCCCCCCCGATACCTTGGCTTATTATGATACATTGATGAGAGATGGTGAACCACGCTCCGAGTCTATGCGCCTTGCCCAAGCACTCAACCTTTTTCGCAATAAGCGTGCGGGACATGTGGGACAAATCCGCCATAACAAAGTTGGTAATGAACACGAAGGAATGCTGTGGCCGAGCAACCCACCCGATGTCAAAACCATGCAATCCTTACCCTCAATGGAAAACCTGTTGAATTACAGGGAACCTCTCAAAAATGTGAATGTGCGCCAAGGCGATGGTGCCGAAGCACTGGCCGAATGGGATATTGACAATAAAGCAGGAGTTATCAATGACCCTCCTTATTCGGGGCAACCCGGCACTTACGGTGAGGGTTTCGATCCAAGACAGATGTTCCGCCAATTAGAGGAAAGAATACAAGAAGGCCAGCCTGTATTGGCCTTTGACAGTATCGACCCCATCGAACAATACAAGGATATTGGCCTTGACACTACCGTCATTCAACGCCCCGATAATGTATCGGGAAACCCCGAAAAGCGTGGCCCCAAACCCGAAATGATAGGTGTTGCGAATGTGGACGACTTTGACGGTCATTCTATCAATCAATTATTGCAGACCTACGGCTACGGTAAGTTCCTCCCGAAAGAAGGTTCACAGACAGCATTATTGGACTTTGAACTCTCCGAACCCCAAAACGCCTTTGAACAAGGGTGGGCTGTGCTGAAACAGGGGGGACAATGATGACAGGGCCGTTTGACTGGAAATATACCGCCCGTGGTAAGAAAGAAGACGCCGCAGGTAATGTTCCAAAAGACGACTCTATCGCCTCCTTTCGCAACATAAGTCAAGCATCACCGGGTCGTGATTTGCGTTTGCCTCCGGGTCTAAGGCCCGAACACTTTGATGAGTTCCCATCGGATCCAAAAGACCCCGCTAAGAGAGGGCCGGGTATGATGGCGGTTCAACGAAGGCTTGTTGGAGGGGGTGCGCCTGTAAGCACCGAAGTCGCTTCACAGGTTCCTATACATGATCCTATGGTGTCTGTTGATCGAAACTCACAGCGTGACGCTTTGCATGGCAATAAGCGTTGGAGGGAGGGCGAAAGAAAACTGCCAGCAAGGGGGCCGGGTCGCACATTACACGCCCCGATTTCCGGTCGGCTTGATGTTTCCGAATCCCAACAATACCTTTTAGGCGACGAACTACCCCAAGATGTCCATAATTATGATGTGGAAATGGACGCCAACGGCAACGCAAGAGTTCTTGATGAAGAGGGCTGGCAAGCCGACTTGGTGACATACCGCCCATTTTACCATGATGAACAAGGTAATATCGTTTATCGGGATGATGTAAAGGAAGAACCTGTCGAGGATCACAAGGACTTGGGAATACACCCACTGTTCGGGCGAAGAAGTAAAACTCAAACGGAACACATGGGCCGACCATTACCTCATCAAATATCGGGAACTGGTGATTTCGCCATGCTCCCTGCTGGCCCTGTTGGTGAAATGGCCGAACCAATACCTATTGGACAGGGAACACGCTTCGATGGTAATACGGGTATTGTCACCCCACACGGTATGTATTTTCCAAAGGGCATAGATTTCACCAATGTTGTCCGACGAAGTGATTCATTATTCAGTCTTGGTGAGGTTCTCATCAAAGCACTGGGAGATCCCGGTGAAATAGGTTGGTGGGACAAAAGGTTGAACCAAAGCGGAAAGGGGCCGGGTCACGGGCGTGATGTTTTCAATTGGGTCGAAGCGAACAAAGATAAGACCGACCAATTCGACACAGACTTCAATGTGAACTATCCCCTTGAAGGAATAGACGACTACTTTCCCGATTTTAGAACACTGATACAAGGCGGGAATATGAAACAACAGGCTGAAAGAACAATAGGTAGCCCATTGGGTGATAATTCAAAAATGCCCGGAGCGCATCAAAACTTCCCTACTCACATGTGTGGTGTCGGTAGTAAAATGAGAGAGGTTGCAGGTGCTACCTGTGAGAACTGTTATGCTCACGATCATGGTCGTGCGTCTATGAATCAAAAACAAATAGCCAATTGGCGAAACGCCATCGCTTTGAGGACTCCCGAAAACATCGAAGACATGGTTCGCTATGGTTCGGCTTTGGGGAATAGGATGTCCTCATCAGTGTTAGACCACGGAACCGATTTATTCCGCTTCTTTGAGTCGGGTGATTTACAAGGTAAAACAAGTGAAGACAAAGCCAAACATCTCTCCCTTCTCTCCGATACCATGAGAACAATAGGTGCAAAGAGTCCTTTGAAAAGTAGGGCATGGTTGCCTACCCGTGAAGCCCAAGCACTGAACATGTTCCTTCAATCAAGTGGCAGGGACTATGACACCGCCATACCCGACAACCTGTCTGTTTCATTGAGCGCACCGTTTGTCGGTCAAGGGGCCGATAATGACCGAAACCAAGAATTGGGCCTACCCAAATTATCATCGGCATTCCAACAAGCGACAGAACATCCCAATGTCACCGCTTCGTTCGTTGGAGCCGAAGACACCCCCGGAACACACATTTGCCCTGTATCAATAGCGGGTGGTTCGTGTATGGATCATAACTGCGAAGCATGTTGGGGTGACAAACCTGTTTCATATAACCCTCATATCGCTGGAAGCAAAAACCAACAAGTGCGTTTGAAAACTGGCGGCAACATCGACTACGATAAAAACATGAAGCCTTTATTCCCAATCAACCTCGACCAGCAACGGTTGAACGATATTCTCTAAGGGACTGTCGGTGATGTGTGAACAGTGTGTGAAACACTGGACGCATTTGTAGCACCATTAGTTCCTTCACAGATTTGTAATTGAAGAATCAAAGAGTTCAGCAAGTATGCGGTTTCGGTATTAGCCGACACATTGTTTGCCGCCGCCCACTGGCTCAACCAAGTGATGTCGCTATCGAACAAACGCTGTGGGCGTGTGATGTTGGCAATAAGTAATTGGTCGTCTATCCATGACGCCTCGGCTTGAAGTATGCTTTCGGCCCCATTCATCAGTGAAACCCATGCGGCTGTGCCTGTTGGTTGGTTCGTAGTAGTAGTGTAAAGTGGGTGGTTGAAATACGCCAACACTGCGATTGCCGCTTTATAGTCAAAGTCGGCGGCTAAGGACTCATCGGTGTGGCGTTGGATCCACGAAGAAAGGAGAGAACTGCTGTTCGGTGAGGCATTTACAACATATTGATATGAGCGCATAGCGGTCACAGCGTCCGGCACATTTGGGGTCGTCATGTGAACCCCCACGCCCACCATGTTCATAATCATAACCTTCATAGCCCTAACACTACTGGCATACATACATGAGCCGTCATGTATCAGTAGTTATGCCCGACGATTTGTTCGCTAAAGTAGAAGCGGCAAGAGGTCGGGAATCGAAGTCATCCTTCGTGTGTTTCATACTTAAGGAGTATTTTGAAAATAAAAAGAAAAATGGAGATGAACAGTAATGCAAGCCCCAAACGCACCCCAACCTGCACAGATGCCTCCGTGGGCCAACAACGGCGGCGACGACAATAACCGGATCGACATCAATTTGATTGCTATGTTATTATGGCAATCACTCTTAACTGGCGTTTCGGTAACAATATCGCATCTACAATGGTATCTACCGGGAGCAAGCCCCGGTGAGATGGGTCTTCAATACGGGCTTATAGCATTCGGTTTCCTTTGTATCTCTATGGTTTTATTCCATGTTGGGGGTATTCGTGACTCCCTTGCACTACGAGCCGAGTTCTCTCAAGAAGGTCGCTATGACAAGTGGCACCGTAACCAACAAAGACTACAACAGCGTCGTTCTCGAAAAGACTACAACATGAGCCAAGAATCGCAAATGTATAAGCAACAGGCGTGGAATGATCCTTCTCAACAGACATTCGGGCTACCAAACACCGAAGAACCCAAAAAGGAAGAACCAGCACAGTGATAGTGAGGGAAACCCATGTGGCCTTTCAACACACAACAAGAACGACAAGCCGAAGCGATGTCAGCCATTCTTGCCGAGAACGCATATGATCGAAGGATGGAAAGAGCCGCTTGGTCTGTGAAAACAGCCTTAGCCTTTCTTGGCGGAATGGCCTTAACCTTCTTCATACTACTTGGAATGGACACATGGCTCTCCATAAACCCAACAAGCGTTTGGGAATGGATCAGGGGGAAGTGAAGTGAATGTCTTGGATGTTTGCAGGACACCTATTGATGGGGTCGGCTCAAATAGCCGCCTATGTCTATCGTTTGCTACGGCCTCATAGAGTAGCCATTTACGGCCCTTCTTTGGCCGGTAAGACAACACTCGACCAATACCTTACTGTTCCCGGTGACATCGACCCAATCCCATTGGAATTGAGAACTACACACCCTGTTAAGAACGGGTCATACCTAATGCCACACGGTTCAAAGAAACAAGTGCGGTGGAAGGGAGAAAGGGTTCCTATTTCTACAACCGACATCGGGGGACAATCCCAATACTGGAACATGTGGGCCGAAGACATGCTCAATAGAAACGCTTCCATTGTCTTTTTCGTGGTGGATGATAGGGTAGGATGGTCGGAACCCGCTATGCAAGAAGCGGTTGCTGGTTTCAAATACCTTACAGACATTATAGTCAATCATAGGTTCCCCTCAACATTTACACGCTCTATGAAGAAACAAGCAAAGAACTACAAACCAAAGGTAGTGTGTTTAGTGTTGAATAAAATGGATCTGTGGTGGACTAACGAATGTCAGCAAATGTGGGACTTGGGTTTGAAACGCCAACATCCTATGGTTATGCCCTTTCAAACAGATATGAGACGCTTGAGAAGGGCGGCAATAGCGACCAATGTCGAGGCTATGGCGGCTCAATATGGACTAAATGTGGAGGCTGGCGTTATACGGACTATTGACATGATGTGAAGGGGAATCCTTTTCATGTTGTCAGTCCTCACAGGGTCATAGGCGGTGATGAAACATGAGGCTTAATCCATTCGGCGGCGGTATTACATTAAACGGCTTAAGTGACGAAGAGTTGAAAATACTTGCCGCACATACTGGTGTTTCGTTTGCTATGTTAAAGACCCAACAGCGAGCCGAGATGGCAACCGCAGGTTCCACTGGTGGAGTAGAAGGAGAAGCCCTCATCCCCACTGTCGAATTGAAACTTGTCACCAATGTCAATAATCCACGCAAAGCCCGTAAAAAGAACATTAAGAAAATGAGAAAGGCACTACGCCCTCCAAACTACAATTTGGGCTTATTCAAAATCTACCGCTACAATGCCGCACATGAATGCTCTTGCTGTGGTGTTGATGTGCGCCGTTTCCTTGAAGGAGACAACGCATACAACCACATTGTTGATGAAAAGACAGGTTTGTCTTTAGCCGACATCTATTGGTTTGACGAGGATTCGGGACAGGCTCGCAAGCCACACGCCCGAACACACGGCGATCACGGCGACGAAATGAACAGCACACTATGTCCAGCACACCTTCACATATTCCATACACTGTATTGTATGGTCGAGGAACATGAGATGGAAAACGAGGGATTCGGCAAGGCGGTGTCAAAAGGAACCCGTTTCTTGAAGGTTCCGGGTTTGAATAGAAGTCAAGCAAAAAACCGTTCCACACCGGAGTCATTAGCAAAGTATGGCACTTTTTTCCAAATGATTCAAAAGGACGCTCAATACTCAAAGGGTGTCTCCTTGACACAACACGCAAACCCAATTACTGGTGTTGCTGATCTGGTGACTGTGACCTTCGATATGAGAGCCATGCAATTGGAACAGATGGCGCAACAACAATCTATGATGGGCGTTTCCCCTCAAGACATGCAAGGCACCATGGTGCCCCAAGAGCCAATGATGGCACAACAATAAGGTGAGAATAATGGGACTATTTGGATTTGGAAATAAACCGCAAACGACACAGCAATTTGGTGCCCCTTCTTTGGCCGCACAGCAAAACTACGGACAACAGAACATGATGGGCTACGGACAACAACAGCCAATGGGAATGGGTGGAGGACTTGGGATGATGCAACAAGCAAACAACCCTATGATGCAACAGGCCGCCAACGATCCAATTGTAGCAACATCTCAATTACTTGGTATGTATGACCCAATGTCAGCGTTTGTAGTCAGCAATAACATGGCTTTGGTTTTAGACTTAGTAGGAGAAATTGTCCAATTATCAATCAAAGAGTTCTTCAATAATGTTTCATTCAAAATCGAGGATAACAAAATGACCCTCGATGCTTCTTCTATGCCAAATGAACTCCAAACAATGTCACCGGAAAATCTCGCCTTGACACTACAAAAGGTTCAATCGTCGGCACAGAATGTTCTAAACACCAATCAACAGCAATTACAAATGTTCCTTGCCGCACATCAGCAAGGTTCTATGCAATCACAGATGATGCAACAACAGCAACAGCCGGGATTCTTCGGTAGTATGCTTGGTGGAATGATGGGCAACGCAGTTCAAGGCCAAGGTGGCTTTGGTGCTACTATGGGACACGGGGTCAATATGGCCGCTAAAGCAGGAACAGTCCTTTGAGGTGATGAACAATGACAAATGAAAAACCAAATCAACCAGCAATAAACGCAGAAGTATCATGGTCTTCGGCCACGATTGACATATTAAGTCCAAAGAAACTACTTGTTGAAAGTGCAACGATGATCTACATTATAGCATTCATTCTCTTCTCATTCGTGGTATTAGTATGGAAAGGGCCAGCCTTGGGAACAAGCGCAGTAATGGCTATGTTCTTCGGTCTAATACTTACCTCCGTTATAGCAATACGACAATACGCATCCTTTCGCTATTGATGGGCGCAATTATTCCGCCTCGCCGCCACCAGCGTATGAACAAGTGGTGCCCACACCGAAACCCGTCGTTCAACACAAATCGTTGAAATGTGCGGCTGTCAAGAAAGACGGGACACCGTGTAAAAATTGGCACATGATTGATGGCCTATTTTGTAATGCTCACCGCCGAAACAGTCAAAAGTGAAATAAACCCAGCCCCTATCGGTAAAACATGACGGGGAGGCGTGTGCGTAGAAACTGCTCTTTTTGTCAGCATGAATCAAGAGATCGATACGAAGAACAAATCCGTATTGGATTGCTTGAGGTATTTGAATTGGATTTGAACCAAGACTGGGCGGAGGGAACAGCACACCGCCACATGAGGCGTCATTCCGGTGAGTATCATAATAATAGCAATACAGAATGTCCTGTATGCACACACCCCGAAAGAGCCAACCTTGAAGCGGCAATTCTCAACGGTCTTGTTGGAATGGCCGATATGGCGACGGATTTGGATGTCACCGAAACGGCTCTCGCCCAACATATCGAACATCACACTCAACCCGTAATACAAAGACAAGTGAATATGGAGGTATTGCCAGCCGCCATCGAAACCGCACACACCGCTATGGCACAGACGGAACGAAACCTCCAACGCCTTAACGGCTTATTCAACGACCACTTGGATCTGATGCAAGAGGAACGGCAGGAAACAGGAACTCTTGATTACAAGGGTCTTGACACCGCAGTGAAATTACATCGTGAAGTTCGTGACACTTTAACCGACATTAGCGAATACCTAATTAAAGCCGAATCACTCGGCTCTAACGAGCAGGTGAGTGTCTTGACAGTTATACAGGCCCACTTCTCCGAAAAGTCACCGGAAGAGTGGCGAGTTATGCGTAAAGCATTAGCCGATGCGGGGGTTCTTGAAGATGGTTGAAGCGAGATTTATTGGAGAGCCTGTCGAGTGTCCCGAATGTGGAAATCCACATGGCGGCATGATAAGAGAAGAAGAAGGTCATGTTAATTTCGTTTGTAATAAATGCGGTTACATGGAACGAGAAGAGGATTTCAAACCTGTCGTGAAAAAGGCCGCTTGTGCTACAATGAATTGTGAAGACAAATGCGACAAGAAAGATTGGTCTTACTGTGGACAAGGTAATTGTTCCTCATGTGGTGGTGGGTGCGGTGATGATAATTGCTCAAAGTGCAACCGCCGTCCGAAATGGGGTTCTAAGAAAGCATCCACTGACCGAGCGTTCAGCGCAGGTTGGTCTGTGGTGAAATCAAAATCACCAAGGTCTTGCCCCATGTGCCTATCCGAAGAGTTGGAAATAGATACAAAAGAAGATAACTTACAGGAAATAGCAGAAAAAGGAGGTCGGTTTCAAGGTATGAGCGATCAGGAATTGAAGCGTGAGAGGGAAAAAACAAAGCAAGGCCCTAATTATTGGGGATATTGCTTAAACTGTGACGAAGATATGGAGGGATGATTGAAAATGGATGAACGAGGGTATCAAACCATTCCAGCCTTGATGTTAAAGCATACAGAATATGCCGACTACCTTCACGGCGATAACAACATTTACACCATGCTTGAGGCACTACAAATGTGTGATGCACTCGAAGAAGTCATTTCCGTTTGGAAAGTAGGACTCGACGCATTCGGCCTTACATCTCAAGAGGATTGCTCAAGTGAAGCCATCGGGTCAGTTATGCTAATCCGCATGGCATACCACGATTTGAAAAACGCACTACCCGAAGTTCCCCGTGAAGAAGCCGACGAACTCCTTCGCTCACTCTCCAAAGCATTCTTGCCAATGGCAAGATCTTATGCTAAAACACCAATGCTCGCTCATTGGTATATTGAACTACCACTACGAGTGGCTGAAACATACAACCGACTACGGGGGCAACGATAATGGCAAAGAAAGACAAAATAGGACTATGCAACGACTGTGATAAACAAATGGTTCGCACTGACGATACATGGGTGAGATGCCCCGATTCGGAATGCGGCTATCAAGATGTTCAGCCGCACCCGGATAGGGTTGAAAAGGCGTTCAGCGTCGGCTGGTCTGTGATTAAAGAAGAAGGAAAAAAATGTGGCGGAAAAGTAACAACCCCGCCATATTCGGGCTACGATACTACTGCATCGTGTAAAAAATGCGGCAGATCTCCGGGGTTAGCGTGGAAATCCGGGACACCGTGCCCATGGAAGGTGTGATACATATGGCCGAACCAACGAAAACCTTTGACATGGGATGTCCACATATGAGAATGGGTGAAGAACCGTGTATAGCATGTGGCGGCAAGCGTGAATCTAATACAAAAGACCCTGCTAAAAAAGTCGCCAAATCTCTTGGCCGAGCATTCAGCACAGGCTGGTCTATCGTCAAAAACAATCCACACCTACCCAAAGAAGGTTCACTCGACGGAGTTCTTTCATCGTCGGGGCGACCCGATGTCGTCCCATCAAACAATGCTGGGATGCCGAGAGATCCAGATTTATTAGAACGACTCAAGAGAATGCAAGCCGCTAAAGAAGCAAAACGATAACCCATATAGTGAGTGATTGAAATGCCCCCGCAAGCCCCCAACCTTAACCCCAATGATACATCCATACGGGTTCAAGAGTTCACAGGAGGGCATAATCCCCGTGAGATGATGGGCGATTACGATGTGAACCCAAATGAAAATGCTGACGGTTTGTCGCATATCAGCCAATTTGGTGCGGCTTCACATGAAACAAGAGAACAGATGGATCCGGCGACACGCCGCAAAAAAGCACTCAAAGAGATGGAGGGCGACCTCCCACACATTTCAATCCATGCGGAGGAAATGGCCGAAACACTAAATGACACACCTATGGTGAACGGTGAAAGCGAATTGCTTGAATCGGCTATGGGTGTTGATATGGGCCATCGAAACGGTATGGGTATTTCAGCCGGTGCCAGCGTTGGTTCTGTTCGGCGTGAAGGGCCGGGAATGGTATTCGGTCGTAGCAACGACGCATTTGAAGACGCTTGGTCGTTGGTGAAGAACGATGGAGACAAAGACCTCCCAACAAGAGAAGAGATGATTGCCGACATGGAACAAATGTCGGCTGATCAGATGGACGACCAATGGGCGGTAGATATGACCGACGAAGAAAGAAAAACTTCTCAAGGCTACATGCTTCACGACTTAATTGAATTAGGGGACGCTGGTATGATGGGGCCAAGATCAACGGGTTTCGCATCCGGGGCTGACATAAAACCACATCAAGCCTTAGAAGCCCAACAAAAAATCAAAGAACAAATACCTCACCCGCTTGGTGGTTGGCCCGAAGATTCATTCAAATGGTTCGCACCTACCCCGGTTGGCGAACTACCGGAGGATTGGAACAAAGACATCCAAGCATCATCCGACACCGTATTCATTTCCGATATTACAAAATCAAAGCGAAAGAAAAAGGGGCGTAAGTATGAAGAGGATGAAGAATCCGAAGAGGATGAAAAGAAGTCTAAAAAGAAGCATAAGCGAGAGCGAAGGCGCAAGGCCAAAAAAGGCAAGCAAGAAGCAAGCCGTCAGCCAAAAAGCAAGACCTCCCGCCGTGCCGCTTCGACTGAACAGAACCTCACTCGCCATACTAAGCGTCAAGCCTTTGCACCTCGCCGTATGTTTAGTGGCAACCCACGGGCAAAGGATATGCCTTTGCGTCTTCGTGATCCTGTTGCTTACCAGCGCAAATTAGCCTCCGAGAAGTTCCGCCGTGAAATGGGGTCACTCCCTACTGGAATGTCGGCACACGCTGACACCCGTGGTATCACTGGCGAAAAGGTGCAAACTATCGGTATGAGTGGGCGAGGAACCCGTATGGGTTCACAGCCTTCATCCAGCAAAGGCACATCATTCAAAAAACCAAAGAACGCTGACCGAGAAGGGTCACTAATACACGACCCTCTTAGTGGGGACGCTTTGAAAATGGAGAAGGGTGCCAAACTTGGCCTCCGAGGAACTGACATCAGTGGCTTCAAATTAAACGAACTCCAAAAACTAAAACAGCAATTGACTAAACTCCTTACCGCCGTAGAAAAATTAACAAAGGCAACACCCGAACATGACGCTGACGCTAAGAGAGGAAGTCAAGCAAGTGAGGAAAGAAACAGTGCCCCAACCGGCCCGACCGAGAACCTCAAAGGGTGGAAGTTTGAAGACACCACGCTAATGCCGGTCGCATTTGCGGGGGCCAGCAAGCGATGACATTACTACGCACACCATGGGCCATTCTTGACCGATGCACTATCATTAACAAGGGTATGGGGTTCTATGACTTCGATGCACTCATTAACGGGTTGATTGGACAAATAGGTGAAGACGGCAAATTGACAGCCTACCCAATGCCTATGGGTGATATTACCGGCGACCACTTAACTGGTGTAGAAGCCGATGCTGTCTATGAAGCAATATACAATGCTGACCCATCAGATCCAAGTCACTTAACAATTCAAGAAGCCGCAATTATTCAAGCGGGGCCGCAGGGCGACGAAGACACATACAAAGCCACACTCCAAAAAGCAATCAATATCGGTAGCAAGCACATAAACCACGCTGTTGAAGTTCAAAACCACCTTTGGGCGCAAAAACGAGATGAAGCAGGTATGACAGGAAAAGGGCTTGACAAAATCCCCGACGACATTCCTCTACCGTTCAGCACGGATTTAGGGCGTTCTGTCTTGACACAGCAGTGGCGAGAAGGTGTTTGGGGGCCACAGAAAAAAGAAACCCCTTGGCAATTTGACGCACACGGTGTTCCTAAATTGCGTGTAGGAAACCGTGATCAAGAGAACCTAATGAACGAGTCATGGAATCGCCCATACCAAGAAGGACTCAAGTGGGTGCGTGAGCAACAAGGCCATAAGGGCAACACCAGCGAATCAATCAAAGCCGACAAGGTGCGCCCAAACGGGGTATATATCAATCACGAAGCACAGAAACACAGTATTGCTATGGTGAATGAATTAGCCCGTCATGCTCAAAATAACGGGCAGGAATTAACACCCGAAATGGTTCAAGAAGCATGGCTTCGACACCCTGTGTTGAGTAATTACGCACCTCAAAACAAAACGAACATTCAGCACCTTTACGGAATCCGACAAAGAGAATCCATCCAATCTAATGAAACACCGGGCATCGTTGCCGATGCGGCACCGGATTTGGCACAGCAAGCGATTGAGGGACAACAGCAAGAAGCAAATGTTATGCCTCAATCACCAACAGATGCTTACAGCACATGGTTTGAAGACGGATTCAAAAACGAAAAGGGAACAGACCTTTACAACGGGGCAAGAACTACAAAGAGGCATTACTTACCTAAACTCCATGAATACTTAGGTAAGAAGTATAACATGACTGACCTCCCTCCAATGGAACATTTGATGGGTCAAGGTTCCGGTGGCTCGGCGGCGGATCGCCTCATTAGCGGTTTCATCAGCCACCTTCAATCGAACCATCCGGGTATTCAGCCTCCGCAAAATAGAATGCAACCCCAAGCACAGCAACCTCAACCAAACGAAGGACAAACCCAACCTCAACCAAGAAACGACTTACAAGGGCAAATGGAGGCTCAAGCCCAACGGAGAGCCGAAGCCCGTGGAGCGAATCGCCCAAATCCGCCCAACACTCGGTCAGCCCCAGTAATACCACCAGCACCGGCACCCTCACCGCCAATGCAACAGGCACAGCCTCCTGCCCCGCCAGTCATTCAACAGCAACCACCAGCACCACCAGTTCCTCGCCAAGCACCAGCACCGCCAGTGCGATTACAACAGCCAGCACCACCAGCACCCGTGGGTCAAATACCCCCAAACATTCCACCCGAACAATCTCCTGCTCGCCTAAACCCTTTTCAAGCGCAACCTGCTGGGCCTAATCGGCAGGACGGCCCGCCACGGTTTAGAGAAGGATGGAGAGGAATGGCTGATAAACTTGCATACATGACCGGAAAAGGTGCGGGACATGCTGGAAATGTCTTCGGAAAAGAAGAAATCGAGTCCATGCTCGAAACCGTCCAATGTCAATTAGCACTGCAAGATGAAACCATCGCAAAGGCAGTTCCTCATACCCCTATGATTCAATCCAACGCAATAGACCTTGCCATGATGGCAGGTCAAATACAACGACCCGTTTCCGATGTCGTCGCTATCCTCAACAGCAGGGGCGACTGGCGTGAGATGTCCAAATCAATGGACATCCCGTTGGATTGCATACAATTAGTGAAGGTGATTTTTAATGGTAAGTAGAAGAGAGTTTAGTGCAGATCGAATGGCGAGAGCAAGAATGATTGCTGAACGAGAGGCTTTTCAAAAAGGAGCAAGGATGGACAAGGTTGGCAACGCCATTACATCCACTGCCGCCGCCATAGCAAATACTCCCGGTGCTGTTGCTGGTGCCGCATCAAAAGTCAAAAACACAGTAAGCGATAAAATGGCCGGAGGTCAAGCCAAAAGGGCATTCAATAACGCAGAACCTTCCGCCCAAGCCGCAATAGGTGGTTCAGCAAATCAATACGCTAATGATCAAGTAAGAAACCTCCAATCCGAAAGAGGAAGGGAGCAACAGACGGCTCTCACACAAGGAAACGCACCAACCCTCACCCCACCAGTTCCCGCACCAGCAGGGCCAGCCGCCGTCCCACTCCCAGCCGCCGCCGCACCAGCAGGGCCAGCCGCCGTCCCACTCCCAGCCGCCGCCGCACCAGCAGGGCCAGCCGCCGTCCCACTCCCAGCCGCCGCCGCACCAGCCGCCGCCGCACCAGCAGGGCCAGCCGCACCAGCCGCCGCACCAGCCGCCGCCGCACCAGCCGCCGCCGCACCAAACAAAATGCAAGAAGCGGCCCAAACTATGGCCTTTGGTGCTGACGCTCAAGCATTACAAGCAGGAAAAGGCGGCGACAAACAGTCTTGGATGAAGAATCGATCTGGTATGGGTAAGTTCGCTGATGTTATGACAGGCGGTTTAACAGCCGGTATGGGTTCCACAGGAATGGGTGCCCGCAACAAAGCAAACACAGCCGCCACAGCACAGACTGACCGCTTCAATCAAGCAAATACAAACATGGGAATGCGTGCGGCTGGTGGACAACCAACAAACATGAAGTTCGCTTCGGCTGAACGCATTCACGATTCTATCGGACATATTATGCTCCGCAAGCAAATGCAAAGGTGATTTCAAATGGACAGATACGACGACATGTTACTCAAAGCCCGTGCTGAAATGATTGGCAAGGAACCACTACGAAAGGCACCAAAGAATGATGATATGTTTTCAATGGTATGGGAACATGTTATCAAGGCACCACCTCAATTATCCGCCGAAGAGATGGAAGCCTTTAACAGCCACCGACAATTCTATGCCGACCAAGATGAAAAGAAGCGTGTAGATTCTATGGCACAGGAAGCAACACCTCAAGGTGGCGACACGGCTGAATCTATTACCGGCGGAATGTTTGGTGATCCAACACAAGGCTCCACTACATTTGGACAAGAACGACCACCTGCTCAAGCCCCACCAAAGGGCATGGGTGCGAACTTCAAAGCAGGACAACAAGAAACCCGTGACCCGAATAAGAAAGGGATGATGGGTCGATTTATGGATAAGTTCAAGCGAAACCCAAAGCCGCAAGCCGGTTCTGTGGAAGAAGCACAGGCTACACCACCGGGACTTCAACCGGAAACTACCGAAGAACCACCAATGGTTTCATGGAACAATACCCCAGTAGCAAATATGAGTCCCACTTACAAACGATGGCAACAGGATAGGAACACCGAACCCGGCCAAGACTTCCCTTCACGGGAATACATACGGGGTCGTGGCACACAAGAAGATCTTGAACAGTGGGACAAGTGGGATGCACAACAAAACCCAGCAGTGGAGGCCGCACAGGGCGCACCACCCAGTCTTCAACCTACCGATGACGGAATGGACATGAACAGCAGTGGTTCAGCCGATGCTGGCTTTGAAGCCATGGGAGAACAACCCGATGACGGCTTCTATGACCGAATGGTCGGAGAAGAGGGGTCACAGCAAACTCAAGCAAACCCACCGAGATATGGTGATCCAAAACCGGGAGACTTCGGAACCGAAATCTCCGAATGGGGTCGAGATGTGACACCCGGCCAAAACCGAGTGTATGAAAATTGGGATTATGAGAATAATAAGTGGAAGCCAAATGCGGGTAACAAACAATCTCAAGCCCCCGATGCCGAGTTCGAGGAAATACCCGAAACCAAACCACTACCAACAGGTGGTAAAGGCGTAAAGGGACTTCTTGGTGACAATTCACCACCAATTGCCAGCGAAGATAGGCAATTGCCGCAGTATGCGAATGATGAACAAAACTGGACAGGAGATTTGGTCGGCCCCGAAAGAGGAAAGCGCATGGGCTTCAATGAAGTCAATGATCGTAACGATGACGACAAGGGCAAGCAAGGGCCGGGTGGTCGAAGTCAAAGTGGACGCTTGAACGAGAAGAACCGCCGTGAAAAGGCCGTTGCTGATAGAAGCGTCGATCCAACCGAAGCCAAGAAGGAACCTCCAAAAGAAAAGAAGGCAACACCAGCCGCAAAGGCATTAGCCGCCGTGGATGAGAAGAAACCAGCCGCAAAGGCCGCAAAGGCCGCTAAGAAGGCAACACCAGCCGCAAAGGCCGCTAAGAAGGTATCACCCGCAAAAGCCGTGGCTAATACCCCAAAAGGCAAAGAAGCCACCAAACCGGATTTACTTGAACAATTGATGAACAAGCCGGACACACAACCACCAATGACAAGAGGGACTCACAAGCCACCATCTAAGAAGCAAGCAACACCCGCTAAGGCCGCAAAGGAAGTCAAACTCACTCCAAAAACAAAAGCAAAGGCAGTGAAGACTACTGCCACCAAGCGTGCAGGGCAAACGGGTGGTAAGAATGTTTTTCAAGAAAGAGCCAATAAACAGCCAGCAAGGATAAGACCAAAGAATCCAAAGAAAGTCCCATTAGCCCCTGCAAGCACGGCGGCGGCTGAAACCCGCAGTAATGCAAGGGCCGAGTCAAAAAAAAACGAAACAATGAGTGACGGCCCAGCCAAAACTTACGACAAATATATTTCCGGTTCATCCAGCAAGGATTATGTGAGTGAGGTAGTCGAGGCCGCACGAAGTGGCAACGCTTCGGCCATATCAAGACTAAAGAACGATAGTGGCGATTTAATCGACCACCACGGCATGAGCGAAGACGAACTAAATGAGATAACGGGTTGATGCTTAATGAGTGCCCCTGTGTTAGATCTCGCCAACAAAGTCGATTGGGAAATGGGTCGTCGTGACTTCAAGTATTTTTTTGAAGACATTTGCGGCAAAGCCGAGAATTACATGGTCGCTGACTTTCACCAAGAATGGTTTGATATGAGCGAGAACTTCAACAAGACCTGTGTTATTGCTTCTCGTGATCATGGGAAGTCGGTATTCTATCGGGTATATCTATTATGGAAAATGGCATACAACCCCGGCACAGAAGTCCTATTCTTTTCTCACAGTCAGCACCAATCCATCGAACACATGGCAAAAATGAACGAACTCATAGAATCAGTTCCTACTCTCTCTCACTTGAAACCAAAGCGTGGTTGGGCCAAGCAAAAGTTCAAGATGACAAACAAATCCTCCATCTCGGCTATGTCCGTTGGTAAGGCTGTTCGTGGTGCCCACCCCGACATTGTAGTGCTTGACGATATATTGTCCAGTGAAGCCGCTACCCAATTGACTCACATTTCTTCATGGTTCTTCACAGCCCTCCTACCTGTTCTCCACCACACTGCACAGTTATGTATTGTAGGAACTCCCTTTTCATACACTGATCTGTATCAAGAACTAAAATCACTCAAGGGGTATAAAGTGAGCGAATACCCTGCGATTAGCGAAGAAACAGGTAAGCCGCTTTGGCCCGAACGCTGGTCGCTTGACGCACTACATCAACGCCGTGATGAAATGACATCCATATCATTTACCCGTGAATACCTGTGCAAACCAATTGCCAGTGAATCGAGTCTGTTCCCAATTGAAATGACAGACCCTTGTAAAGACGACGACCACGCATTTGTCTTTGACCCATATGCTGGCGACTTTGAAGAGGATGTCAATTACTACATCGGCTGGGATCCTGCAATCAGCCCCGACCGAAAGGCCGACTATACTTGCATGGTTGTTTTGGCTATGGATAAGAATAGACATAAGAGAGTGGTTTGGATGCACCATGAAAAGGGAATGGATTTCAGTTCTCAAATTGATAAAATCATAGAATTGAATGCAAGGTTCAACCCCGTCATCGTTGAATTGGAAACAAACAATTTCGCTCAAGCATTCCACCAAGTGCTGAAAGAGATTAGCGACTTGCCTATCAAACCATTTACTATGAGCCGTATGAGAAAAGAAGCGGTTATACATTCTCTCCAATTGCACTTTGAACAGCGTCATTTGATTCTCCCTTACAAGGAAGAAGGTAGAACACGCCGGATGATGGACATTTTACTCAACGAACTTTCTATGTTCACCATGTTACCAAATGGTAAAATGGAGTCGCTTGGCCGACACGACGATACCGTTATTGCCCTCGCTTTGGCGGTTCAAGCCACAAAAGAATATAGGGACAGCATCGTAGTCCTTGATGGGGCGGCGTGGTCGCAACGCTTAGGGTGGTCGGAAACATGACAAGAATTGTTTGGAATAGTGAAGTCCGTTCTATGAACGATGCAATTGTCAAAATACTCCCTGCGCTTGGGGCAGTGGCCGGTGTCGCCGCAAAAAAATTAGCACCATCCCTTATTGGTGCCGCCGCAGGTAAAATGACTGGGTTGCTCGACCAAAAGAAGGTCAAAGAGCAGGAATTGGCACAGATAGATACCGATGTCGATGCCGAAACAGAACAACAACAACAACAAACCCCCCCGCCGACAGCCGCACCAATGCCTCCCCAAGCAACCACCGGATCTGAAATCACGGGGATGAAGGGCGGTGAACAAACAGCGAACCCCACCGACCAACCCGGTGTCACCGCTTCTCCGACAGTAGGAATCACCAAATCATTTTTCAAAGACGAACTGGGTATTGCCGGTGCCGACTTAATCGAATTACTTTCAAAAGCGGGCGAAGAGGCGTTAATACCCTCGGTTGTCGAAATGTTACTACAAGAACAACATGCTGTCCTAAAATCATTTGATTGGTGGCAACAGGATGATTGGGGCTTGTTGGAATTGCAGGACAACGATTTCAATTTACTTATCAAATACCCCGAACGCCTTGAATATCAATTAAAGAAAACGGTGACTGGGGTTAAGAGATCCGAAAGTAAAGAGGAACGAGATGAGATTTGGAAAGCATGGCATGACCGCCTTAATGCTGAAAACCGCCTAAGCCGTCGTGAACGAAACATACTTTCCACTTGCCACACCACCTTACAAAAGAATGGTGACATGAATGCGGCTACAATTGCCAGTTATGAAGTGGGGGCTACAAGCGGTGAAGTCGCTGGCCTCATCAAGACATACGGGCACCTCTTTGAAATGTCGGTGGTTGGCAAAGGAACCAAGCAAGATGATCGCACCCTCCATTACGGTGCCAATAGACAGCCAGTATTTTTGAAGAGAATAGACTCGTTTATAGGAAATCTATGGGAAGTTGGTGGCGAAATGTCCATCACTAAAAACGGTATTCCACGACTTATTCTACCGTTCGCCACGAAGCGTGCGATTGACTACACCAATGTCTTGAAGAAGGAATTGGGTGTGGAGGGTGTTATGTGGGAAGGCCGTCAATTCGTATTCGAGGGTGATTTGGCCGTGTATAAGGCGGCTGAAATCGCTTTGCCTTATTTGGAAACCCGTCGCAGTGAAGCATCCCTTTTACTATCAGCACTTGAAGGCGACGAAAATGCAGGTCGCCTTATCGCCTTTGAAAAGGCTGAACCGCAGGATCAAGTGAATATGATGAAGGAGTGGAACATTTCATCGACGGGGATGGATGAATGGAGAGAGGTGATTATCAATGGCCGCCGATAAGAAGCGCATTGACCGTTTGTTTGCCGCACTTGGTGTGGACATGGAACGACATTCAACACCTACTCCCGAAATGCCTCTATTCACCAGTGGTGTCCAAGAACCTGCTCTTTTGCAGGGTATAACAATCCCAGCCCTTTATGCGGCGGCCTTTGAGTGTCTTGTCCTCCGTTCTATTCTTACACACCTTGCTACGGAATGTTTCCGTAAGGGCTGGGTATGGAAACCAAAGTTCGTGACTAAATGCCGA